>Ga0123356_10005991_pt1 | contig 12334 bp, 9 predicted proteins | sample TergutEmb28metaG_2_FD_92546 | JGI IMG/M metagenome (GOLD analysis project Ga0123356, IMG submission 92546) | Embiratermes neotenicus P3 segment gut microbial communities from Petit-Saut dam, French Guiana - Emb289 P3 | ecosystem: Host-associated > Arthropoda: Insects > Digestive system > Gut ... | reverse complement strand
GTGGATCTGGCCGATTTTCGCGTCGGTCTTGTCGCCGTGGCGGCGATGGCGCTCGGCTCCTTGTTCTGGTATTGGCCGCTTGATCCGCTTTCGGGCGCGGAGTTGAGCGGCCATCGCGTCGATGAGGCGGCGCAATGACGGCGGCCCGACCGCGGGTGGGTGATGACGACAAGTCCGTGTCTTACTACCAGCCTGGAAGGTGCCGCCACGCAGCCCTGAAGGCGCCGCGCCATTTGCGCAGTTCACACCCGCGGCCGTTGCAGGCCCCGGCGCCGCGCGTGCCCGCCTGATGCATCGCGACTGGGAAGACGCGCAACTTTTCTCTGTCACGAACGGAACGAAATCGCGCCCGGAGCGATTTTTGCATTACGTAGGTCCCGGTATGTCGCCGTAGGGCATGGTTTTTGGTGCAGGCGACGGCGACGTCGGTTAGCATTTCGTCAATCAATGTTTCGCCTGACGCTATTCTGCTGACGCTCCTGACGCTATTCTGCTGACGCCGCGGCCGACCGCGGTCTAAAATGGTGCGGTCTATGCTTGATGATGTCACAGCCGCCGATCGTTCCGGGACGCGGTCCGCCCGGAGCCACATGTCCCAACGACTGCGTGTTGGGAGCCCAGAGCATTTGCGGGCATTTTGTCGGATGCTGCTCGACACCCACGATCCCTACCGGCCGCGGGTTCTGGATTGGCCGAAACTCGAACCCGACGCGATGGCGCGTCTCAAGAGCCTGCCGATCTGGGACATTGCGGTGAAGACCGAAGGCCTGGCGAGCAGACGCGTCAACGCCTACGCGCATCGGGTCTCCGATCCGTTGTTGCGCGAGGCGGTCGCGTTGAACGGATTCGAGGAAGGACGCCACAAGACCGTTCTTGCCAATCTGGTCGAAGCCTACGGCATCACACTGGTGCCCGAACAACCCTACCCCGAGCCGCGCCATGTCCAGTGGGCATTCATGGTGACCGGCTACAGCGAGTGCATTGACAGCTTCTTCGCCTTCGGCTTGTTCGAGTTGGCCAAGCGATCGGGATTTTTCCCGACCGATCTCGTGAGCACGTTCGAGCCGGTCATGCGGGAGGAAGGCCGCCACATCCTGTTCTTCGTCAATTGGGTGGCCTGGCATCGCCGAAATCTTCCTTTCTGGCGTCGACCGATGTTCCAGGCGAAGATCCTTGCGGTCTGGGCGTTCCTGATTTGGGAGCGCGTCGGCCTCGCGCGCGGCGTCGGCGCCAAACAAGACGACAACAATTTTACCGTATCCGGCAGCCGCTCGCTGGACATCGACGTTTCGCTCGCGGACGTGATCGACGTGTGTTTGAGCGAAAACGCTCGTCGGCTCGATCCGTACGATCCGAGATTGCTGCGTCCGACCTTCGTGCCACGGATGGCCCAGTTTGCCCGCTGGTTTCTGGTTTGGCCGAAGCGGCACGCCCGGGCACTCAAGGCCGCGGCGCCCAGCGATTGACCGGCAGCCGGCTTATGAGACGCCTGACGATCGTCTTTCTCGCCGGCGGGCTTGCTCTGACCGCCTGGCTCGTCTGGCGCGCTGGCGTTCCCACCATCGGCTCCGCGTTGCGCTCGGTCGGGGTGACTGGCCTGATGGCGATTGCGGCGCTTCACCTGGTCGGCACCACCCTGATGGGATTGGCGTGGTGGCGGCTCCAGCGCGTCGGCAAGCCGCGGACCTTTGTCTGGGCACGACTGGTGCGAGACGCCGGGTCCGAAGTGTTGCCCTTGTCGCAGATCGGCGGGTACGTGTTGGGCGCACGATCGGTGATCGTTCAAGGGATCGGCGGCATCGGCGTCGCCGCGTCGACCATTGTCGACGCGACGCTCGAGTTTTCGGCACAGATAACCTACGCGGCCATCGGGCTGTCCCTGTTCATGTGGCTCTCGCCCGGCCGCCCGATTGCCCGCTACGTGCTGGTCGGCCTCTGTGTCGGCGTCGCCGCCGCGGCCGTCTTTATCACCTTGCAGCGCAGTCGGTCGGATTTTCTGCCGCGGCTGGCCAAGCGCCTTGCCGGCAGCCGGTTCGGCCGCCTCGTTGACAATGCGGCGGCGGTGCAGACCGAGATACAGCGCCTTGCCCGCTTCGAGCGCGTATGGCTGTCTTATATACTGCACCTGGGAGCCTGGTTCGTCAGCGGCTTCGAAGCTTGGTTTGCGCTGCGGCTGATGGGGGTCGCCTTGGGTTTCGGCACCGTCCTGGCGATCGAAAGCCTGGTCCACGCGTTGCGGGCAGTCGCTTTCGCCGTTCCCAGTGCGCTCGGCGTCCAAGAGGGCGCCTACATCCTCCTCGGCGCGGCGTTCGGCTTGCCGCCGGAGTTCGCATTGGGCGTGTCGCTCTTGAGGCGCGGGCGAGATCTCCTTCTCGGCGTGCCTGCGTTGCTGACATGGCAGATTTCGGAGGGCCGGAACCGGTGGTCCGGCGCTCATTTCAGACCGCTGGTGCCGGCGGATCCGTCCTCGGCCGAACCGAACTGAATCACGGGATGAACGGGGGACCGAACATGCGCCTCGTCACCAGGAGATTGTTGCTCTTATTCGCTGTGGCCCTGATCCTGTGGACAGGGAGCGCGCACGCGCAATCGAGCGCAACGGACGCCATCCGCAGATTCTATGACGTGCTTTTGCAGACCATGAAGAACGGCCAGGCGTTGGGGCCGTCCGGACGCTATCGCGCGATCCAGCCGGCGGTGGCACAGACGTTCGACATTCCCTACATGACGAGCCTGGCGGTCGGGCCAAAATGGGCCAACCTCTCTCCCTCCGAGCAGGCCCAGGTCACCAGCGCATTCCAGCGCTATACCGTCGCCAACTACGCCAACCAATTCGATTCTTATGAGGGTCAGCAGCTTCGGGTCAGCGGCGAAGACCGGCGGGCGACCGACACCATCGTTAACACGGACATTGTCAAGTCGGACGGCACGCCGGTCCAGGTAAAGTACCGGATGCATTCGGTGGGCGGAGGCTGGCGCATCATCGATGTCTATCTCGACGGATCGATCAGCCAGCTGGCGGTTCGCCGCTCCGAGTTCTCCTCGGTCTTGGGCGAGCAGGGGGTCAATGGCTTGATTTCAACCCTGAACCAAAAAGCCGACAACATGGTCGGATCGGCGCGGTGAGATCCGGCTAGCGGCGGGGCGGGCCGAGCAGGGCGGGCTCGAACAACAGGGCGACGATCAGCGTCCAGACGATCGAAATGATCAGGAGCCGTCCCGTGCCAGCGGTGCCGGGATGCGTTGAGAGCGATAATGTCCCGAAAGCGGTTCCGGTGGTGAGCGCACTGAACAACACCGCGCGCGCCAGGCTCGACTGCAGCGGTTTGGACTCGCCCCCCCGCCAGGCAATGACGAAATAGATATTGAAGGCAACGCCGACGCCGAAGAGCAGCGGCAGGGCAATGATATTGGCAAAGTTGAGCGCTTCTCCGATCACGACGCAGGTCGCCAGCGTCAGGAGCCCGGTCAGGAAAATAGGCGTCATGGTCAGGACCACGTCGTGAACCCGGTGCAGCACGAGAAACAGCAGCGCGACGATGCCGAGAAATGACAAAAGACCCGCCAGGGCGAACGCATTAATCATCAGTCGCGCCGCCTCCTGGGTCGTGATCGGCGGCCCGGTGGCGTCGGGCGCGACGGCGAGGACGGCGCGCGTGAAACGTTCCAGCGTGCGATTGTCATTCGAATCGCCGCGCGGGACCACGTTGATTCGGGCACGACCGTCCGGCGTCACCCAGTCGCGAACCATATCCGCCGGCATCGTTTCCCGGGTCACCGGTTTCGCCTGGAGCAGGCCGTGCAATTGCCCGATCAGTATGCGGAAGGGATCGATCAAAACGCGCGATGCGCGATCCCGGTCCGCCTTCGGCGCTGCCGCCAGCTTTGTGAGCACGGCGGCGAGCCGGTTGGCATGCTCCGCCGCCTCGTCGTGCGCCGTTCCGGCCGCGTCCCGCAGCGCTTTCGCGGTGGCGTTGAGACTATCGATGGTCTCGCGATCGCTTGGCGGCGGTTTGATCTCGATCGGCGTGAACACGGTATCAAGCAGCGTGGCCGCGTTGGAGATCACCGCCAGCTTCTCCGGTTGATCCTTCGGAATGAGATTGGTCAGGGTCATGGCCCGCTCGACTTCGGGCAGCGCCGAGAGGCGCTTTGCCAGTGCGTCCGCGGCTTCAAGGGACGGCGCGATGATGTCGGCCGTATTGGGCGTGCGATCCGGATCCTTCATCAGATCCGCCAGCGTCGACACCGACTCGACTTTGGGGCTGCGCAGATGAAACGGATTGAAGTCGAATCGCAGCCACGGCAGCGACAGCAGCGACAGCAGCGCTGCCGCCCCGGCGATGGCAAGAACAAGCCGCCGGCGGTCGACCAGAAAATGGTCGACCGGCGCCAATGCCGCGAAGCCGACGGCGGCCGATTCGCCGGCCGGATGCACAACCCTCAAGAGCGCGGGCAAAAACGTGACGGCGAGTAGGAAGGCGACCACCATGCCCATCCCGGCGATCAGCCCAAGTTGGGCGGCGCCGATATATTTCGTTGGCAAGAAGGCGAGAAAGCCGATTGCGGTCGCCGCGGCGGCGAGCGCCAGCGAGCCGCCGACTCTCCGTCCCGCTTCGACCAGCGCCGCACCCAAATCCTTCTCAAGCACGCGCGCCGCCCGGTAGCGGACGCTGAATTGAATGGCAAAATCGATCCCGAGCCCGACAAACAGCGGCACGAAGCCGACAGAGATCACGTTGAAGGTTCCGAACGCCAGTAAGCCGAGACAGGTTGTGATCGCGAGGCCGGCGAGCGTCGTCGCCATGATGCAGGCTATGACCCGAAACGACCGGACGGCGAACCACAGCATCAACAACACGCCGGCCAGCATGACGCCCGTCATCAGCCAGACGCGGTCGGCAATGGTCGCGAATTCGTCGTCCGACAGAACGGCCGACCCCGTCAGGCGGACGGTGACACCGGTTTCGGGGTTGAGATTGAGATCGCGGGCCGCCTGGCGGATGACGTCGACCGCGGTGCCGGCGGCCAGCAACTTGGTAAAATCGCGCTTCGGGTCCACTAGAATGAAGCGTCGTGTCTCGCGCAGGCTCGGCTTCTCATTCGAGATCATTTGACGCCACGAAAAGAAGGCGGGCTTGCCCGCCATCACGGTGCTGAGCGTGTCGGCCACCGCTTCAAAGGGCCGGTTGAAGCTGGCGAGCTTGGTGTCGCCGTGGGTCACGCCGAGAAGCACGGTCGACAAGGTTGTCATGACCCCGCGCAGGCTGGGGTCGGCCGCGATCGGCCCCAAAAAAGGCTGCGCACCGATCAATTGCGTCGTGTTGGTGTCGAGCTCCGCACGGGACAGGAACAACAGCCCTTCATGGGTGAAAAAGGGGCCGGCATCCGGCCGGCGCACCGAGGCGATGCTCTCCGGCTCGTGCGCGAGCCTTGCCGCCAGCGAGGCAGCGCCGCCCTCGGCAAGCTCGGGCGTGGCGCCGTCGACAACCACCACGATGTCACCGCCGAGTTGCGGGAAGGCGCGGTCGAAGGCAGCATCGTTGCGCCGCCACGCAACATCGGGCGAGATCATCGCCATCGAGTCGCTGTTGAGGGCGAAATTCTGGCGCACGTATGCGACCGACAAAAAGGTGAGTATGGCGGCGAGCGCGATGACGATCCACGCCCAGGCGCAGCTCGCGCGAACGAGTCGCGCGACGGTCGCTCCGATCCAGTCCGCCATGTGAGACGGTCAGGCTCGGCCTGGCCTGACCTAATGAGCCGCTGCGCGGTTGCGCAGGAAGTGAAAAAACTCGACGCCTTCCCGCAGGCGCCTCACCATCATCTCGGGACTCATGACCATCTCGCCCACGATCGACGCGATCTTGTCGGTGCGGAAATAGAAGCGGCGGTAGAACGCTTCGACCGAGTTGAAAATCTCCGTATGCGTGAGATTGGCATAGTTCAGCGGCGCGATCTGGATGCCGCGTTCGTCCGTCATTTCCGGATGCTCGTAATCCAACCAGCCGTTTTCCATCGCCTGGCGATAGAGCTCGGTGCCGGGATAGGGTGCCGCCAGGGAAACCTGGATGGTGTGAGGATTGATCTCGCGCGCGAATTCAATGGTCTCCTCGATCGTCTCCTTGGTCTCTCCCGGGAGGCCCATGATGAAGGTGCCGTGAATCACGATGCCGATGTCGTGGCAATCCTTGGTGAAGCGCTTGGCGACATCGATGAGCATTCCCTTCTTGATATTGTGCAAAATCTGTTGGTTTCCGGATTCGTAGCCGACCAGCAGAAGACGCAAACCGTTGTCGCGCATGACCTTGAGCGTCTTCCGCGGCACATTGGCCTTCGCATTGCACGACCAGGTGACGCCCAGTTTGCCGAGCTCGCGCGCGATCGCCTCGGTGCGCGGCAGGTTGTCGGTGAACGTGTCGTCGTCGAAGAAAAACTCCTTCACTTGCGGAAAATACTGTTTCGCCAGCCGGATCTCGTCGATGACATGACCGACGCTGCGCACGCGGTAGCGATGGCCGCCGACCGTCTGCGGCCACAGGCAGAAGGTGCAGCGCGACTTGCAGCCGCGCCCGGCATAGAGCGACAGGTAAGGATGTTTGAGGTAGCCGATAAAGTAGTTGTTGATATGCAGGTCGCGCCGATAGACCTCGGTCACGAACGGCAGCTGGTCCATGTCCTCGAGAATGCGGCGCTCGGGATTATGGACAATGGCGCCGGCGGGGGTGCGGTAGCTCAGCCCGTCGATCGAATCGAACGGGCGTCCTTCCGCCACGTCCTTGACAGTGAAATCGAATTCATTGCGCGCCACGAAATCGATGATCGGCGAGGCGCGCAGACTGACATCCGGTTCGACCGCGACTTTGGCGCCGACGAAGCCGATGATGAGGTTCGGATTGCTGGCCCGCATCGCTTCGGCGACCTTGACGTCGCCCGGGAATGACGGCGTCGAGGTGTGGATGACCAGCAGCTCGTAGTTGCGCGCCAGCGGCAGCAGCTCATCGAGACCGATCCCCGCGGGCGGCGCATCGATCAACCGGCTTCCCGGTATCAAAGCGGCGGGCTGGGCCAGCCAGGTCGGATACCAGAATGAGCGGATTTCCCGGCGTGCCTGATATCGCGATCCGGCACCGCCGTCGAATCCCTCAAAGGAGGGGGGTTGCAAGAACAAGGCCTTCATCATGCCGCAAATACCTCAATTGGAGATCAATTCGAGACCAGCGTGCCATCGGAGCGCACGCGAAATGTCCGGTCGCGCCAAGTAACCGCCTGGGCGAAAAAGCTGGATAGAAACACGGCAAAAGTTAAGGCATCGCGAATCGGCAGCAGCCAGGTCGCTCTTTGACGCAACCCGAGCGCGCGATTGTTCGCAATCGCCGTCGCGATCCGCAAGGCCAGCGCCACGATGAGCGTCCCTGCCGCCAGAGCCGGCTGCGCACCGACGATAAGAGCGAACAAGGCCAGCATCATCGGATGGGTGATCACGGAGCCCGCATATCCCAGGGGTGCGACCGACCGCACGGTCCGCGCCCACCGCAGCTCGTGGCGGAACAGGCTGCCCAGACCCGGCTCGACCACAATGTTGTCGATCAGGTGCCGCGAGATCACGACATGCCCGCCGCCGCTGCGAACGGCGTTGCCGAGCGCGTGGTCGTCAGCCAACGTGTTGGCCGCGACCGCGAATCCCCCGATCGCTTCCAGCGTCCGTCGCCTTAGCGCCAGGGTCGCGCCGAAACAGCCGGCGCCGACATTGAGGCCGGCGCCGACCACGGCCTGCGGCAGGAAACCGTGATTGATGTAGAGGCAGGCAAGCTGCGACCAGAAGCCGCCGCCCGAGATGCCGCGATAAAGACAGGTCACCAGGGCGACGCCCGGTTGCCGCAGCGTCCAGGACAATTCGCCGAGATAGCTGGGCGATACCCGCATATCGCTGTCGGAAATGACCAGGATCTCGTGCTTTGCGGCTGGCAGCATGTTGCGCAGATTGGCAATCTTGGGATTGGAGCCCGCCGCGCGATCGTCGATGACGAGCGCGACGTCGACCTTCGGGAATTCCGAACAAAGGCGCCGGACGATCGGCAGCGCCGGGTCTTCGGCGTCCGAGACCCCGAACACGATCTGAAACTCGTCGATGTCCTGCCGAAAAAACGACGCAAGATTATCGTAGAGACCAGGGTCCTCGCCCCGCAGCGGTTTCAAGACGCTGACGGGTCCGCGCCCGTCGCGCGCCGTGGTTCGCCCGCGAACAAAATGGCGAACCGCCACACTGGCATGGATCAGGTAGACGCATCCCGCGACACTGGCCGCGATGAGCATCTCGCCGAAGAGACTGATCCAATCAGGCATTGAGGCACCCTCAAACCCCAAAGCAGGCGACGTAACTGCCGAATCGGTGCCTCTCCTCCCGCAAATCGATCCCGTAGTCGCTGGCGAGCGCCTTGTTGCCGCGGTAGCCCGCGTTCGGATCCACCGCCACCAGGGACTGCATATCCTTCGCGGCGTTCGGCCGCAGCGGCAAGCCGAAATAGCGGTAGAGCGCAGTGATGCTGGCGATCGGATCGCGAATCAATTCCGGGAAACGGATATGGAAGATCCGGTCCGCAGGAATGCGGGCGGTTTGCGCCGCTTCCGTCATGGTCAAGGCGCCCGCTTCCCAGCGTCGGGTAACCTGACGGCCGATCGCGGCGCGGTCGGTGTGGCGGGCAAAGGGCCGCCGCAGCACCTCGGTGAGCCGCGCCACCGATGGCAATACTTGGAGAGGGTCACGATGGGTGAAGACAAAGCGGGCATCCGGGTAGAGGCTCATGATCGCGTCCAAGGCGAACACATGGTCCGGACTTTTCAAAACCCAATGCCCGGGGCCCTTGCGCAACTGCAGATGCCGCAGGAAACGTCGATGGAAAGCATAGGCGACGTAATGACCGGTTTCGTCAAGCCAACGCTGATAACTCGGAACATGATGCGTGGTGTCGAAGCGCAGGCTGCGAAACACGTGCGCGGTGATCTCCGTGCATTCTTGCGGCGACTGCGCGGTAATAGGGTGGACGCGCTGAAAGTCAGGGGCCATTTTCCCGAAGATTGCCAACTGCCGATCGACCGCACGTGCTTTTGCGGCGGCATCGCCGCCCTCGTCCGGCAAGGGATAGATCGTCTCCCAGCTGCGGACGACCAGGTTCGAGCGATCCTGTTCGAGCAGCCGGTGTAGAAAGGTGGAGCCGCTGCGCGGCAGTCCGGTAATGAAGATCGGCTGTTCGATCGATTGATCGAGGATTCCCGGCGCGCGCCTTTCGGCTTCGCGCAGCTTGAGCAGATTGGAAAGGAAGCGGACGATATCCCACTTGGCCGCCATGCGGCCGATGACACTGAGATCCGCCTCGCGCTCAAAACTCTCCAAAAGCAGCGTGAGCGGTTCCTCGAAATCGGCGTCTTGGAACTCCCGCAATCCGGTGATCCGCTGCGCGATGTCGATGAGATCGGACGCCAGCAACGGGTGGCGCAAAAATCCGAGCGCTTCAGCACCGTAGTCAATTGCCCGAACGATTTTAGGGATCACCACACCGCTCTCCCGAAGAGTCACCTTGCCGCAGGCAAGTCGACAATCATTGCCGGGCACCGATCGCCAGACGGGCAGGATTGTCTAAAATCATGGTCATTTCAAGATAGAGTAGTTCTGGACGAGGAAAATTGGGGCAAACCCCGCACTTCTTTAAATTAAAATAAAGTGTGGGTTTTAAATTAAAAGAAAGTGCAGGTGGAACACGGTGCGCCCGGCTCGCAAAATGTCGTGATCGCCCGCGATGGGATTGGAGGGCCGGATCGCGTCCGCGCCGGAGCAGCCAACCGCGGTGCCCATGGGCATTGACGGCATTCAGCCTGCCGAAGATGCGCCGACCTCCTTTCGCCCGCCGCGGCGCCCGGTGCTCCGTCCCATGCGGGTGGCACCGGAGTCACGCCGGGGGCGCCGTCAAGGACTGTTCAGGCTGCCTTCGCGCTCTTGCCTTCGGCATCGACGATGCGATAGCGCACGGTGGCGTCGTCAATGGTTGCGCGGGCGCGTGCCTGCCAGGCCTGATAGGCTTCCCGGTAGCTCTTGAAGGGCCCGAGCCGCTCCTCCTTGGCTCCCGGCGCCATTTTTCTGAAGCTGGTGTCGGTGAACTCGCCCCCGATCACCCAATAGTTTGACATCTGTTCCCTCACAATCGCCACTGTGACCCGAACTGGCTCGCTGTCCCCGTGCACTCTATAGTGCGGTGGGTTCATTAGCATAAATTGGTGTGAAGCAAAGCGAATGCCATATGCATCATTGCGCGATTTTTTGGCGCACCTCGATGCCAAAGGCGCGCTCAAACGCGTCGCGGTGCCGGTATCGCCCGACCGCGAGATCACCGAGATTCAGACCCGCCTCTTGGCCGAACACGGTCCGGCGGTGCTGTTCGAACACGTGGTGCGCGGCGATGGTTCGCGCTACCCGATGCCGGTGCTGGCCAACCTGTTCGGTACGGTGGAGAGGGTGGCGTGGGGCATGGACCGCGAGCCGGCACAGCTGCGTCAGGTCGGCGAGACGCTTGCGTTCCTGCGGCAGCCCGAGCCGCCGGGCGGCTGGCGCGAGGCTCTGGACATGCTGCCGCTGCTTAGGACCGTGATGGCCATGAAGCCGCGGACGACCGCGAGCGCGCCCTGCCAGGAAGTGGTGGTGCGCGGCGATCAAATCGATCTGGGCGATCTGCCGATCCAGACCTGCTGGCCGGGAGAGCCGGCACCGCTCATTACCTGGCCGCTGGTGGTTACCAAGGGGCCGGGCGACCGCCCCGAGGATGCCTATAATCTGGGCATCTACCGCATGCAGGTCACCGGCCGCGACCGCACGCTGATGCGGTGGCTGGCCCATCGCGGCGGGGCCCAACACCATCGCCGCTGGAAGGAAGCGAACACGGAGCCGCTCCCCGCGGCGGCGGTGATCGGCGCCGATCCCGGCACCATTCTTGCCGCGGTGACGCCCGTGCCCGACACGCTGTCCGAATATCAATTCGCCGGGCTGCTGCGGGGCCGCAAGGTCGAGCTCGTCGAGTGCAGGACCGTGCCGCTCAAAGTGCCGGCGCAGGCGGAGATCGTGCTCGAGGGCCATGTCGCGCTCGACGAATTCGGCGACGAAGGTCCCTATGGCGACCATACCGGTTACTACAACGCGGTCGAGCGCTTTCCCGTCTTCAAGATCTCGGCAATCACGATGCGCCGCGATCCGATCTATCTCACGACGTTCACCGGCCGCCCCCCTGACGAACCGTCGGTGCTTGCCGAGGCGCTCAACGAGCTCTTCATTCCGCTGCTGCAGCAGCAATTCCCGGAGATCGTCGATTTCTGGCTGCCGCCGGAAAGTTGCTCCTATCGGATGGCGGTGGTGTCGATCCGCAAGGCTTATGCCGGGCACGCCAAGCGCGTGATGCTGGGGGTGTGGTCGTTCTTGCGCCAGTTCGTCTATACCAAATTCGTCATCGTGGTCGACGACGACATCGACGCGCGCGACTGGAAGGATGTCATATGGGCGATGTCGACCCGCATGGATCCGGTCCGCGACATCACGCTCATCGAGAACACGCCGATCGATTATCTCGACTTTGCCTCGCCGGAGCCGGGGCTGGGCGGCAAGGTCGGTTTCGATGCCACCACCAAATGGCCACCCGAAACGCGTCGCGACTGGGGCCGCAAGATCCGCATGGACGACGCCACGATCCGGACCGTCAGTCAAAAATGGCCCGATCTCGGTCTGCCGGGCAGCGGCAAACCGGTGTGGAAGTAACGTTCGACAAGGACCTTATCGATAACGAAAAAAGCAGGCAGATCATGTCGGGCAGCAAGAGCGCCGCCCAAGTGACGGAAACGAACGGGTGGGCTCCGGCCGGGTGCCGCTCCCGCCCACTCGGCGGCCACGCGGCGCCGCGTTAATCAGGAGAATAATGCTGTAGATTCAATAGATAACTGGAGAGAGTGAAATTTAGGCGCGATCGTGGCCGGGCGCAGATCCTGCCAGGCCGTGATCGCAAGTCCCCGACCGGCGATCAAGGGCGAGCCCCGAGCGGGGCTGTCGCCAATCTGAGGCATGCCGGCTGCACCCACGACATTGCAGCTTTTTTGACGCCGAGACGCCGGTCATGGCGGCACCGGGGAAGCGCAGCGCCGCACCGACGACCGGTCCGGTCGCCGCTGACGCCGCCACCGACGCGGCAGGGCGGCACCTCGTCCGAGCGTCTGCCGCTCAGATCAGTCCGGCAGTATGCGCCATGTCCTTGAGCGACGTTTCCGGGCGCGCGCCGTAATGCGAAATGACTTCGGCCGC
>Ga0123356_10005990_pt1 | contig 12334 bp, 2 predicted proteins | sample TergutEmb28metaG_2_FD_92546 | JGI IMG/M metagenome (GOLD analysis project Ga0123356, IMG submission 92546) | Embiratermes neotenicus P3 segment gut microbial communities from Petit-Saut dam, French Guiana - Emb289 P3 | ecosystem: Host-associated > Arthropoda: Insects > Digestive system > Gut ... | reverse complement strand
TCCGGCAGAGTCAGTTACGGTGTAGGTAACTTGCGTTACTGAAAAGACATCAGTAGCGATGGTGGGCATTCCACCTACGATGGTTACTTCACTTGTAAGATCGCCGTCTTCTTCATCCCAAGCGGTTACGCCGCTCATGAGCTGGGCAAGTGTTACGGTGCCAGGCTCAGCGGTAATGGGAATCTTAAGTGGCTTGGGCACTGCGGTGATGACGGGAAGCTCACCTAAGGCTACGGTAACCGTCAAGGGTAAGGTGTTTACGCCGTCGATGTCGCGTACTATTACCTGGAAGGTGCCTGTGACTTGTTGGCCGGTCTCACGGGTGTTAAAGCCACCAAAGTCAATGATCTCAACGCCAACCGGTGCAAGTGCGCCACCAGGCAGTGACTTGTCTGCGCCTGCGCCAAGAGCGTTGATTAAGGTAGTCATAAGGCCGCTTGCGTGAAGCTGAATGTCATCGGCCTGAACAGGCGTAAGCACAATGTCGCTACCGTAGATGTGGTAGGTATTTTCGGTCTCGCCCATGGGTCCGCTTATTACGTAGTCTGCATCAACAACCTTAGCCTGTACGATACGTACGATGGGGCCTGCGGATGCGGGATTTTCCACACCGTTTACGGTGATGTTGTAAGTAGCTTCATCTGCACAGTAGCCACCCAGATCGGGGAAGGAAATGAGGTTTCCTGCAAGCATGTCGCCAGCGTTAATGGTGGAAGACTCGTTTGAGCCAGCATAGAGCTTGGCGGCAGTGTTGCCACGTACCTGAGCGAGTTGACCGGCGGCGTCGGATGCAACGCTTGAAGACTTGATGACGAAGGAGTCGGCATAAAGAATGCGCGCTCCTGAGGAGTTGCCTTCTTCGCCTGGGCCTACTTCGTAGCGACCATCGTTGACTATGACAAGGCGGTCAGTGGTAGCGGTGTTGCCGTCTGCGTCAGTTACAGAGTAGTTGATCTTGTAGATGCCAAGTGCGGCAGTGTCTACAGGAGCGCCTACGGCTGTGGCTACGACTTGGCTCGTAATATCACGCGGAATGTTAGTATCAACGCCAGGCTCGCCGGCTTTTCCGTCACCATCAGGGTCGATGGCAGTAACTTGATACATGTTGCCCGTCCACTGGGCAGCGGTGATGGCGTTAGCAGGCTTGTCTGCTGCTTGGCCAACCCAAATCTCTACCGGTGAGGAGGCATGGATAATCGGTGGCTCGCCGTCAGAGACGATACCGTTGATCTTGGCACTTTGTACCGTAGCGGGAACTTCTGAGATAGCAAAGCTTATCGGATAGGTTCCTTGGCTTGCAGCAAAGCTTCCTCTGTCGGTAACTATGACGTGTGCAGGCTTAGAGCCTGGTACCAAGATTACGACGTTTGCGTTGGCAGCGTCAATGAAGCTTTGGTCTTGGTCTCTAATGATGTCTGCTGCTTCGGTGGTGTTAACCATGAAGTGTGAGGCATAGATGCCATATTGGCTGTCTTTAGTACCGGGGTCTACTACATCAGCTAAGACGACGAGACCTACGATTTCTTTGACACTTTCGTAGCCATCTACTGCCCAAACGAAGTCATATGGACCAGGAGCAGCACTGCCTTGGGTATAACCGGCAGGTATGCCGTCTTTTAAGAAGACCTCAAGCTTGTTGCCTTCTGCGTCAAATGCTTCTGCATAAGACAGGTTTCTGATGTGGGTTACGTTTTCGGTTACAGCGGCTTGTTTGATGACGAAGTTGCGTGCACCAATGATGATGCCGCCTTCGCCGTCATCGGGGTCTACGATGTAGCGTCCGTCGTCTACGACTACGGCTCTGTAGGCGGTGGTCTCATTGCCGGTTGAATCGGTGGCAACGTAGCGCACCTTGTAGACACCAATGTTCATGGTGTTAATGGTGGTGGGCTGACCAGCCTCGTTAAGTACGGTTACGACCATGGACGTGTAGAGATCTTGTGCTCTTCCGTCTGAGTCTGATAACCAGGTGGGATAGTCCTCTACGTCCGTAACGGTGAGGAATGCACAGAGGTCATCCTTGGTCATGACATAAGAGCTGTTGGGAGTCTGCTCAACCACGAGTGGCTTTTCGAGGAAGGTAATGACCGGCTCTTGACCCAGTGCATCAAGAACAAGTTCTTCTTCTGCATCGGGTGTGTCGGCTCCGTTGATGGTGAGGTAGCCGTTGTTGGTAAGCTCAACGGGCCACTTGCCATCTACCTGTGCCATGTTTGCCTTGACCATGAGGGCTACCTCGGTGCCTGCCGGGGCAGTGGCGAGGTGTTGCTCGATTTGGGCAGCAACAAAGGTGTAATCTACGGTGCTGCCTGTGGCGATGCCACTGGCGACTACCGTAGCGCCTGCCTTGACTTGCCAGTTCCAGCCACCGGCAGAAACGCTGGCAAAGGCAAGGCCTGCATCCATGACATCTTTGAGTTCAATGGAAGAAAAGCCTGCAAAGGTACCGTTAATATCGGCGGGTGCCTCGGGCACCAGGAAGCTGATCTTATAAAGCAGCTCTTCGTTAATGTCAGTGACACTGCGTGTTTTGACAAAAGTACCTTCGCCGTTATCTACGGTCTTGCTGAAGCTCGCCTTGATCTCATCTAATACGCGAGGATCAGGGGTATTGTATCCTGCTTGGACTTGGCGAGATTGCTCTTGGTCTGTGCCCAGGCTAATGACGATGCCATCCACTACGCCGGTCATAGGCGCATAGCCTGTGCCCGAGGTGGTGATGCCCATACCGTCAACCGGTGTGGGGAACTCAATGCGATAGATGCCTGGTGGCACCTCAAACCTGTAGGCACCCAGAGCAGTGGTGGTGGCAATGTCGGAAACTCCAAGGGTGTAGGGTACGTACTCAGTGCCGTCCCAGACCTTGATGGCAACTACGACGCCGGCAATGCCGTTTTCTGAGAGGTCAAAGATACCGTTTCTGTTGGTATCCATGAAAGCATAACCGTGAATAAGACCGGTGTTGCTAACCACAGGACCCGTTACAGGAGTATCTCCCAAACCTTCTCCGCTTTCATTGGCATTTAAGACCAGTTGCACGCGGTTGGTGATTTGAGTTGGATAGCTGCCGTTGACTCTTTCGAGTTTCGACTTAACGTAGATGTTGATGGTCTCCCCTGCCAGGCTGGCAAAGTCGGTCATGAGATAAGAGACAAGACCGGGCTCGGAGGTCAGCATGGCTGGATCTACGGTGTAGGCCGTGCCGGTGGTTGGAGAAGTACCACCGATGCGAATGACAAAGGCGTTTGGCTCGGTATCTGCAAAGACCAGGCCGTCTGGCAAGATGTCATTGATGCGCAGGGTCTGATAGCCCGCTATATCGGTAGGCATGGTAAATTGCAGGCGATACTCCAGCACTTCCTGGCTGCTGGTAATCGTGCGACCGCTGGCATAGCTTGTGCCATCCCAGATTGTCTTGGATAGTGAGTCTGCAAGCTCATCCACGTTGGTGGGCAGCTTGTAACCAGCATTGTTGGTGTAGTTGTAGGTACCCGCCCAGCTTACCGTGAGGTCGGCCGTACGCAGTGATGCGTTGTAGGGGGTGGTAATACCATAAGGAGAAAGATCGGGGAACTTGACGTAGTATGCACCCTCGCCAATGGTGAAGGCTTCGCTAAAGTCAGCTCCAAAGCTATAGAAGCCGCCTTCGTCTGTAGTGGTGGTGGCCACCAGGGTGCCGTCGGCCTTATAGAGTTGTACGGTCTTGTTGGCAAAACGGGTGGTTTCTAAAGCGTCTATGGCTCCGTTGCCGTTGGCGTCTTCCCAGAGGGTGCCGGTAAAGTAGGCACCAAGGATGTAGGCAGTCACGTCTTTGTTAAGTACGTGGGCTACCTCATTGTCATCGGTAAAGGTGTAGCTATAGGACAGCGGTATACTGCTCTTTTCAGTAGTGCCTTGGAAGGCTGCCACCTTGGCGGCGGCATCGGCAAGGGCAGCGTACTGCTCGATGACTGCGTCGTTTTCTATCGTTATGACCTTGGCACCTGTCCACCAATCGATGTGAGTGCTCTCAAGGCTTGCGGGGCTGACGCCATAGGTTTGTGCGGTTATTGCCCGTGCGTCAGGCACCTGCATGGTGGTGTCCTTTGCCACCAGTGCATTGTTGCCAATGATGACAGCATCTTCGGGCACCACAACGATGGTGACGGTCTTGCTCATGGTTTGCCTGCCACCGTTGGTTTCATGGGTGGCATAGGTTACGGGATAGCTGCGGCTTGACTCCAGCTCTCCCAAAGGCTCGCCAAGCGCTGCTACAGCAGCTGCAATGACGATGTCGTTGGTCATGAAGGGTCTGCCGAGAGCCTGGGTTACTCTATAGATGGCATCGCGGATTTGTGCATCTGTCTTGCGAGTATCGCCATCATAGACCAGGGCTCTTGCCTCGCTCTCGCGTAGTATTACGCTGGAGGCGTTAAGCTCGGGCAACGAGGTGTAGTCTACGGTGATATCAAAGCTGTACTCTTTGTCATCGCCGCTTGCCTTCCAGGAGCGAATACGGCTGGCAGGGTCAAAAATATAGTCTTCTACCGCCTGCTCGCCCTCTACGTAGTTATTTGCTCCCAGTGGAGTGGTGAGGTAGTGGTCGGTGCGCTTAACCTGCAGGTCATACACCCACTCGCCACGAACTGGATCTGGCGTAAAGGTGAACTCAGGATATCCCACCGGATTGGGGATCCTGGCGGTTGGGATGGCTACCGAGCCCGAACGGGTGGGGGTGTTCATGGGGCTGGTACCAAAGGCATCCAGATAGGTGCCAGCAGGAGGTCTGGAGGTGCCCATGTTAAAGACGCCGGGCATGTTATAGCTGATCGTACCCAGCGACACGTTGTCTGGGCCGTCTATAACCTGCCAACGATACGACGAGCCAGGAAGGGCAACGCCGAGGCCGTTGGTGGCAGCGGGAACCTGGTTATCGCCAATATAGGTTCTGCCGGTGGCAACTTCTACACCGGTAAGGTTAACGGGAGAAACTTTGTCGGCATTGAGTCTATTAGCTACCGGGCTAAAGGTGAGCACCGGAAACGCTTGGTCGGCACCAAACCAGCTGGTGAGCGGGTTCATGCTTATTGGATTTGCATTACCGTACTTAAGCCAGATGAGATGGTCGGTATCGTCATTGGGATTAAGGTTGGTGTCGGTGATGACCACCTGGTTATTTCTACCTTGGGAGGCAATGTAGTTCTTTTCGTTTACGTCCAGTCTTCCTACGAGGAAGTCGGCTGCATTGCCCGTAACGCCCAGGCCTGCAACATCACGTAGCAACACATTACCAAACTCGTGGTAGGTGGTGCCATGATTAGATTGTGAAGCAAACCTACCGTTACGAATACTCGTAGTACCGCCTTCTGCAATGAGCAGACGTTTGGATATATCTGCAGAGGTAAAGTTGTAAATACCATCGTCTGTCACCTTAATGCGATGGGGGTAGCCGTCTGCGCCAACACCTGGCTCATAGTCATGCAGCGGCCAGGGGCCATCTCCACCAAGCCAGATGGGAGTTTCATCCCAGCCTGCAGGCATGGGGCGCGGACCAACATTTAAGGTTGCGCGATTTTGAGAGACGCTGGCAACGGTGTTGGTGATATTGGCGGCAGTGGGCGAGGTGCCTACGACGGTACCTACGTTACTGAGCAAGTTGATGCCCTGAATACTGCCTGCCGAAACGAGATTAACCGTTACGTCTCTTTGGATCTGGTTTTGTTGAGGACCCGCGCCGGTGGGAAGGATGTTGAGGGGATTATGTCTGGTTCCCACAACGGTACCAATGTTTGCACCTGGCGCATTGATGTTCATGATGATAGTGCCCGCGCGTGTGTAGGGCTCTCGGGCGGTACCGCCAACAGCCGTAAAGCCGTTGTTATTGTTTGATGCATCGCCGTAGACGGTGAGCCCTGCAAGGCTGGCACTGGGTGAGGTATGCTCGTCTGCGAGGATGTTAAGCGTAATGGTGTTGTCCGAAGACGTACCGAGAATATTATTTCCAATTGCAACGTTACTGCGTCCGCCACTCACCATATTGGTTGTACCCGACCCGGCTGCAGAAATCTTAAAGCCGTTTTGGTTGCCCCGCAGGTCAACAGTCATGGAAGCATTGCCGCCAATGAAGCCATAGTCGGCCGGACCAGGGCTAAAGCCAGCTGCCACGTAGTTGCTCGTGGCCAGACCTGAAAAGTCTCCACCGCGCACAACGATGTCTGAATCGCCGCTGATGTAGGCAGTGTCTCTATAACCAAAGGAGCCGCTCATGGAGGCATTGACGATGACGGGGATGTTGTGAGACTGCAGGTAGGGGCTGTCAAAGACCTCAACACTGGTATTGCCCACCTGGTAGTAATCTCCCCAGCTGCCGCCGGTAAAGAAGCCGTCAACCTGGCCGCCATACAATTCTGCACGAGAGTTACCTATGTGCACGCGTGCGAGATAACCAGCACCCTCTGTAGTATTGGTTCTTCCGCCGTTTTGAATCATGAGACTGTCACCTATTTGACAACCACCAAAGCTGCCGGCGTAGGTCCAGCGGGCAGAGATGCTGTTCATAACAACCGTTGTGTCTCCTTTGATTGCAAAGCAGGTGGTGGAAAAGCCCGAAGAGCCGCCGCCGCCTACCACGTCAAAGTCGTTCGTTTCACGAACAGTAACCGAAGGGGTAACCTGGTATTGGTAGGAAGTGCGGCCGGTTGTGCCACCGGCAATTACGCCTCGACCGCTTTGGGCACCCAGGGTTCCCAGCTCGAGATAGCCGTTTCCTTCGTAGTAGCCCCAGCCAACGCCACGTACATAGCCGTCGCTCACACCATGAGAAATGCGGCCTTCGTGTACTACGGAGGTGGTGTCGCCAAAGTGCGCAAAACCTCTTGTCATGGCTCGTTCCTTGGCGGCTGCAAATGCTTCGTCGACGTTTCCTACCGTAAGACCGTTGTTATAGATATTGGTTTGCGTAGGCACAATGAACCTGTCGGCACGAGTGCCATTGATATCGCCCCAGTCGCCACCAATTCCGCAGTTCAAGGCACCCGAACCGCTAAAGGTCCAAAACGAGCCTGCGCCGCTGGCTCCTGCGCGTACGTCATTGACTACGTTACCGATGACAATACCCGTACATGCGTTAGAACCGCTAAAGGATGTTCTACCAGCGGAATATGCACTAAAGTCGACATTGTTGGTGATGACCGTCTGACCTTTTGTGGCCTCTGTTCCAATATTACCCACGCGATTGCCGCCGTAATAGCGAGGTGAGGATGGTGCGGCTGCTACTCCGTCTGAGGAGGTGGCAGCGGTACCGTCAATACGTCCTGGACCACTGATGGTATTGGTGATAGTGCCGCTCACATTACCAAATTGTACACCGCCAATAAAAATACCCAGACCATTGGCATCGGTACCCAAGCCAGTGATGGTGGTAGCGGCATTACCGTTGAGGTAGGCTCCATTGGTAACGGTACCTGTTGCAGTTGCCGTTGAGCCGGCGACAGGATTAACTCCCGTTCTGGTGCCTTCTCCCAGTCCTGCACCATAGATGTGAATGGTGTTACTATTGGTGGAGTGGATGTTGATGGCTACGTTTCCATTTAAGGTACCCGTGCGCATGCCGCCAACAAATTGGAAGTTAGCTGTACGCAAACCGGTGGAGTAGACCGTCATGGTGGGGTTGCCCGTAACTGTGCCGGTAGCTGCACCACCATAGTATTGTGTGCTTTGCGTTGCCCAGGAACGATGCCCAAGAGTAAGGTCGCTACCATTCATATAAACGGCACTAAAAGTATGTCTGATGTTTCTGAGCTCAATGTTACAGCCAAAGTTTACTGCTGCGCCAGACAGGATTTTGTTTGCTACCTGAGTATCAGCAGTGGCTGGCTGAGGAATGACTGGCACATCTGCGGCCGTTTCATCCAAACCAGTGATGACCAGTGTATCAACCTTACCTTTAAGATCAAGAAGGCCAGCTGACTGTGTGTCGGCGTTAATCGCTACCGTGGTGGGGCCAATGTACATGACATAGCTTTTGCCACCGCCGTTGGCATTGAGCCAGGCTACGGCATCATCAAAGCCAGCTGCGCTGCCGGCAAAGACTTCATAGACGCCCTCACCAAAGATGATGATGTTGCCGGAGTGTCCCGGGTCGATGCTTCCGCCACCCAGGGGTGCCGTGATACTAAAGGTGCCAGGCAGTGGCGCAGCCAGAGGGGTAATACCCGCTGGTGACATTGCACCAAAGGCAGCGGCAAAGAGCATGCTCTCATCAATAGGCAGTTCTGCGATATCTTCGCGGCTCATGAGATCCTTGCTGTCTACTTCGGCAAGATCGGGCATGAAGGCTGCTCCGGCATCAACTTGATACCAACCTCTAAAAGGTTGCTCGCTGCTGGCAAGCTCCGCCTGAGGTATCTCGTCAAGATCTAAGGTTTCTCCCTCCTGGGCGGTGAGCGTCAAAACTGTGCTGCCGTTGTCATGGCTCATATCCATGGGAAGCACAAAACTCACTGCGTATACTGAGTAGGTGGCAGGAGCAAAGGGGTCTTGGTTCCCTGTGCCCGCTGGCGCCTCAAGAGGAGCACCTTCTGAGCCTGGAGCCTCCTCTATAAAATCAGCATCCTGCGCTTCAAGGGCACCTCCCTCCTCATCTACTGTATAACCTTGATCAAGTAAATCTTGAAGGTCGATTATTTCGCCCTCTGTTGCACCCAAGGATGCCAAAGGAATGAGCGTTACTGCCAGCATAAATGCCAGGAAGTATGATAACGCCTTGCGAAGTACGGAACTCTTGGTTCCCTTTGCCATAAAGCCTTTCTTGTGATGGTTAGCCATGTTACTACCCCTCCTCGTCAATGTTTACATCTACGGTGACTTCATCGTCCATGACAAATCCGCCGCTATCAATACTTTGCTCTTGCGTTTGACTTGCTGCATTGTCGGAGCTGCCTCCGGTAGCACCTGCTGGAGTGCAGGCACCAAGCAATACAAGCGATACAAACGCTGCCAATACAAAAGTAAGCAAGCCTCTTCGTTGAAAGACTTGCTTGCTACTTTCTTTGGGTTGCTTAAACATACTTGTAGGTACATCCATGTTTGCGCTCCCCCCCTCTCTTTCTATGCTCACTTTAATGTTCACGTTTCTCCTTCGCTCCGAATTCATTCTTAACCCAATTAGTTGTTATTAACCGTTTAGAGGAACCGGCACATGTCCGTCCCCTGAATAAAGAACTATTACTTCATCTCCGCTGGTGCAGAGAAATAAAGTCTGTCTGTCAAGTGCGCTGAGGCCTAAGACGTTATAGTTGCTTACGCCCTCTTGGCTTGCTCGGTCTATTGCCAGCTTGGTGGCAGCGCGTGCGGTGCCAATGCGCTCTTCATTGGTGAGGGTGTCCCAGTTGAGATCCTCCGAAAGCAGAGGCATGTAATTGAAAATGGTTGCGCCGCCCATCTGCTGGGTTGCAACCTCAATGCCACTGATGTTTCGCTCGTACTTGGGAGACAACACTTGAAAGACGATGATGCTAACGAGCACCATTACTATGGCCAGCGCTATGGCCAGCAGTACGTACTTCATTGGTTGCTTCTTGCTTGTGCTTTGAGTAGTCATATACGTTTTGTCCTTTCATGCAGGGAACCATTTGGCACCCCATGCAGGGATTGCTTCTGTACCTACTGTTGCTCTGGTCTTTCTTACAGATCATCTTCGTTACCCTCATTAATGAGTCTTGCTGGTAAAGGTATTCATGACCCTAAAAACACCCACGTCTTTTGGAATGAACCCACTCTTACTCTGCTGTTCTTTCTCGTCTTCTCTTGCCTATAATTGCTGCTGTGAATTCTTATGAGAACTCTCACAAGTACCCGTTTTATACGAATAAAGAGTCACCTTCTTGCGGTCTTGTCACCTCTTGATGCAAAGATTTATTTTTTGCAAGAAGCTCCTTATATGCTCCCTAAAGAGTCCCATTGATCCAGCTTTGTCACCTGTAGTCTCAAGTTTTCTCAAGTTTCTCAAAGGTTTCTCTTTTCCGCCGTGTACGCTACTCTACCTATAGAAATAGCGCCCAACTCTCATTTCTACTCGTTTGTCATATGCACCACGCTACCCATAGCAATAGTGCCCTGGTTGCATTGAATCATCCCACTCACGCGTACGGTTAAGCGTTGCCTTACGTGCTTGTTAGCTTCCCGCTTGCACTGCTATTCCCAAACAGCAGTGTCCTTTAACGCTATGAATCACTGATTCATGCGCGCAATGGCTCTAGTCCTTTACAGGGATTTTTCAATAGTACCCAGTTCTTAAATCCCTCAAAATTACCGCCATTTTGCCCAAATCTTTCAAAATGGTGTGCCATTTGCTGCGCACATAGTAGCGCAATTTCTCTGCTCTTTTTTGAATCTACATACAAAACACATAATCAAGGCAAAACACGGGTGCTGGTTAGACACTCACCTGGGTCATACCCTGTTTCGGAGCCCGGAATTCTCCACCAAAATGCGGGTTATACTTCGCTTTGCGAATAGCCTCGCACACGTACTAAGACCTATCAAAAAGGGTATGCCCCAAGTGGTCTGTTGCAGTAGCAAAACACGCTCGGCATCGGGAAGGCTGAGTTTGTCTGGGGACGGGTGTTATCAGGGGGCTTGGTGTGTCTTGGGGACGGGTGTTATCTGGGGGCTTGCTGTGTCTTGGGGATGGGTGTTATCTGGGGGGATTGCTGTGTCTTGGGGATGGGTGTTATCAAGGGGGCGTCTCCCCTGGCACCCCCTGCTCCTGGCACACTCGAAAAAGTGTTAATTATTGCCTTGTAGACACGGTTTTTGCGCATAGATACGCCCGGTTTTCTTCATTGTAAAGCTCTACGGCTCAGATTGATTGTGAAGATACGCCCGGCTAGATGAGCACCTTCTTTGCTGCAGTTTGCGCTTAGGCGACACTGTGGAGCAGGTCTGATCGTTTATCGCGCGCACAGCGAACCTATTTTGTCTGTGTGCGTTGCGTAGCTAACCCCCTTGACGTTGCGCGCATCACGTTACTACCTCCTGTTGCGTGCGTCGCGTAGCAATATTGCAGGACTTCTTCGTTATAAAAAAAAGATCCTGTAACACTTGGCTTCGTCAAACGTTGCAGGACAAGGCCGCAGAGCCTAGTGCACTGCGTCAGCTAAAATGCAGCTTTCTGGCTGGTCTTTTCTACGTTAAGCGCGTAGGGGTTATGTGGCATTACCGCAAGTAGTGCCACATAACCCCGCCTTGCCTAACGAAGAAAATCCTCACCCATAAAGCTGCATTTTAGCTGACGCAGTATACTAGTTGCATAATTGGCAGACCTGCCCTAGGTCCTGCAACATTTTGCTTCGCAAAACGCGACAGGACGACAGGGGGAATTGCTTCGCAAAACGCGACAGGACGACAGGGGGAATTGCTTCGCAAAACGCGACAGGACGACATGAAGGCAAAGGTGCATTGGTGGAGTCAGAACAATTTGCTGACTGTGCCAGTAGGCTGCTTGGTATGTGAACTCTCCAGTACTGTGCAAGTGCTGAGGTCAGGGCAGAGCAAGATTGAAGGGAGAGGAAAAGCGATGCTCCTGTCGCTGTTGGGGGGCGACAGGAGCATCAGGGAATAAGGGGTTGTTAAGTATTAGAGAACAAAGCTTGTTGCTGCGACCTCGTTGCGAGTTTTGTGCCTTTCTTGCTCTCTTTCATCTTCTTTGGCCTTGCTTGCGGATGCGCTTACGAAAAGGGCAATCGCGCTTACCAGACCTGCTACGAGGAGCGAGATGAACAGTGCACTGTAGCCGTCAAACAGGGTCATGCCCAAGGTAAGGTTTTGCGTCAGCACAAACAGTACCAAGGTGAGTACGCCCGCAGCAGCTAGCACTCCCAAGAAGACGCGGGTGGCTGTTGAGTGAGTGCCTCTCTCGTCTTGTTGATTGTCTTGCCTGTCCTCGCTCCAGTTGGCATTCCTTTGTCTTTCGTCTTCATCCTTCTTGGGACGATAGAGGAAGCGAAGGAGTCCGATGAGTAGGGCCAGCATCAAGAGCAGTGTGCTGATGAGGTTAACGAGCGACCACGTCTCATCGATCTCGACAACTGCCGTTGGGGTAGTTGGCTGAGGGATGTTAGTGGGTCGTACCGGTGGATCTGGCTCAGGTGTTGGCGCTACGGTCTCGCCTACCACAGGAACGTATACCGGGTTGTTGGCTGGCGGATAGTAGACTGGTGAGGAAGGCAGCGTTATCGGGGGCTGCGTGATGTAGATAGGTTGTGAAGGTGCAGCCGGTGGAATAACAGTGATAACTGGTGGTGCCTGGGGCGGAATGATAACCGCTGGTGGGTTGACAATGATGGTTGGCGGA
>Ga0123356_10005989_pt1 | contig 12335 bp, 11 predicted proteins | sample TergutEmb28metaG_2_FD_92546 | JGI IMG/M metagenome (GOLD analysis project Ga0123356, IMG submission 92546) | Embiratermes neotenicus P3 segment gut microbial communities from Petit-Saut dam, French Guiana - Emb289 P3 | ecosystem: Host-associated > Arthropoda: Insects > Digestive system > Gut ... | reverse complement strand
GCCTGGAAGACCGAGCAACTGCAATTGGCCGAGCGGGCAATCGAGCCCAGGGCTCAGTTGTTGTTGATGGTGGCAGGGCCGGTCGAGAAACTCATCCAGCTGAGCGCAGGAGAGACACCCAAAGAGCTGGCGCTGCCGAAGAACGCAAGCGACTAATCCGGTTCTCATGGATGACTAGAAAGGCGATCTCGAGCTCCGGCTTACGCGGCAACCCGGCGCAGCAGGCGCCGGCTCCGATCCCTTCGGCTGGGCTCGAATAACGGAACGCTGACCGGCCAGGGTTCTTCGACGCCCATGAGCGCAATCGCTCCTCCGGCAAGTGCGAGGTTTTTCGCAAAGTGAATGGTGTCATTCATGCGCTGGCCCGGGATCTTCCACTGTCCAGAGGTCGTGCATGACCGGCGAGACTCCCGCGAGAAAACCGAGGACGGCTGCGGTACCCAGCTTGGGCTTGATTCCCAGCAAAATGCTGGTGCCGCCTGCAATGAGCAGAGCCCCGCTCGCTCGAACCGCAATTTCGGGCTTCGGGACTTTTTTCGCACCCGCATAATACGCTAGTTCGCGCGTCTTCTGGAGGTGATGGATCCCGTTGTAAACAAAGAAGCCGCCAAAACAGAAGCCGTCCGAGAAAAAATGCAGCCCGCATGGTCTCCGCCTCCGACCGAATTCGATTCGAAGCTGAGAGCGGGCGCTGCCCCGATACTCGAGCGTGCCGAATGTTCTCTTCCGCCTCGCCCGACTGGCAACGGACCGGTAGCGGCGATTTGATAAACTTTGTCCTTGAGCTCTGTTCTCTCCATCCGCACGGAATCGCTCTCCCGCCACTACCGAATGGGACGCGCGACGATTCGCGCCGTAGATGGCGTGAGTCTTGAGATCCATTCGGGAGAATTCGTCGCCCTGTTTGGGGCCTCCGGCTCGGGAAAATCCTCCCTGTTGAACCTGCTGGCCGGGCTCGACTCGCCGAGCGCGGGCAGCGTGGTAGTCGAGGGAGAAAATTTGTCCGCTTTCTCTCGCCCAAAGCTTGCCGAGTACCGCCGTCATACCGTGGGTATGGTCTTCCAGTCTTTTAACCTGATTCCCAGCATGACGGTGGTCGAAAACGTAGAGCTTCCATTGCGCTTCGCCGAAGTGGAGAGGAGTCAGCGCGCCGACCTGGCAAGAAACGCACTCGAAAAGGTCGGCCTGGTCGGCAGGCTGTCCCACCGGCCGCTTGAGCTTTCTGGCGGCGAGCAGCAGCGGGTGGCCATCGCAAGGGCACTGATCAACGGGCCGCGGATCCTCCTCGCCGACGAACCCACCGGCAATCTCGACAGCCGAACCGGCATCGAAGTGATGAGTCTGATTCGAGGTCTCAACGAATCGCTGGCCATGACCGTGATCCTAGTCACCCATGAACGGGACCTCGCCGAAAAATACGCCGGCAGATTGATTTCCATGGCGGACGGGAAAGTGGTTGCGGACGAGCAAAATAATGGGGCACGGGCGGTTGCCGAGGCCAGATTATGAAGCTCTCCGATTCGATCGAGCTCGCCGGCCGCAACCTGCGCGAATCGGTGCTGCGGAATTCGTTGACCACCCTCGGCATTTCGGTTGGGGTGGCATCGCTGGTTGCCATGCTCTCGCTCGGCATCGGCCTCGAACAGCTGGCATCACGAAGGCTCGAACGCTCCGGACTCTTCGATTCGATCCTGGTCACTTCGCGGCGTGATCTGCGGAGTTTCGATCGCGCCCAGGAGCAAAATGGCCCGGCTCCGGCGGAAAGCCCCGATCTGAACGAGGCCGCCCGCAAAAAAATCGGGCGCCTGCCGGGAGTGGTCGAGGCCTACCCCGATCTGCGCTTCATCACCGAACTACGCTTCGAAGACAAGCCTCACCTAACCATGGTGGCGGGCATGCCCACGTCTTCGAAGGGCAGCGACAGCCTCGAAGGGATGAACGGGCGCTTCTTTTCCGCGAGCAATGCGCGCGAGGTCATTCTGCAGAAAGGCTTCGCCGGGGAACTGCTAGGGAAATCAAGGCGCGGGCCCGATGAGGTCCGTGTCGGAGAAGTTGCACCTCTCCTCGTGGGAAAGCAACTGGTGATGCGATACACGGAGCGGCGGTCAAGCGGCGACGACTCCACTTCGTACTCGGTCATTTCGCACGAAGTGCCGGTCACCATCGTGGGTGTAACCGATCTCGACCCCGACAGTATGCGAGGAGCGGCGCGGGCGCACGCCTTCGTGCCCCAAGAACTGATTGAGAGCCTGCACCCCATGCAGGCGTATGACGCACGCAATTCGAGTAGTGCGACCTCGCACGAGCCGACCTATGGCACGCTGATTGCTCGGGTAAACGGCGCCGGGAAGGTCGATCGGGTGGAACGGGCAATTAAGAAGCTCGGGTTCAACACCTTTTCGATTCTGGATGCCACCAAAAGCATGCGGCGCTTTTTCGCCATTCTGGATTTATTTCTCGGAATTTTTGGCAGCCTGGCGCTCACGGTTGCATCCATAGGGATCATCAACACGCTGGTGATGGCGATTCTCGAGCGGCGGCGCGAGATTGGAATCATGAAGGCCATTGGGGCAAGCGACTCCGACGTCAAGGGCCTGTTCTTCGCCGAAGCCGGGGCCATGGGTCTCGTCGGCGGAGCTTGTGGAATCCTTTTCGGATGGGTCATCGGGCGGGTAATCAACTTCGGAACCAATATCTATCTTCGGCGCCAGGGATTCCCTCCTGAAAACATCTGGGCGGTTCCGGCCTGGCTGGTTTTTTCAGCTCTGGGATTTGCGCTGCTGGTGAGCCTGCTCTCGGGTCTGTATCCGGCTTCCCGGGCCGCCAAACTCGACCCGGTCCAGGCGCTGCGGTACGAGTAGCCCGCCCTGCGACAGCGATTGGAAGAAGGTAACCACTCAGGACACGAAAAAACCCACCCCAGGAAGAAAATTCGCGAAAATGCGCAAACTGTTCTCCTCTGTCGTCCTCATTTGCATGGCTCTCGGGTGCGCGTCCGCTCAGAGCCGGGTGGACTGCGGTTCGTTCCCGAGCGAGATCCTTCATCGCGACCTCCGGTACTGCGTCATGCTGCCGCCGGATTACGATACCAACGCCAAGAAAAAATATCCGGTTCTCTACTTCCTTCACGGACTGGGCGAAAACGAGCAGGCGCTGGTGACGAGCGGCGGTTGGGGGCTGATCGAGGACCTCGAACGCGAGCGGAAAATCGGCGGCTTCCTGATGGTCGCTCCCGAGGGGCGCGGCAGTTTCTTTATCAATTCAGCCGATGGCCGCAGCCGCTACAGCGATTTCCTGCGGACTGAATTCCTGCCCTTCGTCGAAACCCGCTACCGCGTACTGCGCGCACGCGGGTCGCGGGGCGTGACCGGGCTCTCCATGGGGGGCTTTGGTGCGCTGCGGTTCGCATTCGCCTACCCGGAGCTGTTCGGGTCCGTGAGCGCGCAGAGCCCCGCGCTCGTCACCGAATCGCCGCGTCTGCTGGATGCCGACCTGCACGACGCGGGGGGGCCCTTAGAGCATCTGCTGGCGTCGGTTTTTGGCGATCCGGTCGACATCCGGCACTGGAACCAGAACAATCCATTGCAGCTTGCGCGCGAGAAGCCCGCGAAAATTCGCGGCCAGAAGATCTACTTCAACTGCGGCGAGCAGGATGAATACGGATTTGCCGATGGCGCGAAGGCGCTCGACAAACAGTTGTCGGGTGAGAAGATTCCACATGAGTTTCATTTGTATCCCGGCGGCCATGACGCGGATTACTTTCTTTCCCATCTCGGCGAAACCATTGAGTTTCATTGGCGTGCTTTTAACCCTGGGAGATAAACGGTTACACGTCAGGAGGCTCGCTTCCTGGTTTGAATCCAAATTTCCATCCCCGCATCGATAGAGGAGCGTCTCTCGCCGGCAGCGAGCGGCAAGGAGCCGGACGGCGCAATCATGCGCAAAGCAATTCTGCACTTAAAGAAATCCGATCCGATTTTGCGGCGCATTATCGAGCAAGTCGGGCCGTTCGGCATGGAATTTGGCGAGCCCAATTTCCATAGCCTGGCTGAAGCCATCATCTACCAGCAGCTTAATGGCAAGGCGGCGGTCACCATCTTCGATCGCTTTGCCGCGCGGGCCGGGAATCCGCTTACCCCTGAGGGCATTCTGAAACTTACGCCCGAGGAGATGCGAAGCCTGGGTCTTTCGAAGCAGAAGTCCTCCTACCTTCTGGACATGGCGGAGCGCGCCCGCCGGGGCGGGCTGGATTTTTCGAAGCTTCCCGGTATGTCGGACGATGAGGTGATCGAACACCTCACGCAGGTGAAAGGCGTAGGAGTCTGGACCGCGCACATGTTCCTCATGTTCACCTTGCGCCGGCCAGACGTGTTGCCTACCGGGGACTTCGGCATCCGCATGGCGATGTTCAGGCACTATCTCGACGCCAGCGCTCGAAAAAACGGAGGCCGGGAGAAAGCCGCGAAGAAGCCTCCCCGCAAGCCACGTAAGCCGAAGATTAAGCTTCCCGCACCCGAGGAAATGGAACAAATTGCCAAAGTTTGGGCGCCTTATCGCAGCATTGCATGCTGGTATCTGTGGCGAAGTCTGGACGTCAAGACGATCGGGTGATCACGCCATATGTTTAAATAGCTGCCATGAGTGAACCAAAAATTCGCGTGCTGGTCGCCAAGCCCGGCCTCGATGGCCACGATCGCGGAGCCAAGGTGATTGCGCGGGCGCTGCGCGACGCAGGCATGGAAGTCATTTACACGGGCCTGCGGCAGACTCCGGAAATGATCGTCCATGCCGCCCTACAGGAAGACGTTCACGTGATTGGGCTTTCGATTCTGTCCGGTGCGCACAACGCCATTGTGCCCCGCGTGATCGAGCTCTTGCATCAGAACAAAATGGATGACGTTCTCGTGATCCTGGGCGGCATTATCCCCGATCAGGATGTGGACGCGTTAAAGCGGGCCGGGGTGGCCGCGATCTTCCAGCCTGGAACTGCGATGGACGACATCATCCGCTTTATTCGGACGAACGCCCGCCACCACGGTGTGAATGCCCAGTGAGCAAGCAGAGCGAAGTGCGGCTGGAGTTGCCCCCACACTGGGTTAACCGCTGGGGAGCGGCGGCGTCCTAAGAATGCGTGTTGAGTTCCGCTCCGAGTTGCTCCCATTCGGTGATGCGTTCCTCGAGGCTGGCCCGGCTCCGTTCTAGTTCTCGCGCGAGACGCGTGGTCTCGTCGGCACTGACGAAGGTCTCGAGGGAAGCGGCGCACTGAGCGATGGCCGATTCAAGAGACGAAATTTCCTCTTCCAGTTCCTGCGCCCGCTCCTCGAGCTGTTTGCGCTTCATGGGATTCAGGCGTCTCGAGGGCTTATCGCCGTTCGCGGGTTGATTTCCCGCCTCCGGCGTGGCTGCGCGGCGACCTTCGGGCTCGGGTGGGCGGGTGGAAGACAAGACTTGCTCCTCGAGCTTTTCTCGACCGCCCTGTTTGCGCCAGATGAAATCCTCGTAGTTTCCCGGATAGACGCCTACCTCTCCGCCGCCAATCTCAAACACCCGCGTCGCCAGCCGGTCGATGAAATAGCGATCGTGCGAAACGAAAACCACGGTGCCGCTGTAGCCGCTGAGCGCTTCGAGCAGAACGTCTTTGGCGCGTATGTCGAGGTGGTTGGTAGGCTCATCGAGGAGGAGAACATTAGCCGGATGAAGCAGCATTCGCAGCAGAGCATAGCGGTTGCGCTCACCGCCCGAGAGGACACCAATACGCTTGAACACGTCGTCACCGGAAAACAGGAAGCAGCCGAGCAGACTGCGAAGATCGGTTTCGCGGGAAGAAGGTGCCACCCGGCCGAGATCATCGAGGATACGCGCTTCCTGGTCGAGTTCTTTGTACTGGTCCTGCGCAAAATAATCGCGCTGGACGTTGTGTCCCAACCGGTATTCCCCCTCCGTCAGAGGCTCGACGCCAGAGAGCAGCTTGATCAACGTGGACTTGCCGGCGCCATTCACGCCCACCAGTGCAACCCGGTCTCCCCGCTCGATCATGAAATTCACGTCCCCAAAGACCTGCTTGGAGCCGTAAGACTTGGCCACTCCTCGGAACTCAGCCACAATCCTGCCGCTCGGCTTCGGCTGCGGAAACGAGAAATGGATCGTCTTTTCTTCATCCGGAAGCTCGATGCGCTCGATGCGCTCGAGCTCTTTGATCCGGCTCTGTACTTGCTTGGCCTTGGTAGCCTGATAACGAAAGCGGTTGATAAAGACTTCGAGCTGCTCAATTCGCTGCCGCTGGTTGCGATACGCGGCTTCGAGCTGCTCCCGGCGCTCGGTCTTTTGCGCAAGATACTTGTCGTAGTTGCCGGTGTAAGTCCAGATTTTCCGGTTCCAGATTTCCACGATGCGCTTCACGGTCACGTCTAGAAAATAGCGGTCGTGGGAAATCAGTACGAAGGCAAAGGGATAATCCGACAAATACGCTTCCAGCCAATTGCGCGATTCAAGGTCGAGATGGTTTGTCGGCTCGTCGAGCAGCAGGAGATTGGGCTTTTCGAGCAGCAGCTTGGCGAGCGCAATCCGCATCTGCCAGCCGCCTGAAAACTCATCGGTTTGACGATGCCAATCTTCCGTGCGAAAGCCTAAGCCCGCCAGCACCGTCCCGACCTGGGCTTCGATGGTGTATCCGTCGTGGATCCGGAACTCGTGTTCGATCTGATGATAGCGTTCCGCCACTTGGTCATATTCTCGCGAGGTATGATCGATCTCCGACATTCGCGAGGTGAGCTCGTGGAGTTCCTGCTCCATCGCGCTCAGGCGGGAAAAAACCGACAGGCATTCCTCGAAAACGGTCCGTCCGGAGAGCGTGAGGCCGTCCTGGGGGAGATATCCGGCGCTGATTCCTTTCGCGATGCTGACCGAGCCGTAGTCGAGGGTCTCCAGGCTGGCAAGAATCTTGAGCAAAGTGGATTTGCCGGTCCCGTTCGCACCCACCAGGCCAACGCGGTCACGAGCCGTGACCAGCAGATCTGCGCCCTCGAAAAGCAGCTTGTCTCCATAGCGCTTGCCGGCTTGGTTGAGTTGAATCATCCGATTACTATGTTCTCATGGAAGGCAGTGATCCGAGGCCAACGGGAGCGCCTTTCTCGGGGCGTCTTTTTTCGCTGGCTGCGAAATTAAATTAGGCGAGGGACGAGAGAGGACACCCAGAGTCACAGCGCGTACTCGCGCTCGGTGCTTCGCATGGAGTGGAGGAGAGTCGAAAGGACGTTCTCGTCGCCGATCGCGGTATTGATCATGAGGTGATAGAGCGATCGGGTTGGCCAGTCCGCGCCAAAATAGTGTTTGACGAAGTGCATTCGCTCCCGGTCGACGGTGTCAACCAGGTCCTCGGCGTCGCTGAGGCTTACGCCGCGGGCTTGGATACGGCGCAGTTTTTCCCAGCGGGGGGCGTAGAGAAAGACGTGGAAGCAGTCGTCGCGTTCCCGCAGAAAATAAGGGGCGCCGCGCCCCACGATCACGCAATTGCCGCGTTCGGCAATGTCGCGCATGACCCGCTCCCCTATTTCCACCAGTCGGTCGGGGCCGAAGGGGGGGTGTTCAATGTCGGCGCGACGTTCGTAACTGCCGCGCCAGAACACCTTAACCAGTTTCTGAAACGCGCTGTCTACCCGCTCCTCGCACAGGGAAACCGATTCCGGGTCGACGTTCGCCGTCCGCGCAATCTCGGCTGTGAGCTCCCGGTCCCAAAGCTTCCAGCCAAGCTTCGCGGCCAGCATCGAGGCAATCTCCCCGGCACCAGATCCGTATTCCCGCTCAATGGTGATGATCCGGTACAAATTGGTTTCTGCGTCCCGGCAGACCCCATAAAAAACTCTCGGGACTCGACTCCCGCAGCAAACTTTATCGCAACCAGACCTTAGGTTCAACTGACATTCCCGGCCGCAGCACGTGTTGCCTGGTCTCCCCCGGGTCGAAGGTGATCTTCACCGGAATGCGTTGCACGACTTTGACGAAGTTGCCGGTAGCATTTTCCGGGGGCAGAAGACTGGTGACCGACCCGCTGGCCCCGGCAATGCTGTCCACGTGGCCTTTGTAGTCGGTGCCGGTCGTGTCCACGTAGATCGTGACCGCTTGATTCTGGCGCATGTGGCGCAGCTGCGTCTCTTTGAAGTTTGCGGTCACCCAGAGGTCATCGAGATTGATGATCCGCATCAACTCCTGGCCGGGCTGGACGTTCTGCCCGACCTCCACGGTGCGATTGGTAACAAATCCATCCACCGGAGATACCACGTTCGTGTATTCCAGGTTCAGCTGGGCCGCGTCGAGCGCCGCTTTCTTCTGCTCGACCACAGCTTCTGCCGCCTCCGCCCGCGAGCGGGTCACGGCGACCTGCTGCGGAGCCGTTTCCGCGGAACGCAGATTGGCCCGCGCCTGGGTCACCCGACTCTCCGCGGTCCGGATCTGTTGCTGGGCGGCCGCAGCGCCGGCGCGCGCCCCGTCCACGGAAGCCGCTCCCGCCTGCGCCGCGGCATACGCCTGGTCATACTCCTGCTGAGAGATTTCCTGCTTGGAAACCAGCTGTTTATAGCGGGCGAGGTCGTTCTGCGCTTTTACGTTGTTGGCATCCGCCTGGACCAGTTGTGCGTTGGCGGCATCGGCCTGCTGTTTCGCTGCCAGGAGGTTCGCCTGCGCCCCCTCAACTTCGGCCTGCGCGGAAAGCACTTGGCTGCTGGTGCTGGTCGAGGTAATGGGAATATTCACCCCGGCGGTTCGTGCGGCGGCAACCGCGTTATCGTATTCCCCCTGCGCTTGCGCTACCAGCACTTTGTAATCGCGGGGGTCAATCTGCACCAGCGTCTGTCCCGCATGAACGAATTGATTGTCACTTACCAGCAGTTTCAGCACATGCCCACTGATGCGCGCGCTCACCGGATTAAGGTGGCCAGCGATTTGCGCATCATCGGTCGACTCGTAGCTGCTGAAGTAGCGCCACAAGAAGAACCCCGCAACCACCAGAACCACAATCCCGATGATAAAGAACATGCGAAAGCGCGGATTCCGCGACCGAAATTCTTTCCACTTGAGATCGCGTTCGGAAATCTCAGGACGCCGGCTGGCTACCTCGGTCTGTGGCGCCCGTTCCTGGATCTCTGTGTCTTGTGCCATATTCATTTGCCTTTGCTCTGGAGATATTGCCGCACACCTTCCTCCGCAAACCCGATGGCGCGGGCGAGGGAAATCTTCGCTACATTGTGCGCGTACAGGCTGGAAATGTAACTGTCGTTGGCGGAGGCAACCGATTCCTGCGCTTGAACCACCTCCAGATTATCGGTGACGCCGGCGGTAAACCGGTCGCGCGCCTGCACCAGGGTTTGACTGGCGAGATCGAGGGCCGACCTTGCGACCTGCACCTGGTCCGCCGCGGCATTCAAATCCAGCAGCGCCGTGCGCACGTCGTAATCAATTTGGGCGCGCAAGCTGTCCAACTGCTGGCGGCTCTGGCGAAGCGTGGCCTCCGCTTGAAGAACATCGGCATGGGCACGCCCTCCGGCGAAAATCGGGATATCGAGAGTTGCTCCCGCAAAGAAGACGCCGTGCGAGTTGCCAATGTTCACGCCTGAGACCCCGTAGTTGCCATTGATATCCACGCTCGGGTAATGCTCTGCAGTCGCCGCCCGGCGAAAACGCTCCGCCGACAAGACCTGCTGCGCCGCTGCCTGATAGTCTGCGCGCGACGAGTAGGCCCGCTGCAGGGCCTGTTCCATGCTCAGGGGAGTCAGCGGCTGATAGGGTTCCTGATCCGTTAAGTTGAACTCTTGGCCGATCGGCAGGCCAATGGTGCGGGCCAGGTCCAGCTTCTGCTTGGCGTAATCATTGCGCGCGACAATGAGCTCTTGCTGGCGGGTCTCAAGTTCAACTTGCGCGCGCAGGGCATCGATCGCCGGGGACACGCCAGCCGTTTGCTGATCGTGCGCTCGGCTATAGAGTGCCTGGGCGGTTTCCACCTCCGCCTGCACGGCGTCGACGCGGGAGGCAGCGGCAATCGTCATCAGATACTCATTTCCGGTTGCAAGCACAACCAACTCCCGCGCGCTCTTATAGTTGTATCGGGCCGCGGATTCATTGGCTCTGGCTCCGCGTTCCCGCTGAATCGCGTGCCAATCAAACAACGGCGCGCTCAGATAGGCGCGGGCGTCGAACGTACCGATCGGTCCGATTACCTTGGCAATACCCGGAATATTAAAGCGAAATCCTTCCGCCGCCAGATCGATCTGTTGTACGCCCGGGGTGGCTTCGGCGTGCACACTGGGAAGCACCCGGCTCAACTCCTGCCATCTGGCCCCGCGCGCCGCAAGTGAGTTATCGGTTGAGACCAGCAGCCCCAGGTTGTTTCGCAGGGCGCGATCGAGAGCATCCTTGAGAGACAGCGGCAGAACTGTCCCCGTCGCCTTCCCTTCAGGCACGCTGCTTAGATAGGGATTTCGGCTTGTGCCGGAAACGGCTGACGTGCCTGTCACCTGCTGTGCGCTCTGCCCATTACCACTCTTCGATTCTGAAGCGCTACTTCCCGAGGGCGCGGTATAAGACGGCCCGCTCGCCTGCATCTGGCCGAACGCAACCGGCGAAGCCGCAAACGTCAAAAAAACGCAACACAAAACGACTGCTCCTCGAAAACGTGCTCTCGTGCAGGTTGGAGTCATCGTGCTCAGGATTTCCAGCGTCGGGCAGGTTCTTAGCGGTACCCCTATGGATTCACCTGCCCAAGCTATAGATGCAAATGATTGTACCTGCGGCAACTCCGACAGGGGGGGTTCATCGCAGGCCGGCAAGGCTTTACCTTCAGCCGCCGCTTTGCTGCTTTGCCTCCCAAGGTGGTTCGAGCAATACAGGTTTCCTGTTGGCCGCTGCGGCGTTATATCCGAAGCCGAACGTGCACCCTTGCCTATGTACGCATTCGATATGCTATCCGCCGGTAGTACTCGCACGGCGGGGCGAGGGCTTTCGCCTCGGAAGCATTCACATCATCGTCGGTCCTGCTTCCATTCATGGAGGGGACTCGAGCGTCGAGCGGAGTAGCACGGGTTAGATTTGAAGCTGAAGCCAGCGTCACACGAAAGAACTTAACCGAGCCTAGTTGTGAGCTGCTGATTTTGGAAACGCTCTTGGGCACGCATCTGGAGAACGTGTTCCCTGCGCGCGAACCAGGGAGAGAAAACGGCCCCGATAACGCAAGGCGGGGCCTTGAAGCCTGGGAACGCGTCATGAAAAGGACATGGTTAGCCGCGGCGCCTGAGCTCGGTCCGCCGTATAGCCTGCTGCAAGTGCTCCTCGCAAAGTGTGGCTTCGGCTTGGGTAAGAGGTTCGCTGAGCGTGGCCCCGGCTGCGGGCCTTCCGCAAAGTCTATGAAAGATAATCCACTTACCTTTGTCGTCCCGCTCCCTATCTTCGACTATCCGTGTGCATCCGAGTTCTGACATTGTTTCCTCCCAGGATTCATGTGCCGGGGAATACTCGCGCCAGGCGTCCCGCCGGCATGACTCTTTGTCCCGCCTTTCAGGCAGGGGCGCTTGCGAAGTGCGCTGCTCGCTGGATTCGGGCTTTTATGTCGGCGCCTTGAGCGTGCGCCTCGCCAATCCAGCCAGACCAAGCAGGCCAGTTCCAACCAGCCCAAGCGCGCGGGGTTCCGTGGTGGCAGCGGCGACAAAGACGGAGGCACCGCTGGGTCCACTCAAGGCCCGGTGCGAGCCCTGCTTCGAGAACACGGTGAAATCCAGGCCTGCGAAGTTCTTGACGGCTACGGTACCGCTGCTAAACGAGAAGCAAATCACCTCGGGATTTTCGGAGGGGTAGCGCGACCGGATTCCGGCGTCAACGGGAATGGTGTTATCAGTGCCAACCATTAAAATGTCGAACCGGGAGCTGAAACCCGTCCAGGAACCGCTGACAAACTTTCCCGTTCTATAAGCCTTGCTAGCTGCCAACGCCGCCGCGGGCAAAGGCAGGGCAACTCGCCTCATAAATTTCTCCTTCATCTACTTCGAAGACGGTTGCTGGCAAAGCGCAACGGTCAGGACTCTTTTCGCCTGCGCGTGGCCGATCCCAGGCTTTTTCTCGAATATGTACCACTTTCCCTGCATGTGAGTTACCAAGCAGGTGACCTTTGGTGATACTCAAATCAACGATTTAGCAACGGTTGCCATGGCGGTTTGCTTTGCTGGTCTGCAAAGGTCTGCATACACTCAAGAGTTCCTCCAGCTGCGGCTTACCCCATCCTTTTCCCTGATTCCGTTGCCCGGAATAAGTGTCCCGCGGTTAAGGCGCGTGTGAGGGGCGAGTCTTTCGTCCTG
>Ga0123356_10005988_pt1 | contig 12336 bp, 9 predicted proteins | sample TergutEmb28metaG_2_FD_92546 | JGI IMG/M metagenome (GOLD analysis project Ga0123356, IMG submission 92546) | Embiratermes neotenicus P3 segment gut microbial communities from Petit-Saut dam, French Guiana - Emb289 P3 | ecosystem: Host-associated > Arthropoda: Insects > Digestive system > Gut ... | reverse complement strand
TATGGCTTTAAGGTTTTTGCACTATATCTCTGAGGTATACAAGACAATTATTGATAGCAAAACCTTATACTCAACAAGAAAAATCACAATTCCATGGCCTGAGTTCTTTGTATTATACAACGGAACAGAACCATATCCTGATGAAGTAAAACTTAAATTATCTGATCTTTTTGAAAAAACGCATGAATTAGGACTTCCAGAAAAATCTATTCCTTTACTGGAATTGGAAGTGAAAGTAATCAATATCAACGAAGGCAGAAACGAAGTAATTCTGAATCGATGTAAAAAACTTGCAGAATATAGTGCTTTTGTTGCTAAGAGACGTTCTTTATACAAGGAACTAGGCAAAAACGAAAATGCTGTAACTGCAGCTATCAAATACTGTGCAAAACATGATATATTAAAGGAGTTTCTGGAAATACATGGCAGGGAGGTTCTGAATATGTTAATAACTGAATGGAATACGGAAGACTGTATTACTGACCGATGTGAAGAAGCACGAGAAGATGCTTTAAAAGATGGCATCGGCTTAGGTATAGAGAAACGCGACCAATATGTCCTTGAATTAATCGATCAGGGACTTTCCACCGAAGAAATAAAGCAACGTTTAACACAAAAATAAAATAAACTTAAAGGGGCTGTCTAATAAAGACAGCCTCCTCAAAAAAACCTCCCTCCGTGTTCCCCCGAACCGAAGGTTCGATGTCTCCGCGCCCCCGTGTGAAGAAAATTCTCAACCTCTATTTATAAGCTACAAATAATCTGCGTAGAATCAGCGTAATCTGCGGACGATAAATTTAACAGATCCCCTCACAATTTATAAGCTACAGAACTGTCTCTTTACCTACTGCAACTCAAACGATTCCGCATCTCTAAACAACCTGTTCGCTGACCATGATGGTATCGAGTAAACATGAGTGCTGCCTGTAACATTTGCGAAACGGCGGCCTGATTCATCTTCATCGGTTAAACGGATTGTTATTACGCGGCCGTTTCCGAATTCAAGCACAAAACGACTGTTATCAAATATTGGAGCATCCCAGGAAATTTCGTCAGAGAAACTATCACCTTCGTTGTTTAATACATAACGGATATAGTTTTCTATAGCATGAGTATCAGGATTTACGATATCGATTCCGGAAATCTGCCATCCTCTGTTGCTTCGTGTGAACACCTGGCTTCCTGAAGGTGTGTGAACGGAAAGCCGCTGAACGCTGTTTAATTCGATCTGACCGCCTTCGCTTTCCGGAATTAAACGCAGATTATACCAGCTTGCAGCAGAGCTATTAGTATATGATTTAATGTTGGAACTTCCGGAACGGACTTCGTTATTCCCGGATAATCGAAGATAGGTTTCGTTATTCACATAATCATCATTACCAAGAAGAATATCAAGAAGAACAGCCGTTTCTGCATATATCGTTACTCTGGAAGCATTATTTTCAAGACCAAAGCGTTCGTGGCTCGAAGCGCTTGATGAACGAACAGGCCATGAGGATCTTTCTGTAAGAACATTGATAAAATCCTGTACCCTTATCTGCCGCGCAGGATAAACATTATCGTTTTGTTTAACAAACCACATATTATTTTGCTTAAAAAGTTCAAGTGTGCCATTAAATGTGTTTATTTCAATTCTGCTGGTTCTTTCTGCTGTTTTAGAGTCAAGCCAGGCAAAAGAAGCATTTCTTGATCCAAAACCGGAACTAAAGATAAGATTTCCTGTATATAACAAAACCAATACCGCAATTAAAACAATAAGGAAATAAAGTTTATTTTTATAAGTCATTATTTGTCTCCTTTTCTTCAGTTACGCGCATAAGCCGTGATCTTCGTACAGCTCTGAGAATACCAATAGTAATCACTAAAAGCGGAATAAAACCGACGTTCAATATTTGAGAAAATCTCATAACTCTGGAGCGGCTGTCTGGATCTGTAATTTTATCAAAACGTCCTGTTTGCGGCTGTCTGTTCCTGATGCCAATAATATCATCATCACTTACAAGCCAGTCTGTGACACGCAGTAAGAAATCAAGATTTTGTCTTGCGCCTGATGCATTAATCATGTTTGTGGCAAAATCAGTATCTCCTACTACAATGATACGGGATGACCTAGCATTCTCCGGCATGGAGGGAAGTTCTTCTCCTGAACCTTCCCGTACTGGTTTTGGAATATCCCTGTAAAATCCCGGGAAAACACCGCTAAGAGAAACACCAAGCAGCTTAACACCTCTTGTCTGTGGTGCTTCCACTTCAAACATATGGATAACTTCCGGGCTGGTTACAAAATTATCCCTCATTGACCATGCCATAGGTGAACTTGTAAAGAGAACATTCCACTCAATATCCGGAACATAATTAAATTCCAGAGGGCTTGCCCAGTATAGATCAAGACCGTTAAACCCGGAACTTACAGGATGCTCTGCATTACCGTACTCGCCAGGTATCCCAATCCATAACGGATAACGCACAATCCTTATCGAAATTGCGCCATTAGGCATTCTTGTTTGATATTGAAGCTGCAAGGCATTTCGATCCAGAGCAAGTTCAGGACGAATTGAAACACCGTAAGAAGTTATCATATCAAGAAGTCCAAGATCATTGTGCAGCCTTGCCTCAACTGTACCGTATAATGTATCAACAAAAACACCTTTAACTGCAAAAAGAACTTTACCGCCCATTTGAATATATCTGTCTATTCGATAAAGAGCCCAATCATCAAGTTCTTCTACACCGCCAAAAACCAAAAGTGCCGGAGTATTATCAGGAATTTCATCTCCCGGAGGGATTACACGTACCCGATAACCTGCATCAGTAAGAGTTCCATGAAGAAAACTAAAATGCTCTCCCCATTGCCTGTAGCTGTCTCCTACAATAACGCCGACCCATCTTTCAGTATCACTTACTAGTGCTCTGATTCTAGATGTAAGATCATATTCAAGCGTGTCTGTAGAAATCACCCATGGAAGCACTTCTCTTTTATCAAGATATTCAATTACAATACCGGAATAAACAGTAATAAGACTTTGCTGATCCTGTTCAATAACAGGTACTTGTCTTGGCTGAAGACCCAACTCTTCGATGATGTGAACTGCATTCGCTCTTACCGGATCACGTACAGTAAGAGAAATCTTTCCTTTGGAATACGCTGTGTATTCCCGCAGCATATCTTCAATTTCTCCTGGAGTAGGAATTACCGTTTTTAATTTATTTGAAAGATAATAGGTAATGTTTACTGGATCAGGCAGCTCGCGATGAAGATTACGCGAAACTTTTGAAATTGTATATGCTTTATTTTTTGTCAAATCCAGACGAAACCAATAACGTCCGGAAACAAGAAGAGCAAGAATAAATACGATAACAGATAATGAAGTAATAATTATTGTTTGTTTTTTTGTCATATTTTCCTCCTACTTCCATTTCCGCAAAAGAATAACTTTTGTATTAAGGTATAAAAACAGAGCCGTACTTAACACAAAAAACATTAAATCTCTTGAATCAATCAGACCTTTTGTAAAACTTTCAAAGTGAAAAGCAAGAGAAAAGAAGTTAATAAAACCTGCAAACCACTGCGGAAGATTAAAGGAAAAAGTAATCATATTTGCAAGCATCACAAACATTAAAACTACAGCGCTGCCAAGGAATGCTCCCGCCTGATTTTTTGAAAGACAGGATAACAAAAGCCCCAATGAAGTTGCGCTTGCGCCAAGTAAAAACGCTCCCAGGTACTCACAAAAAATTGTACCTGCGTCAAAACTGCCTAAAGCCAAAAGGCTTAATGGTAAAGGCAGAGTCAGAAGAAGAATCATGCTTAAAACGCCGAAACATGCGAAGAATTTTCCCAATACAAGATCCCACTCTGTAAAAGGCATTGTTAATAACAGTTCAACGGTCCCTGTTTTTCTTTCTTCTGCCCAGCTTTTCATGGTCAGTACAGGAATTACCAGGATATAAACTATTGGAAAAATTCCAAAGTAAGGACGAAGAGTTGCCTGATCTGTCGCGAAATAACGCTGAAAGTAAAACAACCAAATTGAACAAAAAAGAAGAAAGAAAACAGCAGCTCCGTAAAAGGCTGGAGCATTCAAATACTGACTCAATTCTTTTCGCGCTAGAGTCAGTGCTCGCACTGGTAAATATTTTTTCATTGCGCAGCTCCTTGTTTGGTTTCGCTTGTAAGTTTTACGAAGATATCTTCTATGGTAAGTTTTTTTCTTTTCATTTCCAGAATCTTTAATCCATTTCCAACTGCCCAGTCAAAGATACGTTCTCCGGCATTATCTGTTTCTTCTGCAAGAGCAGGGATAAAAAAGTTAGCGGAAACAAGGCCGCTTTCATTTGATTCAACTAGAGTATTGGAAAGATTTCCAAGCGAAGACAGTCTGTCTTTGATCGTATCTGCATCATAACCGCCGCCTTTAAGAAGGAGTTCCCAGGTATCACCGCCTTTCATGGAACCGGCGATCTCTTCCGGGCTGCCCTGAGCGGCAATACGCCCGTCATTGATAATTAAAACCTGAGTACAGATTGCTTCTACCTCCTGCAAAATGTGGGTAGAAAGAATTACAGTTTTTCGTTTACCAAGCTCTTTTATAAGAGAACGAATTTCTATTATTTGATTAGGATCGAGCCCTGTAGTTGGTTCATCAAGAATCAATATGGGAGGATCATGTAATATTGCCTGCGCAAGACCTGTGCGCTGACGAAATCCCTTTGAAAGTGTTTCTATTTTTCGGTTTCTGTACCCCATAAGACCGCACGCCTCAAGACTCGCATTTATAGCAGCAGCACGTTCTTCTTTGGGAATAAAACGGGCATCAGCAGCAAAGTTTAAATACTCATCTACTGTGATGTCTGCATAAAGCGGTACATTTTCCGGCAGATACCCTATCCGCTTTTTAATTTCCAATGGCTGTTCTTCCACCGGTATACCATCTACGAGTGCAACTCCGCTTGACGGAAAATGAAAACCTGTCAGGATTTTCATTACTGTTGTTTTACCCGCTCCGTTTGGTCCAAGAAAACCCAATACTTCACTGTCACCAACGGAAAAAGAAACATCCGAAACTGCTTGTACATTTCCGTACTGTTTTGACAGGTTTTTAACTTCGATTTTTGCATTCTGAACACTCATGAAGCCATAATCCCCCTAATTATTATATATAGTAATAAAAACCACAGTGAATACAGAGTTACACAGAAACATAAGTGGTTAAATAATTATATTAAAATCAGTCAATATATTCAATCGGGAAAATCATTCTGTCGCGGGTAAGGACAGTTTCTGGGAAAATTTCCTTTGCTTCTTCCAGAATCTGTTTTAAATCATGCTCGGTATAACGCGGGCTATAGTGAATTAATCCAAGTTTTTTAACGCCTAAAGAGGCTGCGGCAATTTTAGCAGCTTCTTCGGCTGTCATATGTTTTTTGGAGTGCGCGTCTTCTGCAAGCTCTTTGGAGAACATTCCCTCACAAATAAAAAGATCAGAACCCATTACATGGGTGGATATTTCCGGAAGAGCAAGAGAATCCGTAACAAAAGAAAATTTCCTACCCATACGGGTTGGTCCCATTACATCATCAGGATGTATTTTTCTGCCATCTTCAGTTTGAATTACTTCTCCTTTCTGCAGCTTACCCCATAGTTTTCCCATTGGGATATTAAGCGCCTCTGCTTTTTCAGGATGAAATATTCCGGGACGTATATCTTCTTCCAGTGTATAACCGAAACAAGGTTTGGTGTGCGATAAAGGAAAACACCGGATATGAAAACCGTCTCCTTTATGTATAATTCCGGCAGATGTTATTTCTTTAACAATTATTTCGTAGTTAATATACATATCAAGCACACGGCGGCTTGCTTCGATATATTCAGCTATACGCGGCGGTCCGAAAATATAAAGCGGATCATCCCTATCAACCTGCGATGAGAGCATTAAAAGACCAGGAATACCTGTTACGTGATCTGCATGAGTATGACTTATAAAAATAGCAGATATTTTTTTCCAGCGTAAATTAAGCCGCCGCAAAGATACTTGTGTTCCTTCACCGCAGTCAAAAAGAAATAATTCCCCTTCCCTGCGCAGTAAAACAGATGTTAAATGCCTGTTAGGCAGCGGCATCATGCCTCCGCAGCCAAGAATAAAAGCTTCCAGATTCATTTAGAGAAGTATAATAGCTTATTAAAAATGATTCCAGTAACCAGAAACAGTTGTTGTACTGCTATCAATACCTATTAATCCTTTGGAGAAATTTTATATTGTTTGATTTCATCACCTGTAACAATAACACAATTACGGCCGCTGCCTTTTGCTGCATAAAGCGCTTTGTCGGCAAGGTCATAAAGAGCCTGCGTATCATGGGAAGAACCGCACCGTGTAACATAAACGCCGATACTCATTGTTACAAAATCACAAACTTTGGACTTCTCGTGAGGGATTTTTAATCCACCGATTATACCTGTCCATTTTGAAACGACATAATCAATATCAGAAGGACTCTTGGCAAACCAAAGAACAGCGAATTCTTCTCCGCCGACCCTGGCTGAATAAACGCCTGTTTCGTCTCTTAGTTTATTTAACGCATCGCCAATTGAGCGAAGACAGACATCCCCCTGCGGGTGACCGTAATGATCGTTATAGAATTTAAAGAAGTCGATATCGGCAAGTGCAATACAAAGGAAATCGTCTGTTGTTCTGTAATTGGATAAATACCTCTGGAATGTATTCATAAAATCCCTTCGGTTTTTAAGCTGAGTCAGTTCATCAACTGTACTTTGATCGAGATACTTGTTTTTTTCATCTTCAAGCATGGTTGTGCTTATTTCCAGTCCCATTCGCAGCTTGGTAATCTGCCAGCTAAAATAAAGACTGATAAGACCTGCTATTAATGAGTTAATAATATAATACGGAAGATCAGAAGATTTTAACGGAAACTCTGGAGATTCTACTGCAATAATCGCAGAGGCAATAAAGCCGAGTACGGCAAACACAGTTAAACAAAGATTAAAACGCGGCGGATTTACAAACAACAACAAGATACATATTAAAAAACATGGAAAAATTGCCGCAATAGAACTTGGATTAGACCAAACATCAAGGTAAATACCAAAAGCCATAGTATTTATATAAAATATTGTAATAAGTAAATATATAGTTTTATTTTTAACATTGATTTGCTGAACTAAAAAGTTGGAAACAAGGGAAACAACAAATGCTACTAACGCTACAAAAACATAAACACCCGCTTTTATAATATTTTGCTCAAGTATAATAGGAACAAAAGAAAAGCAAATTGCTACAAATGCAATAATTTTATTTGTGAGATTTAACGTTGTTAAGTTGCTGCTGAACAATTTATTCATACATTCAGAATATTGTTCGCGACCATATGTATAAAAACGCCAAGAATAAAACATATTCAGCATAACGTCCGTCCTTTAACTAAATATATCACAATATTAAATAAAAGTATAGTAGATTTAATAAAAACCGCATTATTAAAACTGCATTTTATTACGTTCGGCAAAACCTGTTAAATTATGAAATTCTACAAGTGTTCCATCATCCAGTTGTACTTTTCCGGAGAAAAAGCCAAAAACCTGCCGCCGGGTTGAGTTGTAGAAAAAGAGCCTATGCCTGTCCTTTCTCTCCTGATGGGGGTAAAAAACCATCTCCAGGCGGTTATCATTGCTTGTAAACCGCCATTCAGAAAGCCAGTCAGGCAGGGGGATATGAAAAGTGACCTGGTCTAGCTTATGCAGTTTACCATCAATAAAAAAGCCGTTTTCCGTACCTAATGAAGAATCCGCCCAGCTATAACCTATACAAAAACCCAACTGTCTGCCTTCACTTTGACCGCAGGCTCCTGCCCAATAGCGGATATCGGCTTTTGGACGAGTACCGCGGTTCCAATCCAGAATACCCCAGGCATGTCCCCGGTTAAAAACGATTTCTGCACCTCCGAATTGAAACACCCCCTCAGCAAAAAACCAAGGAGAGCAACGCGCATATCTGAAAGCATATTTATCATTACGCCATGGCTGACTGGTTACCAGGGATTGAGCGTTTTCCGGCTCGCTTAAAACCAAAGCACAGCGCATTGCTCTGTTATGTCCATATTTTGAAATATCCGCTTTAATAATTCTGAATCCCCCCTCCATACATACAAAATCCAGATGATTGGTTTTTCTGCGCCAGTGAACAGAGCCGTAATTACTTGAACTGGGCATGCCATAACCCCCAAGCGGAATATATGTTTCAAAAGCCTGGGTGGAACGATTTTTATCACGTAAAGATACAATGGTAATACCCATATTTCCAAGCCAGCCATCATCACTAATTTCAAAAATAACCATGTGGGTTGGAGAATGTAAAATGTATCGATCAGATTCAGTTAACCTGCGTCTTGGGGCATATACCATTACAGGATCATAAATAAAATCAGGCTTCCTAGACCAGCCAAAATTCTGAGGCAATCCCAAATCATTTAGTAAAGGAATCTCTTCTGTTATTTCAGTTTGAGTCATTTTTAGCCTGTTTACAGAAAACGTTATGCATTATAATAACATAACATGAATTATTCAGGATTAAAAGTATTAATTATGGGTCTTGGTCTCCACGGCGGAGGTCTGGCATCCGCTCGTTTTTTATTAAAACGCGGAGCGTCAGTATCGGTAACAGATTTAAGAGACGAAAAAACACTTAAACCTTCGATAGATGAATTGGATATAACCTGTAATGAACTGGGTTTAAGCCCTGTACGCTATATATTGGGAAAACATGAAATCGATGATTTTCGGAATTCCGATATAGTGATAAAAAACCCCGGAGTAAAACCAGATTCACCTTTTTTGCAAGTTTCAAAGCGCATTGAAACAGATATTTCCCTGTTTTTGTCACAATCTCCTGCAAAACTTTATGCAGTAACAGGTACCAAGGGAAAGAGCGGTACAGCATCTGCTCTTCACTGGATTCTAAACAAAGACAGAAAAGCCGGCAGAGCATTTTTGGGCGGAAATATAACTGTTTCTCCGCTTACTTTTCTTGATGAATTATCAAAAGACGATGATGTAGTATTGGAACTTTCCAGCTTTCAGTTGGGAGATTTAAAAAAGACTTTACCAAAACCAGAGGCCGCAATATTAACATCAATAATGCACGATCACCTTGACCGGTATTCATCGATGGAAGAATACATAGATGATAAGAGAAATATATATCGAGGCCAGGATTCATCCAATATTACAGTTGCAGGAGATGATGATTGGGGTAAAAGTTTTCATGTTGAATCAAAGGGACATCCAATTATCTGGTCAAATAAAAGGAGTTCTAATATTCCTTTTAATGATAAACAAAGCGGCGGATGGTTTAATCCGGATGGCATAGGACTTGCACGCCTTGCAGGCTTTAAAGACGCAAATGAAGAAATTACTGAACTGGTACCTCAACACCTGCTTACACCAGGTGAACATCAAAGACAGAATCTGCTCTGTGCAGCACTTGGCGCCTATGGGCTGGGAACAAGTGCACAAACTATTCGTGAAGCACTGGCAAACTACACCGGCATTGAGCATCGCTTAGAGTTTTTCCATGAATCAAAGGGGATTCGCTTTTACAATGACAGCGCGGCAACTATTCCAGAAGCCGCAGCTGCCTGTATCGAAGCATTAACCACACAGAAAGCAGCGCTTGTCCTTGTAACCGGCGGTACAGATAAAAATCTGGATTTCTCCCCGCTCGTAAACGCTGCAAAAAAAGCAAAATGTATTATTCTGCTTGCCGGTACAGGCAGCGAAAAACTAAAAATATTGTTAAAAGATGCAGGAGTTCCATATTCTGGACCATTTGATAACCTGGATAAGGCAGTAACCTGTGCCATAGAAAAAGCAGAAAACGGAGATGTGGTTGCATTGTCGCCAGGTTGTGCTAGTTTTGGGATGTTTTTGAATGAGTTTGACCGCGGTAAAAAGTGGAAAGAATCAGTGTTACAGCGTGTATAAGAATTTATCGTCCGCAGATTAACACAGATTTTCACGGATTTAATCTGTGTTAATATGTATCTTCGATTTCTGCGTTAATCAGCGGACAAAAATTTGGGAGAAGTTTTTTGGATTTGGAAATGTTAAAAAAAAGAGCCTCGATTATAAAAAGTATTCGTTTGTTCTTTGAAAAAAGAGACTACCTTGAACTGGACACTCCCCTTCTCTCTCCAGATTTAATTCCTGAATCATGTCTTGAAGTTTTTCAGACAGAGAGGCTTCATCCGTTTGGCAGCAAAAAGGAAAAAACATCATTATGGCTGATCCCCTCGCCGGAAATCTGGATGAAAAAAATAATCGCCAAACACAAAGAAAATGTATTTCAAATTTGTAAATGTTTTAGAAACGGAGAATCAGAAGGTTTTCTTCATTCAAGCGAGTTCACCATGCTTGAATATTACACGGTAAATGCGAACTATATGGATTCACTTGCGATAACGGAAGAGCTGATTTTATATTTGATAAATAATAATGAGGAATTAGGAATTAAAAATGAACAGAAAAAAGTAGGTAATGGATGTAAAACAAATAGTATTCTGTCGTTTGAAAGGATTACGGTTGCTCAAGCCTTTGAAAAATATGCCGGCTTTGATTTATTTGCAGCTGCTAAAGACATTACTGTTATGGAAACACATGCAAGAAGACTTGGCATTGAGCCGCCTGCCGGCACAACGATACCTCAGCTTTATGATTTAATCTTTATTCATGCTGTGGAACCTCACTTAAAAAAAGATAACCCTGTTTTCCTTCTTGATTACCCGGCTTTTGTTCCATGTTTGGCAAAAAGAAACGGACACATTGTTGAACGCTGGGAATTATACTGGAACGGCGTAGAGCTTGCCAATTGTTATTCCGAGGAAACTGATCCGATTAAAATAAAAGAGTTTTTTATTAGTGAAGAAGAAGAAAAAGAGCGTTCAGCAATCGTAAAACATAAAGTAAACCATGATTATTGGAAAATGTTTGACAGCTTTCCAAAATGCAGCGGTGTTGCGTTGGGAGTAGACAGGCTTATTATGACATTAACCGGGAAAAAGAGCATCGATGGTGTTTTAATTTCTTAATAAATCGTTTATCATTACTTTATGTCTGTAATTGAAATACCAGAGTTTTGTGTTGTAGCCCTTGTTGGCGTTTCCTCAAGCGGTAAATCTACTTTTTCCAAACAGCATTTTAAACCTACAGAAGTACTCTCTTCTGATTATTTTCGTGCTCTTATTTCTGATGACGAGAACAACCAGGATGTAACACAGCAGGCTTTTGAAACTCTGTATTATGTAGCAAAAAAACGTCTTGATTTGGGGTTATTAACTGTTATTGACGCAACAAATGTGCAAAAGTTTGCGCGTTCGCAAGTTTTACGTTTGGCAAAAGATTTTAACTGCCCTGCTGCTGCCATTGTACTTGATATTCCGCAAGAAATAATTATGGAACGTAATATAAACAGACCTGATAGAGATTTAACAGATAAAATATTAAAACGTCAGCTTGATCAATTAAAACAATCAATTGAACAATTGCAGAAAGAAGGTTTCAAATTAATCCATATTCTTAAAAACGAAGAAGAAATCAAAAATGTGCAAATTAAACGTATATCATTACCGAATAGCTCAAAAAATGAAACAGGACCTTTTGATATAATCGGTGATATTCACGGCTGTTATGATGAATTATGCGAATTATTGCAAAAACTGAATTATAATGTTGATGTCAAAAATTATACAGCAAAACCGCCAGAAGGACGCAAAGCAGTTTTCCTTGGCGATTTGTGCGATAGAGGTTTTAAAAATGTCGAAGTATTAAATCTGGTTATGAATATGACAAATGCTTCGGACGCTTTATGTATAATCGGAAACCATGATAATAAACTTTTAAGAAAATTAAACGGCAGAAATGTACAGCTAACACATGGATTGGACAGAACTGTAGAACAGCTTGATACTCAAAGCGATGAATTCAAAGAAAAAGTAAAAAACTTTCTAGATAGTTTAACTACCCATTATGTTTTTGATCATGGCAAACTTGTTATTGCTCACGCAGGATTAAAAGAAAAATACCATGGACGTAATTCAGATAAAGAACGTGCTTTTTGTCTTTGCGGCGAAACAACAGGAGAAACAGACGAATACGGTTTGCCTGTACGGCTTCCCTGGTTTAATGATTACAAAGGAAAAGCACTTGTTGTATACGGACATGTTCCATGTGCAGAAGTGTTAATGATAAATAATACCGCATGTATTGACACAGGCTGTGTATTCGGCGGAAAGTTATCGGCTTATCGTTATCCGGAAAATGAAATT
>Ga0123356_10005987_pt1 | contig 12337 bp, 12 predicted proteins | sample TergutEmb28metaG_2_FD_92546 | JGI IMG/M metagenome (GOLD analysis project Ga0123356, IMG submission 92546) | Embiratermes neotenicus P3 segment gut microbial communities from Petit-Saut dam, French Guiana - Emb289 P3 | ecosystem: Host-associated > Arthropoda: Insects > Digestive system > Gut ... | reverse complement strand
GGATGCAATCGTCAAAGATGCAGGTTCCGGTCCCCCACCCCGCCACCCGCCATTCTGTTTCCCCTGGTCACAGCCTCAACTGATCACCCCCACCGCGCCCAGCCCCCACCGGAACCTGCATCTGTGACGATTGCCCCCTCTCCCCCATCCCAAGTCACACTCCGACACCGCCGCCACGTCCCGCGACACCGCTAGCTCTCCGCGCCCCCCGCAAACCTGGGAGCGCTCTCGTTGAATCTGACCCCGGCAAATCCAACGAAACCACTCCCCAGTCGCTCTTTGGGAGCCAGGTTGTCCGGCCCCGCGGCCTGGCGCGCCCCGGGAGTCCGCTGCCGAAACCCCGTAGGCTAGCCCTGTGAGCAGCAATCGCGCTTTTGGTGTGGGCATCGCAACCTTGACGGACGATGACGTCACTCTCGATACCTGGTTCCCTAACCCCCGCCTTGGCGACCCCGGGCCGGACGATGCCGGCACTCACCTCCTCCCTGAAGAGTCCCGTGACGAGGCCCGCCGGGTCCACACCCGCCACGTCACGGTCACCATCGACCTCGATGTCCCCCCGACCACCCCCTCCGACGCCTACCTCCGTCTTCACCTCCTCTCCCACCGCCTAGTCCTCCCCAACACGATCAACCTCGACAACATCTTCTCGATCCTCAACAACGTCGTGTGGACCTCCGCCGGCCCCTGCTCCCCCGACGCCTTCGAAACCACAAGAGCCGCCCTCATCACAGCAGGAAGAGGCCCCGTCCACGTCCACGGCGTCGACAAGTTCCCCGCCATGCTCGACTACGTCGTCCCCTCAGGCGTCCGCATCGCTGATGCGTCAAGGGTCCGCCTAGGCGCCCACCTCGCCCACGGCACCACCGTCATGCACGAGGGCTTTTGCAACTACAACGCCGGAACCCTCGGCGCCTCAATGATCGAGGGCCGCATCTCCCAAGGAGTCATAGTCGACGACGGTGCCGACGTCGGTGGCGGTGCCTCCATCATGGGAACCCTCTCCGGCGGAGGCCAGACCCGAATCAGCATCGGCCCACGCTCTCTCCTGGGAGCCAACGCTGGCCTAGGCATCTCCCTTGGAGCAGACTGCGTCGTCGAGGCCGGCCTCTACCTCACCGCTGGCACCAAGCTGACCCTCGTCGGCTGGACGGATGCCCCACCAACCGCCAAGGCCCGTGACCTGTCAGGACGAGACAACGTCCTCTACCGTCGCAACTCCCTGACCGGCGCAGTCGAAGCCCTCCCCCGCCAGGGGCAAGGCATCGCCCTGAACACCGCCCTCCACGCCAACTGATGCCACGCTCACGCCGCCCACAACCCAGCCGCAGCCCCCGGCGAATCATCGCGGCGATCGCCATCGTCCTCATGGGTTTGGGCGGCGCGATTTGGGGGGTGACGGCGCTGCTTGGCCGCCACGACCTGCTGCCCAGCGACCAATACTGCGAGGCGACGGCGAACGACCTCACCTACCGGCTGGCGGTGGACCAGACCGAGAACGCCGCGATGATGGCCCAGATTGCCGAACGGCGCGACCTGCCCCCGCGCGCTGTCACGATTGCGCTGGCGACCGCGCTCCAGGAGTCGAAGCTCCGCAACATCGACTACGGCGACCGCGATTCCCTGGGCCTGTTCCAGCAGCGCCCCTCGCAAGGCTGGGGTACAGAAGAGCAGGTCATGGACCCAATCTACGCGACCAAGAAGTTCTACTCCGAGCTAGTCAAGGTCCCCGACTACGAGAATCTCCCCGTGACCGAGGCCGCCCAAGCCGTCCAGCGCTCCGCCTTCCCCGACGCCTACGCCCAGCACGAGGACCTAGCCCGAGCCTTCGCCTCCGCGCTAACAGGCCACTCCCCCGCGGGCCTGACGTGCGTGTTGCGCGACCCGGAGGAGGGCTTCGCGGATCCAAACGCCCTAATCAAGACGTTGCGCAAGCAGCGAGGCAAAGACAAGACCCAAGCCGAGGTGCTTCCTCCCGCGGACGATGACGGCCCTTCCGTCGTCCTGCTAACTGCGGCAGACGAGCGGGGTGCGTGGGGATTGGCGGCTTGGGCTGTTGCTCATGCCTCGGCTGCTGAGGTGGTTCGGGTTGAGGTGGCCGGCCAAGCATGGGTTAGAGCCACCGAGAGCTGGGGAGAACTGCCCTACGAGACTGTTGGTAGCAAAGACCACGTCGTGCGCATCGTTCTCCTTTCGTGACCCATCCACCAACTCCTCCTCCCAGTGTGCTCCCGTGTCGAAAGTCTCACACGCCTCCGATCGCCAGAATGGCGCTTCTGGGGGGCCTCAAGCTTCCGCGTCGCAGCAGGACTATGCAACGCCGCCAACGCACACCGGCGGGCGCAGCGCCACCGCTCAGTCCAGCTCCGAACGCAGGCTTGGCGTTCCAGGAGGGTCTTGGCTATCTCCCCCCTTTTCCACGCCGCGCTACACCGTCACTTGTCACTGGCGCTTGTCCACCCAGACACCGTGCTACAGTCGGTCTCGTGAGTGATGCCCGCACTGTCGCCCTGGGCGTTCTCGCATCCTTCCTAGCGTCCGCCCCGCTATTGTTATTTGGCACCGTCGGCGTTGCCTGGTCAGCGACGGCAGGCCTGTCTGTTCTCTGCCTGGCACTCTCCCGAGTCGCTCTCAGACGGACTCGGCACGCAACTCTTCCCGTACTCGGTCTCTCCGAGGCCCACGCTGGTCCGAACGAGCTCGTCGAGGCTGCCTTGGATTCCGCAACCACAGACATTGACTTCTGGGGCGTCTCGGCGACCCGCACTGCCCGCAGCCCTTCAGCGCGAGAGGCAATGCTCCGAGTCGCCGCCAACGGAGGAACCGTCCGCTACCTGCTGATGAACCCGAGCGGTCAGGCTCTGGCTCGGCGGGCCGTCGACGAAGGCGAGCGCGTCGAGGCCTTGGCCAACGAGATCGAATCCACTGTCACCAGGCTCAAGAGTTTCGCAGACAACAATTCCGTTGCAATCCAGGTGCGCTACTTCGACACCTACCCAATCTGGCGCTATGTCTGCTTGGACAGAAGCCGCGCCACCGTCAACTGGTTCCTTCCCCGGAAGCCTGGTCATCATTCACCATTCATGCTGCTCACCAACACCGCCAATGGACTCTTCTTCCCGATTCAGAAGTCTTTTGAAGAGGCATGGGCAAACGCGAAGGAGGCGTAAGGCTGTTGAGGACAATAGACGAAAGACCCACAGGTAGTGCTCTCCTGATTGCCGCGATTGAGAATCAAGGCGCAGTTACTCCCTGCGTTGTGCACCCCGGCACTGCTGCCTGCCTCTGTTACGACGCAGCGACCAGCCAGGTACTCCTCGTACGCCAATCCCGCCCCGTAGTTGGGCGCGATACTCTCGAAGTACCCAGCGGAATCGTCGAAGATGGCGAAGACCCACTTGAAACCGCGCGCCGTGAGACTCTTGAGGAAACCGGCATCTACGGCGAGGATCTCCGCCTTCTCGGAAAAACGCTCTCCAGTGTTGGAATGAGCACTGAACTCATTCACCTCTTCTGGACGGACGACTGGGCACGCCTAGACTGTTCCAAGCCAGAACTCGATAGTCTCTGGGTTCCCCTTGATTCAGCGGTCCAACTAGTACAGAGCGAGGGCGGAGACTCAAAGACCCTCTGTTCCCTCCTCCTTCTTCTTCTTGAATTGTCTCGACTCCGAACGGATTCTACCAGTGCCGAGTAGCCCCTCGCCAGCAGCCCATGGCTCTCTTCTTCCGGCCTCGTCCACCAGCGCTCCAACGACCCCTCGTCTCAGTACCGCTCCGCCATGGGCCACCAACGGCCAGTTCGCGCGGGCGGCGGTGGTCGATGTCACCACGCACTGCACCCCGCTCCGCGTCCTCGATCTCGCCGGCGGATCGGGACTCCTCGCGACCCGATTCTCGGCTCAACGCCATACACAGCGAGTCGTCTTGGTCGATCACGACTCGGATGCCCTCTCTTTTGCCCCGGACTGGTTGGAGAAGGTCAACCGTGACATGACGGACATCCGCGACCTTGGTCGCTTCAACGCCGTAATCCTCCGGCAGGTACTGCACTATGCCCTCGACCCCGGGGCCCTACTAGCCGGCCTTCGCGCTTCCCTGTGCGAGGGAGGGATAGTCTACATCGGTCAACTCACGCCCCCGACTAAACGAGCAGCCGAGTGGCTGGAAAGCATTGCAGCACTGATCCCAGGAAATGCACGAATTCGCGCGCTCAGCACTGCCGACTATGTCCGTATCCCCACAGATGCTGGCCTCAGGCCTCTCCTGCTCAGGGCGTTCCCGTACAGAGAGTCCGTTGCCAAGTGGCTCGCTCGCGCCTCTACTTCCGACACCGGCGCGATTCTCGAAACTGCCAGGTCGACCCTCACTCCTCCAATTCGGTCAGATCTCTGCGTCCGAGGAAGTGACCTGCTCCTCACACAACAGTGGTCCCATGGCATTTGGTCCTTCGATCCGCTATGACCTCCGCCGACCCAAGTCCGGAAGGAGATCCCTCAGCTGACCATGGAAATCACGCAGTTCCCTCGAATTGTCCACAACAAAGGACGCCTCAGAAATGATCGAATCCAAACCCCATAGCCCCTGTCGCAGATCTGAAAGCCTCAGACTCGCCTCAGACTCGCCCACGCGTTGTGGCCGACCAAGACGTCGTGTGAAAGACGCCAATACCGCAAGCACCAGAGGACCTGAGAGGTACTTGCGGAGGTCATCGAAGGAATCACGGTCGCGAACTCCGACGACGATTCCCGGGTTCATGCTACTGACCCCGGCCTCGGACACCCAGTCTCGCACCAGCCCCTTTCCCTTGCGCGCCAGGAGCTCACAGAACGCCACGCCCGTTTCCCGGGCTAGTGACCGGTCGCTCGCCTGCGCCAACCGAACGCGTGCTCCCAGCTCCACCGCCGTCAGACTCAGGTGCTGCGACAAGAACCTAGCCGCCGTCGACTTGCCGACTCTGTTTCGCCCGACGACCAGGATCGAGGGACGGAGATGAGCTTCGGGTGAGGTATCACCGCTCGCTGCGTGACCCACGGTCCGATCATACACCGCGCGCTGCCATGCACGCCGCCGCCGAAGCCCTTCTCGAACTCCGTGCGTCCCGGCGCATGCGCCGACACGCACGGTGCTCCCTAGGATCCGATACTCTGCGTCTTGTTCACGCCCGTCTCGTCGCGTTTTGCCACGAGCGACCGTTCGACAGAGATTCGGATGAACGGAGTGACGCCAGCATCTCCCGTCTACACCGAGATCTACTCTCCATCATGGGCACCACCTTCTATCTCGATCCAAGCGCGACTACGCGCGCCCTCGGACCAGCATATCTCCTCGTCTCCAACCACATCGGCTTGGCCAAGGCCGTAAAGATCGCGGCGCGTGATCTGCACTCACCCGGGCCAAGTGCGTTCTTGAATGACGAACCGTTCATGCTCCTCTGGGCTGGTCTCCACCAGGCGGTCACGCTCGTCTCTCCGACCCACCTCTTCCGTCCTGTCCAACTCTCCTACCCCGACCTGGGCGGTGTAATTCAGAACGCCTACCATGCGGTAGTTCTGCCGGTCGGCGCTTCACGCCTTGACCACTTGTCCGAAAGACTTACCGACGATTTTCAGAGGTCAGCCCGCTTCTGCTGGGGTTTCATGCCCGAAGGGCGGACGAGCAGCAAACGGAGCCTACGGTTCCGTCACGACGCTCTCGACCAGTTTCACTCCGGCGCATTCGTGCTCGCGGCCAGGTTCGGAATGCCCATCTTGCCCGTGGTCCAGTCGCTCTCAAAGGACCACGGCCACGTCGTCACAGTGCTCGCTCCACTAACTGCTCTCGACAACGGTCCGACTTCCGTTGCTCATCTGATGAGCCAGACACGCGAAGTCATGGCTGCCACCTTGAGAACCACGCCCTCGTCAGGCCCTCAGCAAGCGCAACAAGCACTCGATCCGAGTGGCAGGATGTGAGCCCCTGGACGAGCAAGGCGAGGACCGGTGGCCAGCAACGCGTATGAGGACCGCGTCAGACCGGTCACTGTTCGAGGGGCCCTTGGAGGACCTCCAGGCCCGGCAGGCACGCGCAGTGATCGGACATCCCAGGAAACCCAGCGCCTTACACGCCGACTCGACCGCATACCCTTCCTGACGCATCTGGTCTATGAACCCGCAGACCAGCGGCGTCGGGGGTCGAGTTCCCCGGCGAAGAAATCCGATGCAGCCTTCAGGATCTCGTTGGCCTCATGAAGCTTCTTGACCTCCACCTTGAGCTTGCGGATCTCCTCGCGGATCTCGTCACGCTCCTGGCTGGTCACACCTTCCTTCGTGCCGCGACGACGGACCGCGACGGCTCGTCGCCCGACAGTCACGGAGGTCATCCGTGCACAGTGGTCCTTGATGGAAGAAAACCCCCGTCACCCCCGTATGGCGGGCGAGAGTCCCTGCCCAACGACACGCCAACCGGAGCGCCTGATCACCAAGAACAAGCAGAACCCGGGAGCCAACCAACACTCAACTGCGGCCCGACGATCTCAGACGACGAGTTCACCCTTCCGCAACGTCACCGACTGCAGGAGGTAGGGAAAGCCAGGCGGAATCGAGCAATCGACACCGAATTCGTGAACAAACGCTCGCACCATCATTCTGATCACGCCGAAGTGCGTCACCAAGACCACTCGTTCCGCATCCTCGATCACACTGAGTGCATGGACAACGGTCCGCAGTCTGTCGACCACCTCCTCCCCCGACTCACCACCAGGTGGCGCGATCGTCAGTTCGGAGCCCGTCTCCCATCGCCGCATGAGGCACCCGTGCTTTTGCGTTCCCCCGGCGAACCCGGGCGAGCCCCAGGCACCAGGCGCGATCTCGGCGAGCTCAGGCCGGACGACAGAGGAACGGTCCCCGAAGAGGATCGTCGCGGTCTCTCTGGCCCGCGCGGCCGGGCTCACCCATAGCCGGTCTGGCTGCGCCTGATCTCGGCATCTTCGACGGAAGGATACCGCCGCCTCCCTCCCGGCGCTGGATAGCGACGGACCTGGAGTACCAACCGCCATTTGACCCAGCTCATTCGCAGACGTCGCCGCATGCCGGATGAGGACAATCGTCACAGCACACGCTCCAGAACGCCGTCGAGCACCTCACCAAACGAGTCAGCGGTCGGGCGAGGGCCGTCGCCCATTTCGTGAGGCACAGGACGACCAGGGCTCCCGACCGCGGTGTCCACGCCAAGGAGCGTGCGTCTGATCGCATCCCGCAACTCGAGGACCGCTGTTTGGAATCCGTCCGTACCTCGGGGCTCGCGCAGACCCGATTCATTGAAGTACTCCGCCCTCCGACCATAGACTTCCGGCATTGATGACTCCGACCCGACCAGAACTTTTGCACCTGACTCCAACGCTTCGAGCCCTGGAAAGCCGAATCCCTCGGAGACCGACGCCGAGACAAAGAGATCGCACGTCTTGTAGAGACGTGACAGCCCCGAGTCCTCCACATATTCGACTAGCGACACGGTGCCGGCTGTCTTTGCAGCAGCGGCGCGCACAACTCGGGCGTACTCAGGAAAGCTGGCAGTCGGCCCCCCGACCAGGGTCAGATGCATGCCTGGAAACTCAGCTCGCAGCTCTTCTACCGCTAGGATCAGTGCGAGTTGGTTCTTTCGAGGCTCCAGCTTGCTCACGCTCAGCAACAAGGGCCCTCCCACTTCCCCAGGCGTGAAAGGAGCCGCCGACAGCGATTTGGCGACAAACGGGTAGGCGACGGTCCATCGTCCGTCCGTCGTCGGCATGAACCGTGAGAGTTCAGCAGCGCTGAACTCTGACACCGTCACCAGTTCAGCCGCTTCGTCCGCGCCTACCTTATACATTCTTTGAATCAACGCTGCGACATCGCGCGGCCCCTCGTCGGAACCCCACGCGTCGAGTCCGACGTCCTCGGCCAGGTCGCGGAGACTCCCCACGCCGTACAAACGCTCAAAGACCTTCCGTTCCGGCGACTGAAAGTCGGGCCAGAAAGGGTGAGCGTCGTGCAATACCCTAACAACAGGCACAACCGCCACAGGCGGCACGTAGTACTGTGGTGCAATGAGAACATCGGCGCCCGCCGACCGAAGCACACACTCCAATTCATTCGACCTCCAGGGAGACAATAGAGGCGACCCCCAGCGGACCCGAAACGGTCCCAAGTCAGCGTCCTTGCTGACGAGCTCCACGACCTCGAACCGTCCTCGGAGCGCATCGGAAAATCGAAAAGCCTCGACCAGGCATTGAGTGTAGCGGCCGATCCCACTACCACCAGAACGGCGCGCGTCGATCGCGACAACGTGCCTCCTAGCCACGAGCACGCCATTCTCCACCATGCTCAAACTTGAACACGTAGTACCTCAGAAGCGGGCTCAGTGAGGTCCAGACGCCCTCGCTTCTCACGGCAGCCAGGATACAGTCCAGGAGCTGTCGAATCAACGGCGTCGAATCTGGCAGTCGCGCTAGGTGGACCGACACGTTCAGCAGGTTCTCAAGCATCCACTCATGCTCATTGGAAGTGCACAGGCCTGTCACTTTGCTCGTCAATTCCTCAAACAGAGCGGTGTCGGCCTCGGTCATCCCGTCCCGCTGCTCAAGTGTGCGTGCTCCATGCAGAAGCTCTCTAATCATCGCGGTCGCGAAATGACTCGCACGACAACGCGTCGCCTCGTCTCTCTGATCTGTGACACTCAGCAGGTCGACCGCGTCCCTTCCTGCCTCCATGAGTTGGCGATACGCAGTCGTCAGATCGTCACTATCGCATTCGGACTCCTCACGGAGCATTGACAGGTGCTCAAGCAGCGCGAAAGAGGCGAAGAATGGCTCAACGGTCCCGGCGCTTCGATCCTGCTTCCTCAGCTCAGCATCAACGTACTCAAGGATGTCTTTGATCGCTGTGGATCCCTGATCGCTGGTCCAAGTCCGCCACGCGGTATCAATCCCGTGTCGCAACGACGCACGCCTTACTAACGGATTCGCCATCTCCTGCGCGAGAGAGGAAACCTCTCCTCTTCCCAGCAGTAGACGGACTGTTCCACTGTCCACACGCACTTTGTCTCCGAGGGTGGTTACTTCCCTGGGGCTTTCGGCAGAGTAGATAGCTCCGCCACTCACCTTGCTAAGCTCCCAGGTAAGTAGGAGATCCTCCCAACCCCTCGAGTCGTCCAGACTGAGAAACTCGTGATAGTTACCGGTGCGAAACAGATTCCATGCAAGTCGCGGAATGACGGGACGATACTTCCGCCCGGCGTCGGTATTTGGATTACTCCGCCAGGTGCGCGCCTCACTTACTACGTAGGCGTCCACGAGCCCTGCTCCGTTTTCAGGGACCTTCATTTGCAGCTCTCTCAAGAGCTGTAGGGTAAGCCACCTTGACAGTGTGTCTTCATGGTGCTGTGAGTTTGCCCTCAGGATGTCGACGACTTTCGGCAGATTGTCGTTGTCGTAGTCCTGGGCAGCGAGCGCCAGACACTCTAGTGCCCTGTGCCAATTGCCGCGAGAGGGACGTTCTCGACTCGCGAAACTGTCTAGAAACCCCTGAAGCGTGCTGGCGCGCAGCCTACTCGCTGCCTCGCCTCCGTCTTCTGCCTTCTCTGCTCGCTTTGTCCTCAAGTAGAAGTAGAGGGATGCTACGAGATCATCGCCGCAGGATGTGAGGTTGACCGGTGCCCCGTGAGGGCGAGACGACTCCCAGTTTTGACTCGAGACTGTCGCTCGAATATGCGTCAGGTCGCTTGCCTCATACGGCTCATCGAGCGCGTTTCGGCTCGTGATCGCGTACTCTACATACCCCGCGTCGTGGTTAGTCCGGAACGCAGACAGTGCGTGCGTCAGGTCGCCCGCGAGGCGGACGAGGTCTTGAGACCTCCGGACTTTGAAACGCCGGAGTTTCAGGTAGTTCCACCAAGGTTCCTCTGCTTCGTCACGGGTGAGGACGTACAGCGACCGGGGCGTCCGCGAGATCGCACGCGACACCTCGCGGATGACTGTATCAAGGTTCTCATCATGGAGCCCGTAGCCCAAGAACAGGAAGTCGCGCTTGGCCAGGTTTACGCGCAGCTCATCTAGGAGAAGGCCTCGGGTCGATCCGAAACTGGCGTAGTCGTCCGTGGTGATGACGAGCGGCAGCTCCCGGTCCAAGTGGACCTCGTCGATGCTCCCATGGATCTTCACTACCTCAAGCCGATCACCCGCACGTTCGACTAAGTCGCTGGGCCGACTCGTGACTTGGTATCCGATGCCGCTGGCCGACAGGGTCGCCTCGATGAGGGAGTCGTAGTTCGTGGTGTAGATCGAAGACCAGGGAAGGGACAAGAGCGGGGCGGCAGCGGCAATGGTCTCCCTGCCGAAAGACTTCCCGGTCTCCCTGACTAGTATCTCGATCAGCTCCTCTCGCGCTTTCTCGGGCTCCAACCTGCAGTGTCGCACGAGCTCTGAAATGAAGAACTGGGCGGCGAGCCGCAGATGATAGGACCTCGTGCCATCTTCGAGGAGACTGGTCGTGGCGGCGACGACGCGATCCGTTGGGACCAAACCGTTTAGCCGCAGTTTTAGTGAGTCGACGATCGTCTCTCCGAGTTCGGAGGCGGTCGCGACACCCTCGCCCCCGACCAGGCTGAACGCGTTGGTGAACCCGGCCCCCAGGAAGAGAACGCATGTTCCGTTCTCGATGGACGAGAGGAGCTCGTCGTCGAGGGAGATGTCGGACGGCTCCATGGCACCGTTCTCCTTCCGTTGGGAACCGCTGGTCGCGGCTGGTCTTGCCCGAGCAACCCACCACCCGTCGGGCAGGGTAGCAGGATGAACGCAACCGCGCCAGCCGGCGTCGAGACTCATCTAAGACGATCGCGAACGGTTGCGCTTGCCTCAGATTAGGTGTGATCGCGAAACGCGGCGTGGCACGGTGGCCTTGGGCTGGGGCTTGGGGTTGCGTTGTCGGTCATGGCGAAGGATCTGATGATGGCTACGAAGAAGGATTTGACCAAGGGGTACGCGGGTGAGTATCGGCGGGCCTCGAAGAAGCAGAAGGGCGCGATGCTCGACGAGTTGTGTGCGGCGACGGGTTGGTCGCGGGTCAACGCGCGTCGGGCGATCCGGCAGGCTGCGGCCAGGAAGGGGCCTGCACGTGCGGTGGAGCGTAAGCCCAGGTCGAGGAAGTATTCGTATGACGCGTTGGTGGTGTTGATCGAGGTGTGGACGTTGGTGGGTGAGCCGTGTGGGAAGTATTTGGCGTCGGTGATGGGGGATCTGATCGAGCGGTTGGTGAGGTTTCGGGAGTTGGGCAAGGTCGCGGACCGGGTCACCGACCAGGTGCTTGACGAGCTGAAGGCGATGAGCCCGGCGACGATTGACCGGTATTTGGCTCCGACCAAGCGGGCCCGCTATCCCGAAGCGAAGTCGACGACCAGTCCGTCCAGGATCTTACGGTCGTCGATCCCACTTCGGACGGCGATGGATGGGTTCCCTGATGAGCCTGGCTTTTTGGAGATCGACACGGTGGCTCACTGTGGGCACACCACCATGGGGGACTATCTGGTGACCATCACCGCGACCGACCCGTACCTAGGGATCACGTGGATCCGCACGGTGAAGAACAAGTCGTTTCGGCACATGCAAGCCGGGATGGAGTGGATCGTCAAGCAGGTGCCCTGGCCCATCAAGGGCGTGGACTTTGACAACGGCAGCGAGTTCCTGAACTGGGGGTTGATCGCCTGGTGTGAGGACAAGGGCATCGCCAACATCACCCGGTCACGTGCCTACCAGCACAATGACAACGCCCACGTCGAGCAGCGCAACGGCGCTTGGGTCCGTAAGCACGCCTTCCGGTACCGCTACGAAGACGATGGTGAACTGGACCTGCTCAACCAGCTGTGGGCACTGGTGATGGACAAGCAAAACCACCTGCTGCCCTGCGTCAAAGCCGTCGGCTGGGACGAACGGCCATCGGGCCGCAAAAAGAGGGTCTACGACGAGCCTCGCACCCCTTACCAGCGGATCCTCGACTCTGAGGCCCTACCAGACGGACCCAAAGCCGACCGGCTAGCCGCCCACCACGACAAGCTGAACCCCGCCGCGATCACCCGCAGAATCAACGCCCTGCAAAACAAGCTCATCGACTCATCCAAAGCCCGCACCCAAACCCGGAAACACACCGCATGACCAGCACACTCACCACCCACCAACCCACCGAAACGCCGCTTCGCGGCGGCAGCGACAACGAAGACACGCTCAACACCCCTCCCCAAGCGACCTCACCACACCCACACCCGATTTCGCGATCAAAATACGTGAGGCACGCGGACACGTTTCGCGATCAACTTGACGTGAGGCAAGGCGG
>Ga0123356_10005986_pt1 | contig 12338 bp, 11 predicted proteins | sample TergutEmb28metaG_2_FD_92546 | JGI IMG/M metagenome (GOLD analysis project Ga0123356, IMG submission 92546) | Embiratermes neotenicus P3 segment gut microbial communities from Petit-Saut dam, French Guiana - Emb289 P3 | ecosystem: Host-associated > Arthropoda: Insects > Digestive system > Gut ... | reverse complement strand
GCTGGCCCAGCGGCTTGGGGGGGCTGCGCGAGACCTCCGCCCAACGAGACCCTCGATTGAGCGCACCCAGGTTGACCATAGCCGCCTCGCGGACGCATCTCTTGGCGCCCCCCGAGGCTTCCGGGGGCGCGATACCAGATCGCATCGGGATCTGTGCAGTCGGGCAAGGCTTCCCAAACGGGGATCTGGGTCAACGGGGACCTGATTCAACGGGCACCCGGTTCCAGCACGCCGCGCTGCCAGGTGGCCTCGGCCGAAAGCGAGCGACCCGGTGCTGCGCACGTGCGTCCCGCGCGGATTGGCCGCTGCAGGTCAATAACCCACCTTGCCGCGCGGTGAGACCCGCGCGGCACCCCGGGGCTGCTCGAGCCGGTGACTACTTGTCCACTGCGGCCTGCGCCTTGCGCAGCTCGCGCGGCAGGGAGAAGAGCACGTGCTCCTCGCGGCCGGTGATCTCCTCGGGTAGCTGACCGCCCCAGCTGCGCAGCCGCTCGAGGACCTGCTGCACGAGGATCTCCGGGGCCGAGGCGCCCGCGGTCACACCGACGGCGCGCTTGCCCTCGAACCACTCGATGCTGAGCTCATCGGGCCCGTCCACCAGGTACCCGGGCACGCCCGAGCGCTCGGCCAGCTCGCGCAGGCGATTCGAGTTGGAGCTGCTGCGCGAACCCACGACCACCAGGATGTCGCATTTCGCCAGGAGCTTCTTGACCGCATCCTGCCGGTTCTGGGTTGCGTAGCAGATGTCTTCCTTGCGCGGCGTGGACAGATTGGGGAAACGACGGCGCAGCGCCTCGACAATCTCCGCGGTGTCATCCACTGACAGCGTGGTCTGGGTGACGAACGAGAGCTTGGCGGGATCGTGTATGTTGAGCGCCTCGACATCCGGGATCCCCTGGACCAGGTGCATCCGCCCGCCATGCGAGGTGTCGAAGCGACCCATCGTACCATCGACCTCAGGATGTCCGGCGTGACCGATGAGGATCACATCGCGCCCCTCGCGCGCATAGTGCTGCACCTCCATGTGGACCTTCGTCACAAGTGGACAGGTGGCATCGAACACGGTGAGGCCTCGAGTCTGCGCCTCCTTCTCGACAGCGGTGGATACACCGTGGGCCGAGAAGATGACGGTGCTGCCCGCTGGCACCTCGGCGAGCTCCTCGACGAAGATCGCACCCAGGCCGCGCAGGCGGTCCACGACATACTTGTTGTGCACAACTTCGTGGCGCACGTAGATCGGCGCCCCAAAGAGCTCAATCGCGCGCTCGACGATCTCGATGGCCCGGTCGACACCGGCACAGAAGCCGCGCGGATTGGCGAGATAGATCTGCATGGAGGTCACTCCGGTCGTCATAGAAATTTCTCCGGCGCGGAAACCCTGAGTTCGGTCAGGGGAGGAGCGCGCCTGCTCAAGAGAGCCCCAGCACGGTTGCCCGCGCCGGGGACCCAGTGCCCCGTAACGGCCTACTGACGCCGCCCTTGCAGGCGGGCTCCACTTGGGCCTGTAGCGCAACAGTTGCAGGATTGCTCCGGCTGTCCCGAGCCGTGTCGTGCGCGCCCCGAGCTTGTCTGCTGCAGGCATTGCTGGAGCCTCGCACTGTCTGTTCGCTGTTACGCAACGTAGCCACCAATCTGACTGGGCCTGGTCAACCGGGGCCTCCTAACTCCTACGAAGGCCCTCCCTTCGCAGGGTGGTTGACTACAAAACACCTGTATTGTTGCTTTTGCCGCGGCTTTCTCGCCACGCATCCAGCACCAGCAGCGCCGCCCCGATGGTGATCGCGGAGTCGGCCACGTTGAAAGCCGGGAAGTAGGCATCCTTCCAGTGGGCAGAGATGAAGTCCACCACGTGCGTGAGCCGCATGCGATCGATCACGTTGCCGAGCGCTCCGCCCAGGATCAGCGCCAGGGCACAGGCAAGCAGGCCCTGAGTGCGCGCCTTGAGGCGCCGTAGCCAGATGAGGATCGCCACGCCAACCACGGCGGCCAGCACCATGAAGAGCCAACGCTGCCAGCCGGAGCCCCCCGCCAGAAAGCTGAAGGCGGCGCCCGTGTTGTACATCAAGGTGAAATCGAGCACCGGCAGCACGTGCACCGGCTGGTACGGTGCCAGCCGGCTCACGACCAGCGCCTTCACGAGCTGGTCGAGCGCGATCACGGCGAAGGAGAGCGGCAGCCAGCGCCAGCCGCTGGGCTCGACCGCCACCCCTCGGCCCGGGGGCGCCGGCGGATCGCCGGGACGGGTGACCCCGTCCAAGTTGCTCGTCTCGTTCACGTTCGCGTTCATCGTGATGCTCATGACCTCACTTCTGCTAGCCATCATCCTTCAGTCTCAAGGCGGCAGCCCGGCTCTGCAGGTCCATCAGGGCGCCCGGCCTGACCACCAGGCTCCGGCCTGGCCCGCGCTCCTTCAGCTGCTTCGCGCCTGCGGCCTCACACGTGCGCTGTACCGAGCCGGCCAGCCGCCATGGCGCAATGCCACGCTGGCGCCGGCAGGAGTCCGCCATCCGTCCCAGGGATCTCATGGCGACGCTCCCCTGGTTCGTGTGGTCCGTCGCGGCGGGCGCACCACATCCGCGCCCAATGTGCATCGCCTGCTGCGGGGCGAGGACGCTCCGGCGGGACTCGACTCGGGGGCCGTCGGCTTCGCCGGCAGTGGTCCCCGTGAGTCCACCGTCCTGACCACGGTCGGTGTGCATCGGCGGCCCAGCGTGCAGCACGTACACTGCGTCCGTCCCTGGCGCGCGCCGCGTAGGTTTCTCTCTCCTGCACTCGCACACCACGACGGGCTCGCGCGGGTCCGCTTGCATGGAACAGTCGGCCTGCGAGAGATGGACGTGTGTCTGGGATCAGCCATGACCTGGTAATGCGGGCCGCCGCAGGCTCGCTTGGAGCTCAGCAGCCAAGGATCTGGCGCGCCGCTGCTGCATCACGGTGCATCTGCTGGACCAGTGCGTCGAGACTTGCGAAGCGCTCCTCGTCACGCAGCTTGGACACGAACTCGATGGTGATCTCGCGCCCGTACAAGTCGCCGTCGAAGTCGAAGACATGCGCCTCGAGCAGCATCTCCTTACCCGCGACGGTGGGACGCACACCGAGGCTTGCAACACCCGGACGCGCCTGCTTTGCGACTCCCTGCACCCGCACGGCAAAGATTCCCGCGAGCGGGGAGCGCAGGCGCTCGAGCCGCAGGTTCGCCGTCGCAAATCCCAGGGTCCGTCCCAGATGGTTGCCGTGCACGACCCGGCCAAGCATCGTGTAAGGGCGCCCCAGCCAGCGTTGCGCCAGTGCGAAATCCCCGCGTGCCAGGGCCTCCCGGAGCGCGCTGCTGCTCACGCGCTCGCCTGCGACCGCCACCGGAGCCACCACGTCCACCGCGAACCCGAGCTCGGCACCGGCTTGCTGCAGCTCCGGCACCGTGGCCGCGCCGTTGCGCCCGAAGCGGAAGTCATGGCCGACCACGATCAGGTGAGCGCATAGCTGGCGGGCGAGGAGCGTCGCAAACTCCTCGCCGCTGAGCGCGCGCAGCGCGGGCCCGAATCGCAGCAGCCAGACGTAGTCAAGGCCAGTGCGCTCGAGGATCCGCCAGCGCTCGCGCAACGATGTCAGCCGCGGAGGCGGCTCCGCGCGGGCGAGGTACTCCCGCGGCATCGGCTCGAATGTCAGCAGCATTGTCGGCCGGGACAGACGCTTGCCGTGCCCTTGGAGCCGCTCGAGCAGCGCCTGGTGCCCGAGGTGGATGCCGTCGTAGGTTCCTATGGTGACGACGCAGCCGTGATGGCGCCCGCCAAGTGAACCGAGTCCGCGAATGAGCTCCATGGGGCCGCTTGGGTCAATTTCGCAAGAGCAAAAAACAAGCAATTATACGGCTTTGCGCCAGCCGGTGCCTCAAGGAGGTAGCCCGCGCGGGTCCTTCTGGAAGCCCAAGGGACAGACGGACCAATCAACCTCCTGCGGGGGGAGATTAACGCTTCCGCCGCGATCGCGCTCAGCGTTGACAACAGGAGGTGGGATGAGCAGACTACCGCCCCCTCGCGATCCCGGCAGCGGGACGGATGGCATTTTATTGATCACTTCGGATGAGTCTTCGGAGATCACGTGGCCAATACCAAGTCCGCCGAGAAGGCCGCACGCCAGGCAGAGAAGCATCGCTCCCGCAACGTAGCCCTGCGCTCGCGCATGCGCACCGCCATGCGCAAGGTCACCACGGCAATCGCCGGGGGCAACAAGGAGGCTGCCATGGCCACCTACAAGGAAGCCATGCCGGTGATCGACACGCTCGTCACCAAGCAGATCGTCCACCGCAACAAGGCAGCGCGACACAAGAGCCGGCTCGCGGCCCGCATCCGCGCGATGCAGTGACAGTCATGAGCACCCCCGACAAGCCACCCGCAGCAGCCTCACCGGCAACGCTCCCCACCAGTGTCAAGCTCAAGCCGGGGGCGCGCCGGCACTATCTGCTGCAGGTGATGCGCGGTCGCGTTCCTCGCGAGCCTGGGCGTCCAAAAACGCCATAACGGCTTCCATCAGCTCCTTCGTTCCCTTGCCTGTGGCACCGGAGATGAGGTAGGACGGCCCGCGGAATCGCAGCGCGCGCACGATGGCGCGCGCGCGGCTCTCGGCTTCATCATCGGGGAGCAGATCGCGCTTGTTCAGCACCAGCCAGCGGGGCCTCGCCGCGAGCTCCGGGCTGAACTTCTTCAGCTCCTTGACAATCGCCCGCGCATCCCGCACAGGCTCGGCTTGCGGATCAAGGGACGAGATCTCCACAAGATGTAGCAGCAAGCGGGTACGCTGCAGATGCCTCAGGAACTTGATGCCAAGCCCCGCGCCCGCTGCGGCACCCTCGATCAGACCCGGAATGTCGGCCATCACGAAGCTGCGATGCACACCGACCGCGACCACCCCCAGGTGGGGATGCAGGGTCGTGAAGGGATAGTCGGCCACCTTGGGACGAGCCGCCGAGACAGCACGGATCAGGGTTGACTTGCCCGCGTTCGGTAGACCCAGTAGACCCACATCAGCGATCACCTTGAGCTCGAGCTCGAGCGAGCGCTTCTCTCCGGGCAGACCCGGGCCAAACTGGCGCGGGGCGCGATTCGTGCTCGACTTGAAGCGCTGGTTGCCCCAGCCTCCCTTGCCGCCGCGTGCCACGAGCACGGTCTCGCCGTCCCGGGTCAGGTCCCCCAGCTCCTCCGCCGTCTCGACATCACGGATGGTCGTTCCAACCGGAACCGGGATGTACAGATCCGCCCCGCCGCGCCCGGCGCAGTCGCGGCTTGCTCCGGGCTCGCCGTGCCCTGCGCGGTAGGTCTTCTCGATGCGGAAATCGGCGAGCGTGTTCATTCCGGTGACCGCGCGCAGGTAGACGCTCCCGCCGTCGCCGCCATCACCGCCGTCAGGCCCACCGAAGGGCACGAACTTCTCGCGACGGAAGCTGGCGCTGCCACGCCCGCCCTGACCGGCGTGGACCTTGAGCCGCGCCTCGTCCACGAACTTCATGGCAGGCCTCCTGAAACAAAAACCCCGGCACGAGGCCGGGGTCTTGCTTGGGTGAAGTCAGGGCTTGAGGTTCAGGCCGTCTCGGTCAGAACACTCACATAGAGCCGCTGTTCCGCACCCTTCTTCTGGAAATGCACCCGGCCGGCCACCCTGGCGAAGAGCGTGTGATCCGTCCCAATGCCAACGTTCATGCCCGGGTGTACCCGCGTCCCCCGCTGGCGGACGATGATATTGCCGGCCAGCACCTGCTGGCCACCGAAACGCTTCACACCGAGGCGCTTGGAATGGGATTCGCGCCCGTTCTTGGTGCTGCCGCCTGCCTTCTTGTGTGCCATGACTGTAACCTAATCCTGCTTCGTTAACCCAATGTAAAGGGCTTCGGCCCCCACTGCTGCTGCCGTCCTCACCCGGCGCTGATGCCGGTGATCTTCACTTCCGTGAACCACTGTCGGTGCGTCTTCTGACGCAGGTAGTGCGCGCGGCGCTTGAACTTTACCACGGACACCTTGTCGCCCCGCCCATGACGCACCACGGTAGCGGTAACCTTACCGCCCTTCAACAGTGGCTTGCCGAGCTTCACGTCGGCCCCCTCGCCCACGAGCAAGACCTCGCCGAACTCGACCGTTGCACCGGGCTCGGCATCGAGCTTCTCGACGCGCAGCAGGCCATCCTGGGTCACTCGATACTGCTTGCCGCCCGCGGCGATGACTGCGTACATGGGTGATAGGCTCTGGGGGGGTCAACCGAAAGGCGGCGAATTCTACTGTCATGCCTCCTCCAGGTCAAACGACCGTTTCCTCATATCGGGCGAGCACTTAGGAACGGTGGGGTGTGTGAGTCCATTCTCGGCAGTGCCCGCGTCGGCTACGATGCGTGATCGTACTGAGGATTGCGGCGCTGATGACCCTCGAAGACATTCGTGCGCTCGTCAAGGCGGACCTCGGGTCCGTCGACCAGGTCATTCGCGCACGCCTGAAGAGCGCGGTGCCGCTTGTGGACCAGGTCGCCGAGCACATCATCGCCGGCGGCGGCAAGCGGCTGCGGCCGCTGCTCGTGGTGCTGGCCGGGCGTGCCTGCGGCCACAACGGCAGTGATCACATCGAGGCGGCCGCCTTCATCGAGTTCGTGCACACCGCAACCTTGCTGCACGACGACGTGGTTGATGGCTCATCCATGCGTCGCGGCCGGGACACCGCAAATGAGGTGTTCGGCAACCAGACAAGCGTGCTCGTCGGGGATTTCGTGTACTCGCGCGCCTTCCAGATGATGGCGGCCCTCGTGTCACATCCGGTGATGGAGATCATGGCCAATGCCACCAACGTGATCGCCGAGGGCGAGGTGTTGCAGCTCATGAATGCACACGACCCGGACACGACCGAGCAGCGCTACCTCGAGGTCATCTACCGCAAGACGGCCAAGCTGTTCGAGGCAGGTGCCGAGGTGGCTGCGGTGCTCGCCGGCAGCCCGACACAGATCCGCAAGGCCCTCGCGGCCTACGGGCGGCACCTGGGCACGGCGTACCAGCTCGTCGATGATGTCCTCGACTATCGCTCGAACCCGGCCGAACGCGGCAAGAATCTGGGCGATGACCTCGCCGAGGGCAAGCCCACCTTGCCGCTCATCCACGCACTCAAGAGCGCGGACGATGGCGAGCGCACCGCAATCCGTCTCGCGATCCAGAACGGCGGCCTCACCCAGCTCGAGCCGGTGATCGCCGCCATCGAGCATACCGGCGGCCTGGACTACACAGCCCGCCTCGCTCGCCAGGAGTCCGAGCGGGCCTTGGTGGCCCTGGAGCCCCTGCCCAGCTCCGCCTTCAAGGAGGGCCTGGCGGCCCTGGCCCGCTTCGCGGTCGAGCACACGACCTGACAGGCCTGCCGGGCACATCGCGGCGTGCGGCCCTGCCCCGCCCCAATGCCCCCCAATGCCATAGAGTGATTGAAGCGGCGGGAAGGCTTCGGTAGACTGCTTGGCTCGCGATTTCTACCGCCTGCAGCCTTTGGCTGCGCATTCTCGGCCAGTCTTCGGGGTGTAGCTCAGCTTGGTAGAGCGTTTGGTTCGGGACCAAAAGGTCGCAGGTTCAAGTCCTGTCACCCCGACCACCTAGTTCCTGCTCCGGCGCCGTTCCCCCAGCGGCGCGCGCTCTTCCATACGCCGCCGACCGGAACGCATCTACAAGCGCTGCATGATCTCGCGCACGATGGTGCGGGGCGGTGGACTGGGCCGTCATGCTGCATGTGCTCTCCCACAGGCTCAGCCAGGCCGCGTATCCCCTCACTCATGCTGCAAGTTGCGCGACAGGAACGGCAGAACGGTGCCGCTCAGCCGGTCGTGTACGAACTCTCTATGATCGCCCGTGTACGTCTCGAGCGTGTGAGGGACGTGCGCGTCGTTGAGTGCCTTGGAAAAGGCCGACGTCGCAGGCGGTATGTGTGCGAACTGGTCCTCGAAACCGTAATCGAACGCGAACGCCCGGAGCTTGAGAAGATTGTCACGGTAGCGCGCGATCTGCTGCAGCGGCAATCGCTCGCGGAACTCGGTGTACGCAGACTCGATCGGCACGAGCGTATCACCGACTATCCTGACCGGGATATTCACGTGCAACGGCGCGCTCGGATTCGGGTCGACCGCGGACAGCAACCCGAGAGCCGCGACCGGATAGAACTCGCCCCGTTTGACGGAGGCATCCGCATCGTCATAGGTCTTGAGCTGCAAGAAGCCCTTCCACTCCGCGGGTTCGCCCCCCCAAGGCATATCCAGGCAGCAAGGACTCATGGCATACACCACCGCAAAGACATCCGGCCGGTGCATCGCCAGACGGATGGCACCGAAGCCACCCATCGAGTGCCCTACAAGCCCCCGACTGCTCGACTTCGGCAACGTGCGGAAATCGTGATCGACGCGCGCAACGACCTCCTGCGCGATGTAGTCCTCCCAGTTCCCGGTGACGGGCGAATTGGCATAGTAGCTCCCTAGCAGGCGGTTCTTTGCATTGGGCATGACAACGATCATCTCCGCGATCGCGCCATGCGCCATGAGATCGTCTAGCAGCTCAACCACATGGAAGTACTTCGCCCAGACTTCGCTTGTATCGCCCAGCCCATGCAGGAGAAAGACGACCGGATAGCGCCGCGTCGTACTGTGCGAATAGGAAGGCGGCAGGTAGACGGTTACGGTTTGATCGGGAGAATCGCCGGTCAGATTGGCGGCCAGCGCCGCCGAGTGGATGGTGAACGTCTCAAGCGCAGCACTTGCCAGGGGAGTGGCAGACAGCCCGAGGAGCAGCAGTGCGAGGGTTGTCCGTATCACGAAGAATCCTTGGGCCGGGTGCGGCCCGGCCCGTCGTTGACATGCGGCAGGAGTGTAGCAACCCGCGTAGGTCCCACACCGTGGTGCGCGTCGAAGCGCTCGGTGAACGAGACGATCCGTGATCCATCGAACGGCCAGATCGGACTACGGCGCTTCCAACTCCTGGCGCCGGTCGGAGAGCTGCTCTGCGCACCAGCAACCATCGGGCTGGGTGTAAGGAAGCACAAGCACACGTCGAGGACGTGCTGAAAGGAGGCTACTGCGGGGGAGCAGCAGTGCCTGCGCGCGCCCGTACCGGGCCCTGCCCGCCCCCCCGACGAGCGGACCCGAGTCTCTACTTCCCAAACGCCTGCCGCAGGAATGCATCGCTCGTGCCGAGCATCTTCGCACGCGCGGCTGAGTCATCCAGGGAGTGATCGAGATTGTCCCAGGTGACGAGCTGGCAGCGTGACCCCAGCCGCTCGGCCATGTGCTGGGACTCCGCAATGCTGACATTGCGGTCGAGGGCGCCGTGAAACAGGAGAACCGGGACCTTGATCTTGTCCGCGTGCTCGATAGGAGAGCCCTCGTGCATGTGGGGACCCTCGCCGATGAACTCGCTCAGCACGGCGTAGTTTGTGAATATGCGGAACTCCTCCTTCAGGGCCGACAGATCAGTCACCGGCGCAATAGCGATGACCGCCTTGAAGGTGTCAGGCTCCACGACTGCTGACTGCAGGGCCGCGTAGCCCCCGTAGGACCAGCCGACGATGCCAAGCTTGGACGGGTCCGCGATGCCCTGGCCAACCAACCAGTGGCCGGCCGCGAGAATGTCGCCGATTGCGATGCGCCACGATCTAAAGCCGTTCTTCTGGAACCAGGCGTCCCCATAACCGGCGGAGCCGCGGAAATTGGGCTGCAGCACGGCATAGCCGCGGTTGGCAAAAAACTGGGACAGCCAGTCGAAACCCCACTCATCCCTCGCGCTCGGCCCCCCGTGGGGCAAGACGATCGCCGGCAGTCCCTTTGCATCCTCGCGACCGGGCGGCAAGGTGAGATATGCCGGCACCATGACACCATCGCCGGACGGATAGGAGATCGGCTTCACGCTGGCGAGCTTGACTCCTTCCAGCTCATCCCTGACAACGAGGAATGTGTCAAGACGGTGAGCCTTGCGGTCGAGGATGTAGTAGGCGCCGGGATCGGTATCGCTGCCTGCGAACAAGAGCAGCGTGCTCTCATCGGTGCTCGCGCCGGCAACCCTTAGCCACTTGCCCGGCAGCGCCTTGGACAGCGAGGCCAGCAGCTGCTTGATGTCTGCTGACAGATACTCGGCATGCCGGGTTTCGGTCACGTACGAGGCACCCACCACGCGCTGGCGGCGGCCGATCCGAATCAACCCGGCGATGTCGACCTCCGATTGCGAATACAGCAGTTCCTCGTGGGAATCCTCCTCGAGCGAGGCCGTGTACACAGCCCAGCGACCGTCCTTCTTCTTGAGACCGTATGCGACGTTCAGATCGTGATCGACGGCGAGCGGTCTGAAGCCTTCACCCGTGGCGGAGTTGAAGTCGCCCAGGATCTTCCATTCTCCCGAATCCTTGGGACGATAGAGATAGTGGATCACGCCGGTGTCTAGACGGGCGCTCGTCACGCGCAAGCCCTTGATACGGACCGCGCCGCGACCATCGGTGATGTAGTCGATTGCGATAGGGTCAGCGCGCTCCACATGCGAAATTTCGAGCGTGCGCGTGTCGATCCGGTCCACGCCGAAACCCTCTGCAATAGAGGCGGTGCGGCCCTTGCGGCCAACCTCCGGCTGGTAGCTGCGCACCATCAGCACCGAGCCGCTGTCATCGGGCAGCCAGTCGAGGATCGCACCGCCGAACAGCTGCACCCAGCGGTTGTAACCGCTCTCCTCAGTGCTCAGGAGCTTGAGGTTCGTGCCATTCGCATTGATCGCAATGAGCCGGCTCCACGGTGCGACGCCCAACAGACTAGGCATCTTGCTCACCCCGTAGATGTCACAGACCAGCCTGTCGTCTGCAACCCACCCGCAACTTGAGAATCGATCCGGCTTGCCGTTGGCTACCGTGACCGCTCTGGGCTTCGCGCCCTTCTCCAGGCCGACCGTGTAGAGCACCGCTCCTTGTCCCGCGGCAGGTGCCATATAGGCGACACGCTTGCCGTCCGGCGACAGGCTCACGCCCATGACGCTGGGACGTGCACCAAATGCAGCAGCCGCATCGAACGGCCCGGTGTTCTGTGCGTGTGCCAGCGATGTGGCAAGCAGCAGAATGACCCCGAGGCTGACCCTGATAGACATGTGACCGCTCCCTTCCGCCACAGCTTTATCTCGGCATCTGCACGCGGCTCATGCGGGCATACGAGCCCTCCGACCGCCCAATGTTGACAGCGCACCCCCGATGCTGCAAGGGTGGGTCAGCCTGCGATTGCGATACACCCGCTGCGCTGTCGGCGCCGCGTTGGAGAGCGTCCTCGTTGCGGTGCCCGACTCGGCAGCAAACCATGGCCCCGCAAGACTTGTAGTTCTTTGTAGCGCCATGGCAATTCGCTTTGGCTGGCATCAGATCCGTCCGCTGCCCCCATTTGCGACTCGAGGCTGGGGCTACCCAGGAGCGCTGGCTGCATCCAGCTCAGCAGCCCCGGGTGCCCTGCGCCCGCCGCGGCGCTGGTTCGCTCCGCTCGAAGAGCGCAGGTGCGGGCGGGGCAGGATTCCCACGGAGCAGCAGCGGGAACGCCCCGTTACCAGACCTACATCACGGCACAGCTACTTTGCGAACGCCTGGCGCAGGAATGTATCGCTGGTGCTCAGTAGCTTCGAGCGCGCCGCCGAGTCTTCCAGGTGGTGATCAAGATTATCCAGGGTGTTGAGGTCGCACTTGAGCCGCTCGGACATGTGCTGGGACTGCGAGATGTTGACACTGCTGTCGAGCGAGCCGTGAAACAGAAGCACCGGAACCTTGATCTTGTCTGCCTGCTCGATGGGAGAGCCCTCGTGCATGAACGCACTGTCACCGGCGAACTGGGCCAGCACGGGATTGGTCATCCCATGGTGGGACGCCTCCTCCTTGTATGCCGACAGATCGGTCACGGGTGCAATGGCGATGATCGCCTTGAAGAAACCGGGCTCCACGACCGCCGATTGCAGGGCCGCATAGCCGCCATATGACCAGCCGAGGATGCCGAGCTTCGCGGGGGCCGCGATGCCCTGGCTGACCAGCCAGTGACCGGCAGCAAGCGTGTCGCCGACCGCGGTGCGCCAGGCGTGAAAGCCATTCTGCTGGAACCAGGCGTCCGCGTAGCCGCCGGAACCGCGAAAGCTCGGCTGCAGCACGGCATAGCCGCGATTGGCGAGGAACTGTGACAGCCAGTCGAAGCCCCACTCATCGCGCTCGTCTGGACTACCGTGAGCCAGCACGATGGCAGGCAAGCCCTTGGCGTCCTCGTGACCGGGCGGCAGGGTGAGGTAGCCAGGGATCATGACCCCGTCATCAGCCGGATAGGAGATCGCCTTCACGCTGGCG
>Ga0123356_10005985_pt1 | contig 12338 bp, 6 predicted proteins | sample TergutEmb28metaG_2_FD_92546 | JGI IMG/M metagenome (GOLD analysis project Ga0123356, IMG submission 92546) | Embiratermes neotenicus P3 segment gut microbial communities from Petit-Saut dam, French Guiana - Emb289 P3 | ecosystem: Host-associated > Arthropoda: Insects > Digestive system > Gut ... | reverse complement strand
AGGTGATCGCAAATAACCTGCTGATTCAGACTGTTATCTTCACAAATCAGAACATGGCCCTTGAATTCTGGTTTTTTAAAATCATTAATTATAATTTGCTGAGACGATATGTCCGCTACGTCGTCAATCATGGCAAACGTCAGCTCAAAACTGAACTTGCTTCCCACGCCGACCGTGCTTTCCACAAACAGCGCTCCGCCCATTAACTCTATGATGCTTTTTGTTATCGTAAGCCCAAGGCCCGTACCGCCGAATTTCCGCGTAATACTGCTGTCGGCCTGCATAAAGGGTTCAAATATTTTCGTTATATTGGCGGGGCTCATGCCGATGCCGCTGTCTTTTATCTCAAAATGTATGGTTATCTGATCTTCACCGGTGTTTTTAATAGACGCAAAAAGTTTAACAGCGCCGACATTTGTAAACTTGACGGCGTTGGAGAGAAGATTGATGAGCACCTGACGCAGGCGTATCGGATCGCCCAAAAGCTTCTTCCCTACAGACGGCTCCGCGTAGCAGTAGAGCGTAATCCCTTTTTCTCTCGCTTTGGGCAGGATTACCGAATGGCAGTGCGCAAATATATCGGGCAGGTCAAAAGGGATATTCTCCAATTCAATTTTACCCGATTCGATCTTGGAAATATCCAATATATCGTTGATTATGGAGAGCAGCCATTCCGCGCTCTCTTTGATATTAGAAAGGTATTCTCTGGTTTTTTTGGAAGCGTCGCCGTACATGGCAAGCTCTGAAAATCCGATAATACTGTTCATGGGCGTTCTTATCTCATGGCTCATGTTGGCTAAAAACGCCGACTTGGTTCTGTTTGCCGTTTCCGCCATTTCGCGCATCCTGTTTATCGCAATCAGATTATTTTTTTCTTCGGTTATATCCATCAGCGCTCCGGCTGTGTAAATGGCGTGCCCGTCCGTATCACGAACAGTCTCGCCGGTGGCGTAGTAATATGAATATTCACCGTTCCTCTTTAACAGCCGATACTCTACGTCGTATGGCGTTTGCCCTGTCACATCAAGCAGATGCCTTGTGAAAGCGTAAAGAATTTTTTCTTTATCGTCAGGATGTAAAAGATCGCTCCAACTGCTCAGTATGTTGGGGAAATCTTTCTCGTTTGAATACCCCAACATCTGCCTGAATTCATCCGACCACATGAAAGCGTTTGCGGGATTAGCCGGATCGCTGTTATTGATTTCCATATCCCACAAGCCGATTTTTGTCGCTTTAACAACAAGGTTCAGTTTTGTCAGTTTAAGCTCGTCCTGCTCGTGCATTTCGGCAAGCCGCGCCTCATGTTCGCGGATATGCGTAATATCCTGCACGACCTCAATAAACCCGGTCGTCTCATTATTCAGGTTCTTCAGTATCTCAACGTTAACCATGTAGGAATTGCCTTCATGGTTAAAAAAGGTTTGCTTTAGACCCCGTTTGGCGCAGGCTATGCCGCACTCGGAGGTATTGCAGATGTGAGCGTTCCAGTTGCTGCACGGCTTGCCCATCATCTCTTCGCGGCGTGTTCCCAAAAAATTTTCAACGGCCTTATTGACAAATGTCCAGTTCATGTTCGCGTCGGTAACCGTGATGGGAAGCGGCGTAGCGTCAAGGATAGACTCATACCAGTGCGCCTGATCTTTAATTTTTGCCACCATATTTTCTAACCGCCGTTCAATAGTTCTGGAAATAAACCTCGCTATCATAAGGCATACCGCAAGCACAGCAAGCGTTATGAGTATACCTGTAAAAATAAAAAACAATGATTTTTTTGTATCTTCCGCCGTGTAAAAACCGGCAAACAGCTTGCCGACAATTTCATCGTTTGTGCCGTAGAGCGGGGAGTATCTGCCAAGAACGTTCTTGCCGAAAATCTGTACTTTACCGGAATATGACTCTCCGCTCAGCACTTTTTCGCTTATCTCTTTTGCGGCTTTTGTTCCGATAACGGGCGTTCCGTCCTCATACATAACGGTTGTAGAGATGCGTTCGTCATTACTGAAAACAGATATTTCGCATCCTGTAATCGCTTTTAGCCTGTGAACAAATTCCTGACGGTCTAATCTGAATCCCAAAGTTACGGCGCCTATGACATTTTTGTTATCATCGTATATCGGCCCGCCCGCTGATATACCAAGCAGTATGGTGGGGCCTTTAATTATGTGCGCTTCGGTTTTGCCGGAAAGCGCGGACTTTACATGGAGCAGCGCGGACGCGTCGTATCCGTAGTTATCGGGGTCGTGCGTACTTGCCATAATTATGCCCCTGCTGTTCACTATTACGCAATAATCAAGCTGAGTCACAGATAACAGCGCGTCGGCCTTAGCCGTAATTTCACTGCGGTCGCTGTTTAAGACCGCTTCTTTTAAATCCTGATTATTAGCTATGCCGAGCGCCGCGAGGGTAGCTTTTGACTGCATATAGCTGATCTCATGCTCAACCACGCTTATGGCGATACTGTTTTTATCGTGCATGGCGCGTTTTGTTTCTTTGTTGTAAAGTAACATCGCGAAAAGAAGAACCGCGGCGCAGGCTGTAACAGTCAGCGTAATCATGGGAACAAAAATTCGTTTTCTGATATCCATAGAGAAAAACCTCAGCCGCTTCAGTGAAGTGTAACCGCCGCCGCTTCTTTTTACTGAATTTTAGACATTATTCTATATAATAAACTACATCACGCTAATTTATTATGCAACAGGCGCCATTTTGTATCAGGTACAATATACAACCCTTCCTCTCATTGGATACAGATATTCGCCGCTTTTAAGCGGAATCGGTGTGGTCAAAATGCCCGCACTATCTTTTACGCTTTGTTGACACGCCAGGATTGTTATGCTATCTTTCAATTGTGGACGTTAGGTAATGTCAATACAGGTATCGTTAAGTTAACATTTAAACACTTAACTTTAAGGGGATGAGATGAAAGTGAAAAAAATGAGAAGAACGATGTTTGCGGCGCTTGGAATCGCTTTCGTACTGTGTTTTGCGCAGAACGGAGCGGCGCAGATTCCCCCAATGCCGTATTACCAAATACTCGGAAGCGGTCAGCAGTTTACCGCGACATTAAACAGCGCGGTGATCGGTCAGCCCAATCAGCCGCTCCAATCAGTCGTCGACGACATTAGAACCGACGCGGCGGGAGGTGACTGCGACATTCTGTTAGGCAATGGAATAACGCCGCTTGACATTGGCTATAATACCATTACGTTTGACGGCAGCGGATGGATGAACTGGGGAGCTATCAGGCTTACAGGCAAAGTTACTTCGTCAGCGCCGTCCGGCGGCGTTATACGCGTAGTAGGCGTTTTAATAAACAGCGCCGCGGATATTACAAATACCGCAGCCACGGCTCTGCCCCCCGGCTACGGCTATATCTGCGGCATTCTCAACGAATCCACCGGTTCGGTAACCATAAGCGGCGGAACAGTCTCATCTGTGTACGGAGCCGCGATTTCCAACGAATCCGCCGGATCAATAGCCGTAAGCGGCGGAACGGTTTCGTCAGTATACGGTACCGCGATTCTCAATCAGTCTACAGGCCCGGTAAACATAAACGGCGGAAAGGTTTTGGCAAGGAACGGCTACGCTGTCAGCAATACCGGTACCGGCACGGTGATTTTAAACCGCGAAGGCGTTGTGTTTGCTTACGGCACAGGCGTAAGCGATGTGATATACGGCGATTATACGCCAAGCGGTTACGGCCTAAACTCATCTTTGATAATTGCGTGGAATCAGGCTGCGGGAAATACTAACTATATTAGATCAAGCAGTACCGATTTGTTTGATTTAGCGGCGACTTACATATTACAGGAACCCCTTCCTATGCCGCCGAAAATAGTGGTATGGGATGTGCGGGAAGAGCTTTTACCCGGCGACAATATCAAATACCACGGCATTGCGTACAATCACCTCCAAAATACTGGATTTATTGATATTGAAGGCGTTACGGTAGCAGATCCTGATTACCGTTTAGTAAAATTTGATTCGCAGGAGGGCACTCCCGTAAGCTCGCAGTTTGCGTTAAACGGCGGCAAAGCTACAAAACCAACCGATCCCACCCGCTCAGGTTACACTTTCGCCGGATGGTACAGAGATATTTCATGCAGTATCAGCGGTATATGTCATTATGATAACGAGTGGGATTTTGACAGCGATGTTGTAACGGATGAAATAACGCTGTACGCGAAGTGGACGCCGTCCGCATCTGTACTAACGTCTTCCCTTGTAAACGTGAATTCATTGTCACCCGTTGTCTCAGTAAGGGGCAGGACGCTGAATGTGCGGATACCGTCGTCACAGCAATCATCAGCATTGCAAATACGCATGATTGACATGCGCGGCAGGACGGTGTCTTATTTCAATATGTCAAACGGGACTGATAATTCATTTCAGTTGACAAAAGTTCCGGCGGGGCGTTACATCGTTGAAGTTAAAAACGCTGAAAAGCGTATGAGCAGTACGCCGGTTATGATACGGTAAAGAATGTCTGATTCAGACAATGTGTTATATACTTATCATTAACAAAAAGAGGACTCTACTATGATTAGATTAAAGCAGTTAACAGCAAAGGCAGTAATGGCAGCGGTTATGCTCTATACAGCCGCGGCGGCGCAGGGGCCGTGGACTTCGGGAAGTACCGAAGCTACGTTGAGCGGGGGAACGCTTACGATCAGAGGAACCGGGCCTATGGCTGATTATTCAACTAACTCCCCCTGGTATGGCGAAAGAGCTTCCATTGTCAACGTGGTTATTGAGGAAGGCGTGACTTCCATAGGAAACAGGGCGTTTCTTAACATGGGCCTCATGTATAGCGCCGCCCTTACTACCGTCACCATCCCCAACAGTGTAACTTCCATAGGAAACAACGCGTTTTACAATTGCAACGGCATTGCTTCAATAACTATTCCAGGCAACGTGACTTCTATCGGAGCCGATGCGTTTCGCAACAGCGGCCTCACTACCGTAATCATCCCTAACAGCGTAACTTCTATAGGAAACAATGCGTTCCGCGATTGCATAAATCTTACTGCCGTCACTCTTTCCCAGAATTTAACTTCTATCGGAAACTCCATGTTCGAAGCGTGCAGTCTTCTTACTTCCATAACCATACCAAGCAGTGTGACGACTATCGGAACCTCAGTGTTTCGTAACTGTAAAAGTCTTGCTTCCATAACCATCCCTAACAGCGTAACTTCTATCGGAAGCGAGGCGTTTCGCGGCAGCGGTCTTACTTCTGTTACTATACCTGACGGTGTAACTATTATTGAAAACTCTTTATTTCTCAGCTGTAGCCTTCTTACCACCGTCACCATCCATAACAGTGTAACTTCTATAGGAAACAACGCGTTTAATAATTGCAAAAGCCTTACTTCCATCATCATTCCCAATAGCGTGATTTCTATCGGAAACGGGGCATTTTCCAGTTGTGTGAGTCTCGCTTCCGCCACTATAGGCAGCAGCGTAGCTTCCATCGGAAACCAGGTGTTTATGAGTTGTACCAGTCTGGCTTACATAGAGGTTGCGTCCGGTAATACCAATTTCAATTCTGAAAACGGCGTGTTGTTCAGTAATAATAACGATAAAACAATCTTGAGAATATATCCGGCAGGCAAACAGGACGCCGTATACGCTATCCCAAGCGGCATAGATTCCATCGGAGACTATGCGTTTCAAGGCGCTAAAATATCTACTCTCATCATTCCGTCAAGCATCATGGCTGTTGGATTTGCGCCGTTTGACGGCAACAGAAACCTGACTTCCATAATCAGCCAAAATCCCGTCCCGCCCGCAATTGGCGCCGTATTTGGCCACGGAGCCGCACAGAACATTGGTCTGTATGTCCCGCAAGGCAGTATAGAAGCATACCGTTCCCAATGGGAGACGGATTGGGACAAATTTAAGTACATCAAACATTTTTTCACCGTAACATTCGATTCACAGGAAGGCAGCGCCGTTAGTCCGCAGCCTGTGGGAGAGGGCAACAAATTGACAAAACCCGACAATCCCGCCCGCTCAGGCTACACTTTTGCCGGTTGGTACTACAATAAGAACGGCGAGTGTAACGGCTTCGGTTTCATTTGTCAGCCGACGTCATTAGACGAGTGGGATTTTAATAATGATATCGTAACTAAAGACGTAACGCTGTACGCGATGTGGGAGTCGTCTTCATCTGTATTTACCTCTCCCCGCGCAAATTCATCTATTACGCCTTCTGTTTCAGTAAGAGGACGTATGTTGAATGTAAAATTGCCGTCTTCATTACAGGCAGCCAATCTGCAAATACGCATGATTGACATGCGCGGCAGAACGGTATCTAATTTCAAAATCACAAACGGTATTCATAACTCATTTTCATTGGCAAAAATTCCGGCAGGGCGTTACATTGTTGAAGTTAGAAACGCGGGAAAACGTGTAAACAGTACGCCCGTGGTGATACGGTAGAAGATGTCTGATTCAGGCGTCTTTAAATGCCGCGCAGCCGCTGTGAAAAGCATTGCTGATTGATTGACAGATTGATTATGTTAGTACATACGTATTATATTATAAAAACTGTTTTCATAATCTATATGTTGAAAGATCAGCAAAAATGCTTTTTAAAAAAAGTTTAATTATTTCCGCGTTTATATGCACTTTGCCGCTGACGCTGTCCGCGCAGATTGATAACGCGGGAGTAATGGACAGGCATTTTCATGACGTCCTCTTCCCGCAAGTATACAAAGAGTTGGTAAGTACAAAAATCAACTATCCAGGTTTAAGAGATCCTGAAAAATACGGTATTACCGCGGGGCTGCTTCCAGATAATTCCGGTGACAATTGGGCTGCGCTTTACAGTTGGGGTGAGTGGGCGAACGGCCCCGCTATCGCGGGTGTGTGGCTTGGCAATGTTGGGATTAATCTCAGTTCGCCCGACGATAACATGTGGTATAATCTCCACGTTAATGAAAGCGTTTACTCTATCCGCAGCGCGGTCTGGGTCACTCCGTTCCGCAACCGTTCATTTAAGGGAATTTCCGTAACTTACGATGCTTTGAATAAACGGCGTGAAGATAAATTGGGCAGCTGGACTTATAAAATGGACAGTACTTTTTTTGGGGTAGTATCGCTCGCGCAATTAAACGCCAATTTACATCTGAGAGCCGGTATCGGCAGTTTTTACTATGCGGCTGATTCATATTATACGGTAAGCATGGACAACGAGGAGAGAAGTACTGACGGTTTTTTTGTAGGTTTGCTTGACAAAGACAATAGAATGCTTGAATTGCGCGTGAGTAACTTATACCACTACGTTGAAGGTTTTGACGGTGACTTTTACGAAGTGGTAAGCGATACCGTTAATGTCGCTCTTGCTTTAAGCGGCGGTAAAGCCGCGCAGTATCATGAGCATCGTTTTTTTTACGGACTGAAGGGAAAAGGCGGAGTTTCGCTTCGCTCTGAAACAGGCAGCAGCGCGGGCCGTTTTGAATACTGGCGTCACATCAGAAACGCAAAACGCAAAGGCATGACTTTCGATGCGGAAATATCCGCGCCTCTCATCCTTGACGTGCGCCTCTTCAAAACCCTGCACGGCGTACTCTCAATTAATCCGCAGATAAATTATTCATACATCGATTATCAGCAGGAAACAAAATCCAAACACTCTCTAAACCTCGCCTCAGAGCTGCCGCTTTTAAGTTTCTACGGAACAATAGGCGAAAAAGTAGAGTTCGCAATAAAGCCCACAATAGAAAACGAAGCCTTCTTTTCTGCGGCAGAGGTCAGGTACAGGTTTTAGTTATTACCAGTCCGCCTCAACATCCCCGCCTGTGAGCTGTAAGCTGTTTGATGTATACTGGTGGATTTCAAAATCGTTTCCGTCAGGGTCTTTGAGCCAGATTTGATATGTGGAGTCGCATCCAAATTTTTTTGGGGTAAAGGCTGCGCCTCTTTTCGTGAGTTCTTCCATTACCGCGTCGATGTCGGACGTTTCGAGGCAGAAATGCGCCATGCGTCCGCGCGGCGCGTTTAGATCCAATGAGGTATCTTCAAAAAGCTCAATAAAATTGCCTTCGCCGAATTCAAGGTACGCGCCGTAGAGATTACCTTTTTTATGGAAGGTAAAACGCCGCGTGAAACCGAGATTTGTGTAATAGCTTACAGACCGTTTGAGGTCTTTTACATATAAGCATACGTGTGCGATTTTATTGAACAGCTGAGTTTTCATTATTATTTCCTCTTCATAAGATCGCCCATAGGGTCGCTGCTTTTGGGCGCGCTGTCATCCTCTTCGTCAAGCAGACCGCCGAAATCTACCTTTACAGGCTTGGTTGGCGCTGTGGTGGTTCTGGAGCTGGCGGCGGTCTCTTCTCTTTTCATCTGCTGCATCTGAGGCGCGGGGCCGCTTGGCGCGGTTTGGGCCACCCCTCTGCCTTCAAGCCTGTCTATTCTGACCTGAATTCTCTCTTTGTCAACCATGCTTGTTGTAAAGATAAGCGCTTTTTTAAGCTGTTCGGCGGCTTCCGCTTTTTTGTCCTGCGATTCAAGGATAGTTGCGAGCTGATCGTACAGTCCGCCCACATCGGGGCGTACGCTTATGGCGAGATTCAGCTCCTGAATAGCAGCGGCAGGATTTTTCTCTTTTCTCCAGAAAATATCCGCAAGCTCAAAACGCGCTTCTACATTGTTCGGATCTGCGGCTATCGCTTCGCGCAGATAGTTTTTCGCTTCATCCATGCGGTTAGCGGTAATAAGGCACTTGGCAAGATTAAGTATTACGCCGGATTCTCTGTGCCCGCCGTTTACAATCCTCATATACTCCTGAATAGCCTGACTGTTTTTATTGGTGTTGGCGTACATGGAAGCGAGGTTTATACGCGCCGTAATGTTACTTGGGTCTGCCTGTACCGCCTTGGTCAGAGCGTTAACCGCGTCGTTGGTTCTGTTCATGTTCTGGTAAGCGACGGCTAAGTTACTCCATGCGTGAGAGCTTCTTGGGTTTAAGCGTGTCGCTTTTTGGAAATTGTCTATCGCCTGTGAGAAGCGTCCCCAACCAAGATACGCTAAAGCGAGGTTGTACGTCGCCTCAAAATTATTCGGCTGCATACTGACAAGTCTGCTGAAATGCGTAACGGCCTGATCAAAAGCTCCCCTTTGCATCATCTCGTTGCCCTGCATCATCAAACTTTCCGGTGACTGAGCGTACGGAGCGCTGTTAAGTGCAAGAACCGCAAGCATGGAGCTCATCAAAAAAAACTTTTTCATAGTACATCCTCCGATTTAGTTTATACCCTTACCCTCAACCAGATAAAATAACTTCTAAACAGCTTTTTTTGCAACAAAAAAGCGCACGTTGCTGTAATTTTAAGATTTTAAAAATAAACTTTAATCCGCGGCAAAAGTGCAAAAGTTTCTCTTGTGCGGAGCGGGGACTGTGATCTATATTAATAAATTCATATTTAATAGTGTGGATTATAATTGTGTGAATGAGCGCTGATGTACTATGGCTAATACCGTTTTAGTTGTTCTTCTGTTAATGTCGCTGATTATAACGGCAGTGCTTGGTTCTTACACGCTTCTTAAGTGCGATAACCGCAAGAGCGTGCCGTTTATCGCGCTTCTTGCCGCCGCGTTTATGTACACCCTTGGCTATCTGCTTCAAACCATAGCCGGCAGTTTAGAGAGAGTCTCCATTGTTTATCCGTTGACTTTTATCGGCGCCGCGTATATCGCGTCCGCCTATCTCTACTTCGTTACCGAGTACTGCGAGGTCAGAATCAAAAAATGGATCGCCGCGCTGCTTATCTGTATTCCTTTTGTGTATATACTGCTTGTGTGGACTACAGAATCACACGGCCTGATACTTGCCTCATACGAGTATGTTACCAGTACTCCGGTATCATATCTGGCAGTTGTTCCGGGGCCGCTCTATTACATCCTTCACCTTCAGGCTTTGATCTGCGCGGTTGCCATGTTTATAATAATTATACCGCGGCTCTCCGTGCAAAATTCTAAATATCACGCCAATCTGATACTGCTTATGGCAGGCATAGTATTTTTTGTAATGATGAACGTACTTTTCCTTCTGAAAGTAGCGCCTCTGGGGATCAATCTCGTACACTCGGCGTCTACGGTGATTGTCCTGTTGTTTTATTACAACATAACAAGATATAACCTGATAGATATTATGCCGATTGCCTCCGAGATGGCGCTGAGTTCCGTACGAGACGCGTTTATCCTTGTCGATCAGGACAACCGTTTTTTGAGAGCTAACGACGCCGCCCGCCGTCTCTTTCCGCGGCTTGGGGAGATAGAAAAAGGCAGCCCGATCTCTCAAATCGAAGAGTGGCCCGCGGAACTGATATCCTGCGGCGGCAGGGAAACAGTCTCTTTCAGCATGGGAGAAAATAACCATTATACTGCGAGTGTCAATATTATAACCCGCGAAAACAGCAAGGCTCTGGGGTATATAATAATCATTCAGGATATAACGGAAACTGTTCGGATGACAAAGAAGTTAGAGGAGTTCGCGTATACGGATTCGCTTACCGGTATCTATAACAGACGCTATTTTATTAACTTGGTCGCTACGCAGTTTGAAAGGACAAAGAGGACAAACGGAGAAATTTACATAGTACTCTTTGACGTTGACCATTTCAAGAGCATTAATGATACTTACGGGCACGCAGTAGGCGATGAAGCGTTAAAAGCGGTCGTAGACAGAATCAAAACCGCGATACGCCCTTACGATCTGTTCGGACGCTACGGCGGCGAGGAATTTATATTGAGCGTGCCTGATATCAACGATGAAAGTATCGTATGCTATATGGAGCGTCTGCGTCTGGCGGTCTGCGATGATCCCGTACAGGTAGGAGAGCTGAGAATGATGATTACGGCAAGTTTCGGCGCTGCGCGGCTCCTGCCGGAAAGCGGCATTGTTACAACAATCAAGGCCGCGGATGAAGCGTTATACACAGCGAAAAGAGAAGGGCGCAACAGAGCGGTCATATCTTCATTGGAGGCGTTAACAACATGAACACAACTGCACAAAACGAATATAAAAATCCGCTTGCGGAACGATACGCAAGTAAAGAGATGCTTTATCTGTTCTCGCCTCAATACAAATTCAGCACGTGGCGCAAACTTTGGTGCGCGCTTGCTGAGTGCGAAAAAGAGCTTGGTCTGCCCGTAACAGAAGAGCAGATTGCTGAGATGAAAGCTAATGTTGATAATATTGATTTTGAGACAGCGCGCAAATATGAAAAAGAGGTTCGGCATGATGTGATGGCTCATGTGAAAACATTTGCTGACGTTTGTCCCGCGGCGAAGCCTATTATTCATCTTGGAGCTACAAGCGCGTTTGTGGGGGATAATACAGACCTTATACAAATGCGCGAAGGGTGCCGTCTGCTTCTTGGGCGTATGATTAAATTAATGGCTGCTCTCAAAAAATTTGCTGTTGACAACGCTGAGCTTGCGACTCTTGGATTTACGCATTTTCAAGCCGCGCAGCTTACTACAGTTGGTAAACGCGCGTGTTTGTGGCTCTATGATTTTTTGATGGATTTCGAGGAGCTTGAAAGATTTGAAAAGACACTTAAATTCAGAGGGGTAAAGGGGACGACAGGAACGCAGGCGTCTTTTTTAAGTTTGTTTGACGGCGATCATTCAAAAGTCAAAAAGCTTGACAAAGAAGTCGCACTGAAGATGGGCTTTAAGGATGTTTTTCCTGTGACGGGTCAGACTTATACAAGAAAAATTGACAGCCAGGCGGCGTCAATCCTGAGCGGTCTTGCGCAGTCTCCGCATAAATTTGCAAATGATATACGGCTCTTGCAGCATCTCAAAGAGATTGAAGAACCTTTTGAAAAAAGTCAAATCGGCTCTTCCGCTATGGCGTACAAGAGAAACCCGATGCGCAGTGAACGCCTCACCGCCTTAAGCCGTTTTCTGATGTCAAACGCTCTGTCACCCGCAATGACCGCCGCGGAGCAGTGGTTCGAGCGCACTCTTGACGACAGCGCCAACAAACGCCTTACCATTCCGCAGGCGTTTCTCGCTGCTGACGCTGCGCTCATTATAGCCGCTAACGTGTGTGACGGTCTTGTCGTCTATCCCAAAGTTATAGCGCGCCACATTGAGGATGAACTGCCGTTTATGGCGACCGAAAATATAATTATGGAAGCGGTAAAATTGGGCGGCGACAGACAAGAACTACATGAACAGATACGCGTCCACTCAATGGAAGCCGCGAAAGTTGTGAAACTTGAAGGCGGGGCTAACGATCTTTTAGAGCGTATCGCGAAAGACTCAGCTTTCGCTGTTATCAAGGATAAGCTAACTGAAATACTTGACGTAAAGCAATT
>Ga0123356_10005984_pt1 | contig 12339 bp, 5 predicted proteins | sample TergutEmb28metaG_2_FD_92546 | JGI IMG/M metagenome (GOLD analysis project Ga0123356, IMG submission 92546) | Embiratermes neotenicus P3 segment gut microbial communities from Petit-Saut dam, French Guiana - Emb289 P3 | ecosystem: Host-associated > Arthropoda: Insects > Digestive system > Gut ... | reverse complement strand
TGCCTTCTTCGATTATGCACGAACGTATCGGGCGGGATCTTGAAGCGCTCCGGGCGCAAGGTGATGATTTTCCTCAAACAGCTCAAGCCTATATTGCCAACTGGCTTGCAGAAGGATTTCTTGACAGACGTTTTCCTCCAACTGCCTCAGAAGAAGAATATGAACTTTCAACAGCAGCAGTAGAAGCGATCCGTTTTGTTTCCGGTATTGAACAGTCTCATTCTGCTGCGACAGAAAGCCGTCTTGCTTTGGTAATTCAGGCGCTTGTTAAGCTTGCCGAAGATACCGATACTGACAGGCAGCGGCGTATCAATCGTTTAAAAACAGAACAGGAGCGGATAGAAAAAGAAATTGCTGCAATTGAAAAAGGGCAGATGCGTGTGCTTCCGCAGGCAACGGCGCTTGAACGTATACGGGAAATTATTTCTCTTACAGATGATTTAACCGGAGATTTCCGCCGTGTCCGCGATCAGTTTGAACAGTTAAATCGCAGCCTGAGGGAAAAGTTAATGGATACTGAAAGCAGCAGGGGAGAAGTTTTAAAATCCCTTTTTGCAGGTATTGATTTAATTTCTGAAAGTGATGAAGGACGTACATTTAATGCATTTTGGCGGCTGCTGACAGATCCGGAACAGGGTGCTGCACTTGAAATAGCTTTAGATAATATTATGTCGCGTGATTTTATATCAGAGCTTAATACTAAAGACAGACGTTTTCTCCTGCGAATGACCCGTAACCTTCTTGATCAGGGCGGGGTTGTTCATGATGTATTACAGACATTCGCCCGCAGTCTTAAACATTTTGTTCAAAGCCGTGAATATCTTGAACAAAGAAGGATAACTCAGCTTATAAAAGATGCCGGGCGCGCTGCTTTAAATTTAAAAGACGAAGTCAGAACAACCGATGCGCTTCAATATACACTTGAACTGACAAATAGCCGCCTTAGATCATTATCACAATGGATTCTTTATGATCCGTCTCTTCAGGCTCTGCCGGAAGGAATGCAGGCCGGAGAAGGTTTAACTATTGACCTGGAATTTATCGGAGAACTTGTCGCTCAGTCGGAAATTGATTTTCGTTCGCTTAAGGCAAATGTGCGTGATACGCTTAAAACATGTAATCAGGCATCAATCAGCGATGTACTGGAACAATATCCGGCAGCACAGGGGCTTGGCAGCATTGTAGGATTGCTTGCGCTTGGAAGCCGGCATGGATTTGCAACAGAAAGTCATGAAATGGTTTCCTGGATTGGAGATGATGATCAAAAACGCAGGGCAAAGATCCTGAAAATATTTTTTCTGCAGGAGAAAATAGATGAACTTGTCTGATGATACAGAAACAGAACAGACAGAAAAAGAAACAACAAACAATTTATTCATCGGCGATACAGGTGAATTGGCATTGGATGCCCGGCGCGTTCTTGTACAATTATTATCCGGTCCGTCTCTGGACGGACAGCGGCATACAAAACTTTGGCCGGTATTATTGCGGGACGAGAATATTGTCCGGCAGCGGCTTGCCGATTTATTTTTGGATCTGGTAATTGATCGTGACTTACAAGTTGCTTTTACCCGCCAGGCTGATACGGGAGATCTTGATGCGCCGCGGCTGCTTCGCCGTGCCAGTTTGACTTTCATCGATTCCATATTGATTCTTTTCCTGCGTGAACAGCTGACAAAAGCTGATTCTTACAGCGAGCGCGCCGTTGTATCGAGAGATGATATTATTGAAAATTTAAATATATATGATCGGGCCGGAAATACAGACAAAGCCGGATTTACAAAACGGATTGATGCATCAATTGAAAAAATAAAAAAGTATAACATCCTGCAGAAAATACGCGCAAGCGATAACCGTTTTGAAGTTTCGCCGGCTTTGAAACTGCTTTTTTCTGCAGAGGAAATCCTGACGCTGACTAAACTTTACCAGCGCATGTTAACAGGTGAACTGCAGAATGAATCGCCGGTTAATTCTGACGGAGATGATGAATGAAAACACAGCCGCATAATGCAGCGAAGTTTCCCGCGCAAGCAGGTTTATTGTTTGAAAAAGAACAATTCCGAATGAGCAGACTTCAGGTATATAACTGGGGAACTTTCACAGGTCTGCACGATATACCCATTTCTGAAAAAGGTTTTTTGTTTGTAGGCAGATCAGGTACAGGCAAGTCAACTCTTCTTGATGCATTCTCGGCATTGCTTGTGCCGCCCCGCTGGGTTGATTTTAACGCAGCAGCCCGTGAAGCAGAACGTACAGGGCGTGATCGTAATCTTGTAAGTTATGTACGGGGCGCATGGGCTGAACAAAAAGATGAAGGCTCAGGTATAATTTCTACACGCTATCTTAGAACAGATACAACCTGGTCTGCATTGGCATTAACATACCGTAATTCTTTGGGCCGCATTATAGTTCTTGTGCAGATTTTCTGGCTTCGCGGAAATGCAAATAATAATGCTGATGTCAAACGTTATTATCTTGTTTTTGAAAATAAATTTGATTTGCATGAACTGGAAGATTTCGGAAAAACCAACTTTGATATAAGAAAACTAAAACAGTCATTCCCGGATACATTTATTCAGGATGAGTTTCGTTCATACTGCGACCGTTTTTGTTACTTGCTCGGTATTGATAATGATATGGCTTTGCGTTTACTGCACAAAACCCAGTCTGCAAAAAATCTGGGAGACCTGAATGCATTCCTCAGGGATTTAATGCTTGATAAACCGGAGACATTTAATGCCGCCGACAGACTTGTCAGCGAGTTTGGTGAACTTAATGCAGCTCATCAATCTGTAGTAACAGCGCGTCAGCAAATTCAAATGCTTGTTCCTGCAAGGGAAAAACATCATCAGATGGAATCATTAAAGATGCAGCATAACTCAATTGACGAACTGCGTTCTGGTATTAATATTTACCGCGAAACACTGCGTATCGGTTTGCTTAAAGAAAAAATTGAAATACTTGCAGTCGAGGCTGAAGGTTTGGATGGCGAAGCAGCGCAGCAGCAGGGAACATTGGATAATCATACAAATGTATTACATGAACTTGAAAACCGGCATCGTGATATCGGCGGAGATAAGATAGAACGGCTGGAAAATGAAAAACGAACACTTGATATGCAGCGTTCGGAACGTTTACGTAAGCGGGATATGGCGCAGGATGCATGTTGTAAACTTGGATGGACTCTCAGCCAGACACCTCACGGGTTTGCCGAACTTACAGGAGAAGCGCGGAAAGAAATTGAAGGATTGGAAAACAAACGCAGCGCTGCCCGTGATGAACAGATGACTCTGGCAGGCAGAAAAAAAGAAGCTGAAAATGCATTTACGTCAGCATTTAAGGAAGTAAAAGCGCTTGAACGTCAGCCGTCCAGCATTCCTGCTGATATGCTGGATATGCGTTATGATATTGCTTCGGCAATCGGTTTATCCGAAGAAGCGCTGCCGTTTGCCGGAGAACTTATCGAGGTTAAACCGGAAGAGTCGTCATGGCAAGGCGCTATAGAACGGGTTTTACGCGGCTTTGCTTTATCCATTCTTGTTGATGAGCGTAATTATTCAGCGTTATCAAATCATATCAATAAAACACATCTTGGCAGGCGTCTGGTTTATTACAGAACCGGACGTGATGAATCATTTCAGGGAAAACATGTTAGTACCAATTCGCTTGTGTTAAAACTTAATGTTAAGGAAAACAATTATGCAAATTGGCTTAAATTCGAACTGCGTCAGCGTTTTGATTATGCCTGTGTTGATTCGGTTCAGGCTTTCAGAACAGTTGACAGGGCATTAACCAAAGAAGGGCAAATCAAACATAGTAAAACCCGTCATGAAAAAGACGACCGGTTTAATGTAGGGGATCGCCGTAACTTTGTATTGGGTTTTGATAATAAAGAAAAGTTGATCTTGTTTCAGCAGCAGGCTCAGGAACAGGCTTTAATAATATCTGACTGCGACAGGAAAATAAATTCTCTGCATGATTTGGAAAAAGAAAGAATATCACGCTCTCTGCATTGCAAAACACTCGTTGACTTGCAATGGGCGGAAATTGATATCGCTCCTTTATTAAACCGGATTTCTGATATTGAAAAACATATTCGTGAAGTACGCGACGGCAATACTGCGCTTAAGGAACTTGCAGACAGGATTAATGAACAAAAATATCTTGTTATACAAACAGACAAAAAGCTGCGCGAAGTAAAGGTAGCGTTTGATAAAACACTCGATAAAATTAAGGAAAATGAAGATAAACTTTATGAACTGCAAAGCGACCATTCTATCGTTCCTCTGACACCTCATCAAAAAGCAGGTCTTGACGATCGCTTTGAACAGATAAGTGATAATATCCATCTTGATAACCTCGACAGGATTACAACAAGTGCAGTTCAGATTCTGAACAGGGACATAGAAAAAATTAACCGCGAAATAGCTGATTGTGACAAACGGATTGAAAGTATCTTTACGGAGTTCAAGCGGAACTGGCCTTTGGATGCAAGTGATTTGGATACAACGCTTTCCAGCGCTCCGGATTTTTTTGCTAAATTGACAAGATTGGAAATAGACGGATTGCCTGCGCATGAACAGCGCTTTTTTGATTTGCTGCAAAATCAAAGTAACCAGAACCTTGCCGCACTTTCTACACATCTGAATAATGCAAGAAAAGCCATCCTTGAAAGAATGGAGCTTGTCAATAACGGTCTTGGTCAGGTGGCATTTAATCAGACTGCAGATCAGAGGACTTTTCTCCGCATAGATGTCAGTGACAGGCAATTGCCGGAGGTTCGGGAATTCATACAGGGTATAAAACAGGTGTTAAGCCATGCCTGGAGTGAAGACAGAGAAAATGCAGAAGTACGTTTTATTGCGCTTCGTAAACTTGTTGACCGTCTTTCAAGTCAGGATCTGGAGCAGAAACGCTGGCGTGAGTCTGTACTTGATGTTCGTCAGCATGTTGAATTTATCGGACGCGAAATTGATGAAAGCGGCATTGAAGTTGAAATATACCGCAGCGGCGCCGGAAAATCCGGAGGACAGCGGCAAAAACTTGCAACGACCTGTCTGGCAGCCGCTCTTCGATATCAGCTTGGTGGAAACGATCATGGCGTTCCAACGTATGCTCCTGTTGTTCTGGATGAAGCATTTGACAAAGCGGATAATGAATTCACAGCGCTGGCTATGAATATTTTTAATAACTTTGGTTTCCAGATGATCGTAGCAACGCCTCTTAGATCTGTAATGACTCTTGAACCATTTATCGGAGGCGCATGCTTTGTAGACATTAAAGACAGGTTTACATCAAGTGTTTTGCTTATCGAATATGACAATGAACGTCAGCGTTTAAATCTTCCGGCAGGCTCGTAAGGAGTTTGATATTGAAATTTCCTGACGATATCAGAGAACAGCTGAAGCGTAAATTTCAAAGTAAATACAGAGAATGGCTAAAGGCAGCTGTTTCCTGTGATGCAGAAACTGCATGGTCGCTGGAAATCATCCTGGGGATTCCGAAAGAACAGGATGCACTGCGGCAGCCTGATGGCGTACGGACATGGATTTCTGCCTGGAAAAATTGGCAGGGCAGCGGTTCTCTTGTTTGGAGTGAACGCCGCTGGAGGTCGCTTGGAACACAAAGCGTTCCGGAAAAATTAATATTACAAAGTTCTTATGACGCTGCCTTGTGGATTGGTGAAGAAGCAAGATGGTCATGTGCTGTTGATCGTTTTAAGTCATTGGTTCAGCTCTGGCCTGCATTGATTGATGTTCTGCCGAAATATATTAATATTCTGTCTGATTACAATGCTTCGGATTTTAAGCGTCTTTGTGATGTTTTATTGTGGATATGCAGTAATTTAAATTCAAATCTTTACATACGGCAAATACCGGTTTCCGGTATCGGCAGTAAATGGCTGGAATCACGCAAAAATCTTGTATGTGATCTGGTTGCAGCGATCCAGGGAGAACCTTCAGCAGTCCGTGATTTTTACATTCGCTGCGGTTTAAAACTGCTGCCGCAATTAATACGTATGCGTGTTTTAGATAAGTGTCTTAGAAATCATTTAGGCGGGCTTGGCGATATATCTGCTCCTCTGGATGAAGTAATAGAACTTGATATTTCACCTGTTTATGTGTTTATTGTAGAAAATATCCAAACAGGACTTGCCTTTGAAGATTTGGCAGGTTCCATTGTGATTATGGGATTGGGATATAGTGTTGATGTTTTGGGAAAAATTCCCTGGCTTCGTAAAGCAAAATGCATGTATTGGGGAGATATTGATACCCATGGTTTGGCAATTTTGAACAGGGGAAGAACATATTTGCCTGATTTGGAATCGGTACTCATGGATGAAACAACGCTTTTGAACCATCAGGATTTATGGGCAGAAGAAACAGCGCAATATGTATCAACAGAACTGCCGCTGCTTACCGGTGCCGAACATAAACTTTTTCTGTCGCTTAAGAACAATGTATGGGGATCAAAAGTACGTTTGGAGCAAGAGCGCATTTGCTGGGATGATGCATGGAATGTTATACAAAAAACTGTTGGATGCGGATAATACCTGTTTTGTACCGTTAACAGCGTCTTTTTAATAATAATATTTCATAATTATAATAAAATGTTGTATAATAATATATGTTTATGCAAAAAATAACAGTAATTTTAATCATATTTATTTTATTAATTTCCGGCTGCGGAAAAGACACCGGAGATTCGGCTGAAGCGGGAATCACAGAATTTCAATTTAATTCTTATCGTGATATTCCCGGTTTGGCTGAAGAAGATATTCTTGCAATTGACAAATTATTGTCACAGAGAGCCTCCTCAAATAATCCGTACTTTACGTATGGAATGATTTACAGCACCGAAACATTTTTAAATGAAGAAGGCGAAGTCAGAGGTTATACAGCGCTTGTTTGCCAATGGTTGTCTCAATTATTCGGCGTAGATTTTATTCCTTTAATTATGCCTTGGGAAGAGTTATATGAAGGACTCGGAACGGGACAATATGATTTTACAGGGACGGTAATGGCGACACCGCAGCGGTTTGAACAGGGTTTTTTTATGACTTCTCCCATTGCACTGCGCTGGGTAGAATATTTCAGACTAAACGACAGTGAACCGCTTTCCGAAATAAGAAAAACTCGCATCCCGCGGTACGCGCTTCTTAGCAACTCCCGAAGCGCTGAAAATGCTTTAAATCAATCAATTTATGAATTTGAGCCTGTATATGTAAATGATTATCTTGCATCATATGAACTTTTAAAAAACGGTGAAGTAGACGCGCTGCTCGGTGAAACCTCTGCTGAAGCTGTTTTTGATATTTTCGGCGATATAGTGACGAGTAAGTTTTTTCCGCTGATATACAACGCTGTTTCGCTTTCGACACGCAACAGGGAACTTGAACCCTTTATCAATGCAATTCAAAAGGCGCTGGATAACGGCGGAAATTACCATTTAAGCGATTTGTACGATCAAGGCAGGCTTGAATATGGACAATACAAGATGCTTTCGCAATTTACTCCGGAAGAAATCGAATTTATAGAAAATAATCCAGTCGTACTGTTAGGCGCTGAACATGACAACTATCCCGTAAGCTTTTACAATGATCGCCAAAATGAATGGCAGGGAATAGCTTTTGATGTAATCGAAAGAATAAGTGAGCTTACCGGCCTGGAGTTTAAAATTGTCAATGATAGCAGGACAGAATTTTATAAACTCCTTGAAATGCTCAGGGTAGGCGAAATACACATACTCACCGAAGTTATTAAATCACCTGCCCGTCTGGGACATTTTCTTTGGCCTGAAAATTCATTCATGACAGAACATTCCGTTCTGATATCTACATTAGATCTTCCCAATATTGAAGTTAATAAAGTTTATTCCATGAGAGTTGGATTAACAAGAGGTAATGCGCACAGCGAATTTTTCCACAGTTTTATCCCCAACCACAGCAACACATTTCTTTATGAAAACCAAAATGAAACCCGTGACGCATTAATAAACGGCGAAATTGATATGATGATGAGTAACTATTCAACCTTGCTTGCTTTTACGAATTATGAAGAACTTCCGAATTTTAAGGCAAATATAATTTTTGACAACGAGTTTGATTCAACATTCGGAGTTAGCAGGGATCAGAAAATCCTGCTTTCAATAATTGATAAATCACTTTCGGTAATTGATACCAAAATAATATCAGAACAGTGGCTGCACAGAAATTTCGACTATACTGTTAAATTATTATTGGCTCAAAGACCATGGATTATTGGTGTTTCCATATTGTCTGTTTTTGTGCTTATTCTTGTAGGCGCTTTTTTGGTAAAGAGCCGCTACGACGCCAAACATCTGGTAAGTCTGGTAGATCAACGAACCCGTGAGCTTGCCCTTGCGCGTGATGCAGCCCAAAACGCCAATACTTACAAATCAGAGTTTCTGGCAAATATGAGCCACGAAATCCGCACTCCCATGAACAGCATAATCGGATTTTCAGAACTGGCAATGGATGACAAAATATCATCTGTAACCAAGAATTATCTAAATAAAATTCATGAGAATGCAGGAATACTTTTATTAATAATTAATGACATTCTTGATTTGTCAAAAATTGAAGCCGGCAAAATGGAGCTGGAAAACATACCATTTGACATACATGAATTGCTGGAAAGCTGCCGCAGTCTGATAATGCCGAAAGCCATTGAAAAAAATCTTACATTGTATTTTTATGCCGAGCCGAGCGTAAACAAAAAGCCGTTAGGCGACCCTGTGCGGTTGCGGCAGGCTCTTGTTAACATTTTATCCAATGCCGTTAAATTTACAAATACCGGTATGGTAAAACTTATTGTACAGATAACAAATAAAACTGATAAAACTATCTCTCTGAATTTTGAAATAAAAGACAGCGGTATCGGTATGACAGGCGAACAAGTTGCCAAAATTTTTGAATCGTTTTCACAGGCAGAAGTCAGCACAACACGGAAATTCGGCGGAACAGGGCTTGGGCTTGCAATAACAAAAAGAATAGTAGAAGCCATGGGAGCAGTTATTCATGTCGAAAGTACGCCGGGAATCGGCAGCAAATTCAGTTTTGAAATTACTTTTGATTCTATAGATATAAATGATGACGCAATTGAAGAAAAAATTGTGTTTAACGAGCTGGATAAACCAGTATTTGAAGGAGAAGTTCTGTTATGCGAAGATAATCTAATGAACCAGCAGGTTATCTGCGAACATCTTTCCAGGGTTGGTCTGAAAACTGTTGTAGCAGAAAACGGCAAAATTGGTTTTGATATGGTGAAAAGCCGCATTGAAAATGGTGAGAAACAATTTGATCTTATTTTCATGGATATACATATGCCTGTAATGGATGGTCTTGATGCGACAGCAAAAATTGTTGAATTAAATAAAAATATCCCGATAGTTGCGCTGACAGCGAATATAATGTCAGAGGACCGTAATGTTTATAAAACAAGCGGCATGGTCGGTTATTTGGGTAAACCGTTTACATCGCAGGAGTTGTGGCGGTGTCTGATGAAATTTTTTACACCATTAATTGAAAAAACAAAGGGTAATATACGATATATACAAAACGATTCCGAATTCCATCAAAAGTTAAAAAAAGTTTTTTTACAAAACAGCCGTGATAGCTGTTTGCTGATAAAAGATGCATTAGAAAAAGGCGACATTAAGCTTGCACACAGAATAGCTCATACTTTACAAGGCAATGCTGGACAACTAGGTAAAACACAATTACAAAATGCAGCCAGAATTGTAGAATTGCATTTAAAAAATGGTAAAAACCATGTTTCACCTCAACAAATGGTTGTATTGGAAAATGAATTGAACGAAGTTATAAATGAATTTGAACCTCTTGCTGAAAGTATAAAAGCAGCAGAACCGGTGGTGAAAGAGATATCAGATATTAATTTACTGCTGGATAAATTGATGGTTATGCTGGAAGACATGAATCCCGAATGTCTTGAATATATCGAAAGCCTTCGCTCAATTCCCGGAAGCAGTGAACTGGTCGCAGAAATGGAAAGCTTTCGTTTTGGACCTGCACTTGAAACACTTAAGAATTTTAAGAAAAACCTGATAAGTAACAGAGGCTGATATGGAAAAAGAACACAGCATTCTCATTGTAGACGATGACATGTCAAATCTTATGGTGCTTACTAAAATTCTGCTTCCTGAATACAAGCTGTATACGGTTACAGACGGTATAACCGCTTTGGAAAAAGCAAATAAATCGCTGCCAGATCTTATATTGCTTGATATTATCATGCATGATATGAGCGGTTATGAAGTTTTGTCAGAACTGAAAAAATCTGAAAGAACCAAATCAATACCGGTTATTTTTATATCAGGACTCAGTGAAGAAAATATCAATGATCAAATGCCGGCAAACAGCGCCGCAGACTATATAATGAAACCTTTTGACGAAGCTACAGTAAAGCTTAAAGTACGCCAACAGCTTGATAAAATTCTTATCACCGTTTGATTTTGCAGATAGATAATAAATTTACAATGTATTAAAATAAAGTATTATAGACTGAGGTAATTTATGAAGATTCGATATTCTTGCATTTTAATAATTTGCGTATTATTGTTTTCCGCATGTGACTTTTTAGGTGATTTGTTTGGGGATAATAGTAATTGTGAACATACCTGGCAGTGGGTGGAAACAACCGGCCCGACATCAACAGATGCCGCTATAGAAACAAAAACATGCAGTAAATGCGGAGATACAGACGGTACTCGGCTTGGCAGGCCTGCAACTGGTTCTGTATCAGGTGTTATTGGACCGCTTTTACAAACAAAATGGAGTCAGGAAGCTCCGTACAATATTCGGCTTAAAGAAGAAGCCGCAAAAATTGGCGACATACCCGATCTTACTACTGATATTTGCGGAATTGTTGCCTGGGCGCAGATTATGAAGTTTCACGAACATCCTCTGCGAGGTACAGGACAAAGCGATCCCTGGACACATAGGGGAGTAGATTTGCAGTCTGTAAATTTTGAAATTGATTTTGATTGGGATAATATGCTCAACACTTATACGGGCAGTGCCGCCGAACATCAACAAAATGCTGTTGCAGAGTTATACTACATTATCTCAATGAGTAATACTGCCAGAGTAGGCAATGCATTGAACAGCTATACAGTAAATAATTTTGGATATGACAGAAGTCTTAGACGGTTATATCGTTATTACTATAATGATGCTGAGTGGGAGGAAATAATAAGAACACAGTTAGATGCTGGTTTGCCGGTAGGATATCAGGGGCGTGGTAATGCCAATCACTTCTTTGTAATAGACGGATATGACAATCAAGGAAGATTTCACATAAATTGGGGATGGGGCGGCAGCCATGACGGATGGTATTTTCTAAATAATTTGAACCCTGGTAACTACCTCTTCAATAATTATAATGAACACGAAATGGTTATTAATTTTATCCCTGATACAGGAGTTGATTCTCCTCATTATGAATTGGCATTGAACAGTTTTACTGTAAGCAAAACAACAATTCCCCAAAACGAACGATTAACTGTTACGGCACAAGTTAGAAATTTAAGCAATTTTGATACATTTCCAAAAGGTCATGCAGGTGTTGCACTTGTAGATAATAACGGTAACATTATAGATATTATCGGAATGATGGATTTTAATGAATTTGATCCTGGTTTAACCCGTACATTAACTATACATTGTTATTTACCCAAAACCATAAATCCTGGATCATACCGGGTAATGACTGTTATCAGGCAGGAAGGCGGCAACTGGGAAACCATTAAAAGATCTGATCTTGCTAGCAGTATTCCAAACATTCTTAATCTGACTGTTACAGCCGCAGTTGCAGACGATGACGGTTACGGATTGGCATTGCAAAATTTTAATACAATTAATAATGTACCCATAAAATTAAATAATGAAATGAATGATGTTCTTGTAAGAATAAGAAATATTGGTCCGAATGAGTTTCCAGGCGGTAACTTCGGTATTGTAATAGCAGATAATAACGGTAATATTGTAGGTGATCCTGTCATTACTGCAGTTTTGAGCAGTAGAGCTCCCAATACAACAGAGAGCAGAACTTTTAGCTTCCAAATACCAAACAACTTTTCCCCAGAGTACCACAAGTTGATGGTTGTCGTAAGACCTACCGGCACGCAAGAGTGGAAAATCGCTACGATGTCTTTGCCTGATGTTCCCATCAATATTAGTTTTTCTTCAGGAAATGATAACAATAATGGAAATGACAGCGAACCCTGTACTGATGAACACAGTTGGGTGATGATTATAACGAAAAATGCCAGCTATCATGCTGATGGTGTAAGAACAGA
>Ga0123356_10005983_pt1 | contig 12339 bp, 6 predicted proteins | sample TergutEmb28metaG_2_FD_92546 | JGI IMG/M metagenome (GOLD analysis project Ga0123356, IMG submission 92546) | Embiratermes neotenicus P3 segment gut microbial communities from Petit-Saut dam, French Guiana - Emb289 P3 | ecosystem: Host-associated > Arthropoda: Insects > Digestive system > Gut ... | reverse complement strand
TGGGACGCATAGCTCGATGCAAAAATCGTGCCAAAATGGTCTTTGCAGATAACGGCTTCAAACCTGGAATTAATTTCAACACTTTGACAAGAAGCATCGTAGAAAAAGAAGCAAAAAAACCACAGTATTTAGTAGAAAGGCTTCACCCTATAAAATACATTTTTTAATCAATAGAAAGTAATGTATTAATAACTTTTTTTAATACTTTATCTTTGGTTTTCGCTAATTGACATTCCCATATTATAATATAATTCCACCCTGCTTTTTTTAATATTTTATAATTCAATGTATCTCTTTTTTTATTTTGTGATAATTTCTCATACCAAAAATCTGTATTTGTTGAAGGCATTACAAATTTTTTGCATTTATGCATATGCCAGAAGCATCCATTAACAAAAATTACAAAATTGTATTTTGGTAAAACTATATCAGGCTTTCCTGGTAAATCTTTCCTTTGGAGTCTGTACCTGAAACCTTGTTCCCATAAATATTTCCGTACAATCAGTTCCGGTTTTGTATTTTTGGAACGAATTCTTGACATATTATAATGACGTTGTTCTTTATTATGGACATCCATATGAAAACAACCTATGCAATGGTTAGATCAGAAAAATAGCCAATTTCCCGGTTTTCGATTGTTCCTATTAATAATGCTCTGTCCAGAAGCCTGTTACCATTTTCACAACAAGTCTCTGGTAAAAGTGCACAATTATGGCATGCAGCTAAATTACAATTATCCGGCCCTTGTCCTGATGACTGAATGCAAACAGGATCGGATGAGCACCAGGAAGCGTTTTCTATAGCCATTAGTATAGCGTTTTCAATAACTCCTGGTTTCCCTTGCCGTACCAAGCCACCCATCGAACCTTCGGAATCACCGGATGCTGTATATATCAGGACTCCATGCATATTATAACTGTCATTTGCTTTTCCGCAGTATATACGTTCCCGGATTGCAGAGCTGCCATATCCGCAATTAAAACTTAATTGATTTATCAGCAGATGTGCAAATGTATGTATTAATACAAATTTTGAATTTAATGATATATCAGATGAATCTTTCATTATCCTGAATGAGTTTTCAAGTTTTCTAATTCTATTTTGAACATCTGTTTTCATATACCATTCTTCAAGATATGATTCGTTAAAACAGAAGAATATTCCTTCGCCAAAAACCTGAATTGCAGGAAGCCAGTTGTCAGTTCCAAGCCTGAGTTCTTTTTTCTTGTCAGATATAGATTTTAATTCATCTGGCTGGAGACGTGAAAACCCAACTAATGCCCTGGTTTCTTTCAATTTTGGTACAAGTGAAATACTGCTGAAATACCTGGAAATTTTCGGACTGAAGGAAGAAATATCAAGATACAATGAATGAAAATCATTTTCATCACTCCCACTGGATTTATTGAGGACATTATATTCAGCAATTCTGAATTCTTCTTCAGATATCTCTTCTGTTACTTCTGTATATAGCTTTGTGTTTTCTTCAATTGCAATGATGGCTCTGTATAAAGCTTCTGCATCAACACGTTTTTCAACTGCAAACATTGTTATCATTTTTTTATCAAATGTACCACCATCTGTCATTTGCGTCTTCAGAATAGGATGAATTTTTTCTGCAATGTTCTGTAACCGTTTAGCTGATTCGTCTGCTTCAATGGGAATGCAAATAGAACTGCGTATATCCGCAAACCAGACATTTGTTCCACCCCTCTGAACTACTTTGACTTTGGTATTATTGCATGGATGGTCGGAGTCTTCATCAATTCCAAGCCAAGGCTTGGCGCCTTTGCACTTATAACCAACATTTGCTAATACACCATCATTCATTGCATTTTGCAGGCTTTTCTTTGCACCACATGTACACTCATAAAATACACCGGTTAGGGCTGCAGATTTACCGCCAGTACTTCTGCGTATCCTGCATTTTTCCGGATTATAAGAATGCACAAAACCATGATGTACCCATTCTGCAATAGGAAAATCATCAATATGTCCGTTTGGACATATGACTATGAATCTTTCCGGAATCATTTTCCTCTGATATCTGGCATTCGTGCAAATTCTTCCGTAGGGCCATTTTGGCTGATCACATCTTTGCTGTTGAGAAAAGTATGTTGTTTTAGACATTGCGCCGCAATAAGGACAATATAACCATCTGGGAAATCTGACAGCGGGAATCTTCAGATAAGAATTTATTTTTCCTGCAGATGAATCATGGAAATCCGGTGGACATCGTAATTCATCAACTCCAAGGCGTTTTTCAAGACGGGCATCTTTGATAATAAATTCACTTAAATCACCATTAAAGTCCCATCTGTCCAATCCAGCTATCATAAGGGATTCATCACCCGGGAATGGAACAATTGCACCTACTCCCCATGGGCTTATTAATTGAGATTGTCTTACTGGTCTTTCCGGATATTTCATTTTAACCTTCCTGATTTATATAGCCATTGGGCAATGTAAAAATTTCACATGGGAGATCAACATTTCTCATTGACATTGGGGTTTCAAAACCTCTCCCATCCCAATTAATATTAGGTTTTTTGCCCGATGGATACATTAAAGGGACAGGATCCTTAGCATTGAAATCATGATATTTCTGCGGATCATTGTTTTTCCATTTTTCATATATTGCAGAAATATTTTTTACTGTGTTTTCATATTCTGATTCATCAATTTCAAGAACTCTGTTTTTGATTATTTCATCCAATAATTTTTTTTCATCCGGCTTTGGAATTAGTTTTGGGTTATCATAGGTATTTTCATTACCCAATAATCTGATCAGACCGAAAATAATAGCGTGTAACGCTCTTTTTCTCATAGGAGAAGAAAATGGCGTTACACTTGTAGGTTCAACATATGAATATATCCTGGAATGATAAGATCTAAAATGTTCATAATACGAGCGATCTCTTGGTTTTCCCGGGTTATAAACACTAAAAATAATACCGGGAGCACGAACTTCCCTTCCCACTCTACTGGTCGCCTGTATATACTCTGCGGAGGTCTTAGGCTGTCCGGCAACTGTCATTAAGCCTAATCTTGGTATATCTACGCCAACCGAAATCATATTCGTAGCCAGGCAAACATCAATTGGATAAACATCATTATCACTTTCTCTTGGATATTTTTTTTCCAGACTTTGCAAACTTGTAGTGATTTTATCGCTTTTTATTCTGCTGGTTAATTCTTCCACATGATAAATATAACGCCTTTTCTCCTTATAACCTTCAAGCTTATCTTCATTACGCCGTTTATAAATTGTATGTAAATATTCAGTAATATCTGCATTCATCCAGGTAGCAGCCTGACCGAGTTCTCGTAAACTGTTATAATATCCTAAATTTGTCCAATATGGGTCTCTTTCTTCTTCATTAGAAACTAATAATGCTTTTGCTGCATATAATAATGTCGCATATAATCTGATGTTAGTAGTTGCATGTGAAGAAGCACCAGGAGCAAAGATACCTACATATATTCTTCCAACTGCATTATTTTCTGTATATGCAAAAAAAGATTCTCCTGCATCAATCCCTGAAGGAGGAAATTGTATGACATTATCTTTCCCACAACAATACAGAGCATGGCATTGCTCTTTTGCCCTGCTTATTGTTGCAGTAGATGCAATTATTTTTGGCGAAATATTTCCCTTTTCGGAAGTACGTGCGCATAATGTGTTTATCATTGTTTCATAATGACCAACCATTGAACCCAACGGACCTGAAATTAAATGCAACTCATCTTGTATTATTAACTCAGGAGGAGTCTTCTTTTCACCATTATAAATACCAAATAATTTTTGTGCTTTCGGCCAATATGGTAACATGGCAAATTTATCTACTGTACCAATAATCAGTGTAGATGGATTTTCATAAATAGCTTCATCAACTACATCAAGTGGCAGATAAAAATCATCTTTACTGAAACAACATAGTGAGTTATCACACTGAAAAATGATTTTCTTTCGTCTTCCTGAAACAATTTTCCTGTAACCACGCAATTTTATAATTTCTGATTTGCTTTTTGTACTGATTATGCCCATTTGCGCTCCACACCATGGGCATTTTAATATCCCAAACGGGTTATCACTCGAGTCGCCTCTGTACATTTTGTCAAAATCTTTTATTGCGTCTTCCATTTCATTTGGAGTTGTGGAGGAACCTACCCATAATCCTATTGATATACGGTTTTTCCCCAATTCTGCCTCTTTTTCTTTCCTGATAATTTCACATGCACAAATCATTGAAGATGCACGCTGATATTGTTGTGCTGTTAATAATCTCAATGTGTATCGCATAATAATAGCAGTTCCAAAATCATCTATATTCTTTAATCTTCTCATGAAAATAGTAAATGCTGATAAGCCCAGATATGCTTCTGTTTTTCCACCTCCGGTCGGAAACCAGATTAATTCAACCATTTTTCTATCGACACAGAATGGATCGAGTATTGACTCAATATTAATCAGAATAAAAGCAATTTGAAATGGTCGCCATATTCCATATTTCTGATTTCCAGCATCATACCATGTGGAAGAATCTCTGATATCAGGTAATTTTTCATATTTTTTGTCAAGGAAAATTTCACTTTTTGAATTATACTCCCATAATTGCAATGGCAACCTGTAATGCAGTTGCTGGAGCAGCATTGCCCTGTTCATATAAGAAAATGCCTTCCTGGCTTTTTCATCTTTTTCAAGTATTTCAATACCACGTTCCATTCTCTGATGGCATAAATAACATTTTTGAATATTTTTCTCAGCAGTTTTCCTGTAATCGTCACGAAGATCTTTGGATACTACTTCTATTTCTGTAATCCAATTCTTATATTGTTGACACAATATTTTTAAATTTTCATATGAATTATTCTGGCTTCCAAAATCAGATAAATCATACATAGCTAACTTTACATCGGTTAAATTATTTGGAAGTATTGGTTTAATTTCATATGAGGGAATAATAATGCTTTTAATTTTTTTTACGGTTGAATCATCATTCCAATCTGCAGAACAACCATGTCCGATTGCATATGTTTTAATATTCCGGTATAACAACTTATTTAAAAGATAATCATCATCTTCTATTTCTACATTTGTGTTTTCAGGCATAGAAGAAAACCCTAAAACAGAATTTAGTTCAAATTCGGCCTGAAAGTAACAATCAGATTCCGATGGTTTTTTTTCATCAGGGATTTTTTTAGAATTCTTTAATGTAAATGTATATACAGAGAATACATGATTTAAATCTGTATATCTGTATGTAATACAAAATTCCAGTTCTGGTTCATTGTTATTAATAATAACTGGAATTTCTATTAATGGATTCTCTTTTGTAGGGAGGGTCAGGAATTCAGAATTCATATCCCAGAATATCGGTATACGTATGTATGCTTTTTGTTCCTTTTTGTTCTGTCCAATAATAATCATATCTGACTTATATTGTCCGGCACTGATCTTTACTGTTATCTTGTCATTTTTAAAAACTGCTGCGGTTATACTGATTGCTGATTGTTTGAATGCATTTGACAGATTTATAAGCTCTTCAGCCTCTTCAAGAAGTTCTTTTGTGGAATAGTATCCGTCACTTAGTAATGATTCGCTCTTATCAGTGTCAGGTTTATCCTCATTCCTTTCATCTTCCTGTTCTTCATCATTATCATTACTCAGATTTACTCCCTGAGGGAATAATATTCCTGCTGAATATCTTATCAATGGATTGTCAGATGTCAGAATTTCTTCTCCATTCTCCTGTCTCATATCATCTTCAGGTAATGGATCAGGACCAATAAACTCCCTTTTGATTATTTCCATTATTTGTTCACGTCTGCTGTCAGCCATTTTCAACCGCCTTTAAAATTATCTTTGATCTTTCCATATATGCAGATTCAGATTCAAAAACATAAAGTACAGCTCTTGCTCTGCTTAATCCAACATATAGTATTTTATTGTCTGAATAATTATCAATATCTGTAATAATAATTATTGAATTTTCGAGACCTTTAAATGATTTTATTGTACTGAATGTAAGATAATTTTCTGAATCAAAACTATAATTCTGCAATTTATAATTCAACCTGGAAACTACGGAATCATCCATCCTGCGTGAGGAAAGTATCGTTATTGATTCAGGATTAATCTTTTCTCTTTTTAGAAGTCTTTCCAGTAATGTTTCAATTTTTTCAATCTGTTCATTTTCATTGCGCCATGTCAAATAATTAACAGGTAACCCATTTATTGCATTTTTTGAATATTTATGACTGGAAAATCCGGTAATATATTGGATTTCTTTACATATCTGAAAAGTATTACGACAATTAATATGTAATTTGTAATTTATGAATGATGTCCTGTTTTCAAGTAATTCAACCATGGAATCATAGGAAAGATCTGTATACAGGGATTGGCGGGAAAAGTCGCCGTATAAACTCCAGCTTCCTCTATCAAATCCTTTAAGTAATATATTCTCAAATATATCAAGATAATTATCTTTGAGTAAATCTTGTGACTCATCAATGATGATTTTTTTTAGTTTAATTGGGTTTATGCTTATCGCTTCTAAAAATAATAACGGAACAGTTGAATCCCAAAAATCATCTTCCTGATAATTATACTTATCAATTTTTATATTTGCATCTTTTATTGTTTTCATCATGAAGGAATGAAATGTACCGGTAAAATATGGTTGTCCGAAATTATTATTAATATTAAAAAAGTGTTTTAAAAATTCCCCCAGATTGTTATTATAACAAAATAGAGCAACATTTTCACCTCTTGCAAGACAACGAATCGTATCCTCAATAGCCAGAATTGTTTTTCCGGTTCCTGCAGGTCCCTGAATCAAACACCTGGGATTATCTTCCAATGCATCAAGACAACCGAATTGTTCATATGTCAGTTTTTTTTGTGCAGTCTCAGTTTCTTTCAGAATTGCCTGGAATGGAACAGGTTTGTCAAAATCTCCACGCAGATACTGGAATATTTCTTTAATTGTTTTATTGTCAGGCAGTATATCATTTGGTGAAACTCTGTATTTTTCGCATATCTGGTTTGAATAATTTTTTGAAAGCCTTTTTATAAAGTCTCTGACATTATCATTATTTCTGTCAAATATTTGCCATCTGTTAATATCTATACTATCGTCTTCAAATAAAATATCCGGGAACATAACACCATACCCAAAAGTTAATCTGGATATTTTATTATCCTTTCCGAATTTATTTTTCAATGCATTTATTATACTGAACATGCCGGCTGATGCCTGTTCAAATGGTCCTTTTGCTTTTTCTGTTGTATTTCCGTATCTGTCGGTAAAATACCATATACCATCTTGTCTTTTGACTCTGCCGCCTTTTACTTCTATCACAAAAATACCGAATTGAGGTGCAAGAACAAGAAAATCAATTTCACTATATATGTGATGGATATGTTTGGAAACACCCAAAGAATGTAAAACTATCCAGTCTTCTGTACCTTCACATTGTTTGAAACAGTCAAAAATTCGTTTTTCTGCATTACTTTTGACATCTGGTGAAATATATGGAGGTATCATTTTAGACATTTATTTGATTCTCCTGTATATTTTATTTTCATCCGGAATATAACCTTTTGCTTTGCAATCTCCTAATCCTAATTCATAATCCATATAGACATCCCTGGTGGATCTACCCTCTATGTTGAATTTTTCCCTGGGTGACTCCGTCAAGAGTCTGTTTGTATGTATTAAATCAACTGTAATAGGGTCTCCAATGTTTGTTACTTTAAGAATCTTAACTTTCCCTAGTTCATCTAGATTCATATCTATAGGATCCCATATATCTGTTCTTTTTATATCTGGTAATTCTGAAATTGAATCAGCTATGCCTCTTTTTAATCTGCTTGAAATATCATTCCCTGCTCTAACATGTGAAGCTTTCACATATTTGCAAACATCATATATCTTATCTATATTATTTATCAGATAATTATCATTCAATGCCGTAGCAATATATAATAGATTGTCTTTATCCTGTGGAGCAATAAAATCATCGTTATTAATCCACGATCTGAATGCCTGTAGACCTATTGTAGAACCTTCTCTTTTTATTTTGTTATGTAATTCTACAACAGAACAATATTTACATTTTTCCAACAATTTGTTTTTCCATCGTCCGGATATTTCTCTGTACTCTTTTTTACCTTCCTTATTTAATATCTCATCAGCGAGTTCACGTATCAAACTTCTCTCTGTTTCCCGTATTACAACAAAATCCCCAATTTGTACTTCTACAGCAGGTTTAATAACTGTTTTTGAATCGTCAGAGATATTATTGATTATCTCCGTAACTGTAATTATATCGCTGGATTTCTTATAAAATGAGAAATAACCACTAACAAATGTTATTGGAACTGCATCTATTGAATTATCGGTATTATCTTCAACATAATACTTTATATACCTGTTTTTTTGAATAGCAATATTTATTTCATCAATATCATCAGTAATCTCTTCATGTTTTTCACTTGATTCAATAGTAGTTTCTAATTCAACTGAAGTAAAGTGTTTATCAAATTCACGTCTGCTATCAGACATTATAATTCTATTCCACTCAGAAATATGTGATTTTTTCCATTGCAATTCGACTGTATTCAATAGAATATTAATATTTGATTCATTATTACTGAATAAAATATTTTTCATCTTATTTTTACCAAGCCACCCGCAAACAATTACATCAGCTTTTATGCTATTTATTTGATTGGCATATTCTTGGGCATACATAATAATAACTTTCTTTTTAGCCTTGTTATCAATTATATTGTTCCAATGTGAAATATATGTGCTTTTATCTTCATTGTCAGGTATAATAACTATATTATTTTCTATTGATGAAAATACAATGCTTTCGGTTTCAATAGATTTCTTTAATTGGTAATTTTCATTAAGAACATATTCTAAATTACAAAAAATATCTGTTAATTTTTTAATGTTTTCTGACGAGATGTTATAGGATTGAGTTTTAATTTTTTTACTAATTTCATCGATAGAAGATAAAATAAATTCTCTAAATTGTATAGAAATACTGATAGTTCTATGAAGAACGGAAAGTACAATATTATATAACTGCCAATATAAATCTATTATTGTCTGATTGGCATTATTAGTCATATCATTTCTTATGTTTCTCATTATATTCCAGATATTACTGATTTCTGGATTTTCACATTGTATATAGTCTATACGTTTATTACAGCAATTTATAATTTTTTGATTTATATTATCTGTCAGTCTTTCATCTAATATTGGGATCATGCTATTTTCGTCCCATCTTAGTGTCAAAAAATTTCTATCTTCCAAATATTTTAAATCAAAGGAATTGATTTGATCTGAAATAACGACAATAGGAATATTTTCCTTAATTAAATTATCAAGAGCATCAAGTTGATTTTCTATGGTAATTTTACCATCAATAAAAATCATTTGTATATTTTTATTAGTCAGATTACAAAGAGCATATAAATCATTGCTTATTAATACCGCTGGATTTCCCTGACACTGCCCCTTACTGATATTTTTAATTTTACTTTCGAAATCAATTTTTCCTAAAAACAATATGTCTTCAATGCTTTGATTATCAAACTTTGTTCCTTCAATTATATCAGTAAATCTTCTGGAAGAAGAAACATAAACAATGCTTTCTTTCAAAAAAGTTCGTTTCTCTTTTAAGTCATCATATATCGAAGTAATATCATCTGGTTTTTTAATTTTTCCTGGAATTGAGGAAGCCCTGCGTTTTGTGTCTATTTTTTGAAAGGACGGAACACGATCTAATGGAAATAGCTGTTTTGTTCCATCTGAAAGTTTTACACAGAACATTTCAATATTATTTATATATTCAATCGCACAAAATTCATATATTTTATTATTTAATTTTAATTTTTGCCCCGATTCAAATGAATAAAAATTATTATCTATTCCAAGCCTGCCTGATAAAATATTTGAAATAGTTTGAAATACCACTGTTAATGATGGCAGGTAAAAATCTTCAGGATATATTATTATAATTCTGTTTTTTCCACTAGAAAACGTTTTTTCAAGCAGTTTTAATGTAAGTTTTAGTATTTTGGGTAAAAATAACTTAGTTGATAATTCCGGAATGGATATTTTCCAATGCTCAAAAGATGTATTTGTAATTAATAATTCAGATGCAATTTTATGCCAAGACAAAACACACCTCCTGCCTTATTGATTACCATTTTGATAGCAAGCCATTCGCAATGCTTTCAGATAATAAAACAGGAACAGCATTACCTATTTGATGGAATGCTGATGTGCGGCTGGGAGTACCACTCTCCGATTCAAAATAATAATCATCAGGAAAAGATTGTAGTCGTGCTGCTTCTCTCGGGGTTATCGATCTATTTTGTTTAATATCAGGATGAATATAATAATGTCCATCTTTGGAGATATGAGCAACGATAGTATGCGCATGCATTAAATCTCCTTCAACAACTTTAAAGCGATCAGTAAAAGATTGGCGATTTTTATGAGTCTTTAACCTGTCAGGTAAATCATTGTAATGCAATCTTTGGTGACCGTTGTTCCAATTCCTTACTGCAATACGATAAATTTCTAAGTCCTGTTCAGTATTTGGTCTTGATATATGCCATGTTATAGGAATAATGTCATTTTTAATTTTTGACTTATAAAGGTATTTTCCTCTATAAACAAGAGGTTTGCATGGGCTAGTTGAGCCAGAGCCTGATTGTATTGAAGGAAGATCTTTAAAAATTTCATTAACAAATATTTCAGGATTCCAATTTAATAATTCAGGAAAAACAAAATTATTTTTTCTTCTTTTTCCAATAATTATAATCCTTTTTCTATTCTGAAGAACACCATACTCCTTAGCTGATAAAAGTTTAGTTTCAATTTCATAACCAGATTCATAGAAAGATTCTTTCATAGAATCAATATATTTTTTACCTTTTCTGTCTTTTGCTGACAACAGGCCAGTAACATTTTCAAAAACAAAAAATTTGGGTCGGTATCTATCTAGAAATAATGAATAATACTGATAAAGATAATTTCGTTTATCACCTATCATTTTGTTAGAATCTCTGGAGCGTCCAATTAACGAATATGCCTGGCAAGGAGGACCTCCTATTATAATATCTATACTTTTTTGTTCGGCAAGTTCATCAATTTTTGAGAATATTGAAGGAAGTTCCTTTTTACCTATTTCTGCATTTATAATTGAAGATAAAATCTTATGAGGGATATATCCATATAACTCATCTCTTGATATTGTACCGTTGAGATAACTAATATAGATATGTTCTTTTTTTCTTTCAAAAAGCCAATGCATGGCGGCTCTGGTTCGTAATGTATAACATGCAGATGGAGCTAGTTCCACATGGGCTACAGGCCGAAAGCCTGCCCTGTAAAACCCTTCAGACAGACCCCCAGCTCCTGCAAATAGATCAAGATAACATGGATGTTTTTCTTGTATTCTGTTGGATCTACTCATATGCAAGCTCTCTTTTGTATCTCCCGTTTCTGACAGTATTTTTAAAGCTCACCCTGCTTCCTGATTAAGAGGGTTATCAACTCCAATAAAGAATGTCCAATAACAGAATTTGAACTTTTAGAATAGATCTCCCTTAATTTTTATTATATCAGTCATATATCACTCAAATCAAGTGGTGAATAAATGAAAAATATCTATTTTTAGCAGAAATTCAATCAAATTTGTGAGACACGTCTCACAAATTCATTATTTTAATTGACAAGAAGCCTGTTTTTTTGTATATTATAGTTAATACACCTGCCATGCCTCTGTCGGGTTTGCCTGATATGCACACTTTGGTAGGTCTTTTTTTTTATGCACAAGCCGCGCTTATGCGGCGTATACTATCAATTTCCTTACGCACGCCGACCGGAGGGAGGCATGAAAAAGCAACTATATCAAAAGCCTCCGCTGGCTATAAAAGACCAGATCAAACTTCTCAAAAATCGTGGTTTAGAAGTACCTGATGAGCCTAGAGCTGCTCGATATTTACAGAATATTGGTTATTATCGTTTAAGCGGTTATATGTATCCCTATTTGGCGAATACTAAACAACATATATACAAAAAAGGGATTGTTTTTGATGACATTCTCAATCTATATCGCTTTGATAGGGAGTTACGGCTTTTAGTTTTTTCTGCCATTGAGAAAATAGAAATTGCCTTGCGAGCACAGATAACAGATCAGTTTTCAATAACTTTTAAAGATCCATTTTGGTATACTGATGTGAAATATTTTTATGATCCTGTAAAACACGCAGATTTTCTTAACAGCCTGAACTCAAATATT
>Ga0123356_10005982_pt1 | contig 12340 bp, 11 predicted proteins | sample TergutEmb28metaG_2_FD_92546 | JGI IMG/M metagenome (GOLD analysis project Ga0123356, IMG submission 92546) | Embiratermes neotenicus P3 segment gut microbial communities from Petit-Saut dam, French Guiana - Emb289 P3 | ecosystem: Host-associated > Arthropoda: Insects > Digestive system > Gut ... | reverse complement strand
GTTGCGAGCGCTATCAGCGTGACCTTCGGCGGTGTCGTGGTGCTGATCGGATCGCCGGGGACGCCAATCATTGAGACAGGATAAGGCCCGATGTGTACCAGCAAAAGTAGCACGGCAAAGCCCAAAGCGGCGCCGACAAGCAGCGTCAGGCGCTCGGAAAACCGCTGGTCGAGCCACGCATACCCGAGCACGGAGATTGCACCCCAGACAAATAGATAGTTGGCAAAGCCAAGCCAGCGCAAACCGACAGCAAAGTACATGACATCGACAGCGGCCGCTGCAGCTGTCAAAGCCCAGAACAATTTCATACCAAATCGATTCCACGCAGCCTCCGTGGCTGGCACCAGCAGAACAATCCCGATGTACACCGCGAGGAACCAGACTGGTATGAACGCCACCTGCGAGGCATAGCTGATTAGCTCCGGCCGCACGCCGCGGACGTTTTCAATTGCAACGATCGCTACCCAAACCACGAGCAGTGGAAGGATTGGCCACACGAGACGGCGCAACCGGCCTTCAAGCCAGGCTGCATATGACTTGTTGTCCCGCCGCGCGGCACGCCAGCTGATGCCATTCGCGTATCCGCCGACCATGAAGAAGATCGGCATGACCTGCACGATCCATGTAAGCCAAGCGGTCCAAGGAGCGACCGTCAGGATGTGGTAGATCCTCAACGTGCTTGTTGCGTCGAAGTAGGGCGCGGCGGCCAGCCAGTGCCCGACAGTCACTACTAGCATCGATATCGCTCGTAGGAAGTCGACGTACCGGTTTCGAGACGGGGGCGTCCGGTCAGCAAGTTCGGCAGCACGGGACCAACCCGGTATGAGCATTCTGCAACGTTCCGTTCAGCTCGTTCAGGACTTCAACGGCGCTACAATCATAAACTTGGTTCTTCTCTTTGCTTCTTAGGTTCATCTCAGAAAGTCTTGTCATGTCTCACGAACTCCGGAACGATCCAGTCCCGAGCCGTCGCCGTCTTGTCCGTTTCTGGCGCTTCTGATGGTATTGGCGGGGATCGCTGTGCTCGTGCGAATGCCAAGGAGCCGCGTTGTCGAGCAGAAGTACATACATAGCGCCAAATTTTTCGGGGAGCCTCGCTTGAGCTTTAGTCCTCCGCGAAGGCAGTTCTCGATGTCTTGGTGTTCCTCGCGTGCACTACACTCCGCGGATGAAGTTCGTGCCGGTCGGGGCCACGGAGGGAAAGGCATCGAAGACAGTACCGGAGCACGCCCGAAAAGCATCCGCTGCGATGGTCCGCGATCTCAAGACCCTATGGCTTCTCGTGTGGCGCCTATGAATCACCCGCATCGGGCGACCTGCCGAGTATTTCTGCCGCTGAATTTTCGTCTCAGCTGAACAAATCACAGTGTTCCGCGAAACCTTACTGCGCGAACCAAGATCACATCTTGAGCCCCCAGCATTTCCAAGAGCATCAAGCCATCCGGGACGCCTGACGCCCTCCCTGAAGTTTGGGAGCATAGGCTTCGTCATCTGGGCTCCGCTATCGGACTGGCAAGTTCCTTACCCTCGCGTGATCGAGCGGGCGTTCATCGAAAATCGGGACCCGTGCGCCATTGGGGACCCTTTGCAACATCAATTCCCCTCGGCATCGAGTCCAAGGGTAAAAGTCGAACTACAGGTTTCGCAAAGCCAGAAAAACACCGGGCGCCGGCGCGTTTTGGTGCCTGTGCCCGATGCGATATTGGCAGAATTGACGTCCGTCACCGACTCGAATACAAACAGCTTGCCGCTTCCGAGCTTTCGAAACAGCGCACAGCAGACGGGGTTGGCGCACTTACCAAGCATGGGTCTCCTCTATGCCGACTTCTCTGGTCGCATTTCAATTCGCGCAGTCTGCACAGATTTGCCGGGGTCTCATAAACGAAGATGATTCCGAGAGCGAATGGGGTACGGGTTTTTTGGTTACTCGTCGCTGGCGGCGCGAAGCAGATCCATGAGGAAAGTGTCAAGAAGTGTAAGAGAGGGTGTGAGTTCGATCTCGTTACTGTCTGGGCGGGCCGGGGCCAAACTCAAGCGATTTCTCATCCTGGTCATGTTCACCGAATGCAGCTGCGCAGGCAGCTGCGCTACGTCCATGCTCCTCTCGATGAGCCGATCGGAGAAGTCAGCGATTCGCGGATCGCCGGCCTAGTCCGGAGGACGAGTATCGAAATACCGAGCTAAGCGGCCGCTTAACTCATTTCCAGACTCGGCTTACACCCACTTTGCGTAAGACATTTCAGCTGCGCGATATCGACGGTCTGTCGATCCGTGAAACCGCACGGATTCTCGGAGTACCACATGGCACTGTGAAGGCCCAATCGGCGCATGCGCGCAAGAAGCTCACGCAAATAATGCGACAATCGCCCAGGCGCCGATCTCGGAACCTCACGGGGCACACTGTACGGCACGCCCTGGCAAGGATATGACCATGGAGTGGATCAAATGGATTCTGGCTTATGTGTTTCACTGCTTCCATCGTCACACCACGGGGCCGCACTACGATCGTCGAGGATTCGATTACTTTGCTGTAGGAGAGCCCCGCTGCGGCCTTTGCTTCGAGTGTCGATTGGCGCTGCTATAACCCTCCCACTCCTGCGTCAGTTAGGGAACCCCTACTAAAGTGTAGTCACCATTTGGTATCGATCAGGTCCAAATAAGCCTGGTAATGGGCGGTCGCATGCTTCGACATAGTGCATTGAGCCCCGCGATGTGGGGCTGGAGGTGGATGTCGTGAGCAGCTTGATTCATACCTCAATGCGCGAATATGCGGTGATATCCGTTCGCACCGAACCTCGTTGCGAACGATTGGTGATTGCTTATCCCGACGAGAAAACGCTGCGTGATTTTCTAGCGGCTCCGAGCATTTTGGTACTAGGCTATTACTCCCGCGAGGAGGCGCAGGCGAGCATCGACCGTTGCACAACAACAGCTCACCCGGCGCGGCGGAGGTTGACTCCAAGGTTAGTCGCTTATAGCATGCTGTCTTTTAGGAAATTTGTTTCCGGTCACCTGCTCTCGAAGGGTAAGTTCAGCTTGGCGAATGCAGAGAGCGTGATTTGTGACCTTCTGCAGCACGCTTTCGTTTCGACTGTAGTTGTCCTCTATTCGAAGAATATGTTGTCCGCAGCGGTCCGGGCACTAATTTCATTCTAGAGTTGGAAATCCAGATAACTCAGAAGTACATGGGATACCGAAACGCTGAGAAGTGACAAAATCTGACAAAACTCTGACACGGGTTGTGTAGGTGGGAAATTATCCAGATCCGGGTGCGAAGGGTTTCAGGGGGACTAGGAATGAAATGGCAATTTGTCCAGCAGTTCGCAATGGTAGTTTCTCTGGGTGCCATCATGATGTTGAGCGCCTGCAAAAAGAATGCGGCGTTGGCACCGCCTCCGCCACCACCACCCCCGTCGTCGCCCTCGCCGACGGCTTCGATCTCGGTCAGTCCTGGCAGTATCCAGGCTGGCGGGTCTGCTTCGCTAACCTGGCAAACTGCGAACGCCAGCGACGTTTCCGTTGATGGCATTGGCACGGTTCAAGCGAATGGCTCGCAAACCGTATCGCCCGCCGAATCCACGACCTACCACTTGACGGCCAAAGGACCGGGGGGAACGCAAGAGGCGTCCACACGGCTGACCGTGACACAGCCTCCAGCTCCTCCAGCGTCGGCCCCGTCCATCTCAGACGAGGACCTGCTCAATCAGAACATCAAGGAAATCTATTTCGATTTCGATGAATCGGACATTCGTACGGACCAGGCGGGGTCCATGCAGGCCAATGCGGCGTTCCTCACCGAACATCCGGCTGTCAATTTCACGATTGAAGGTCACTGTGACGAACGCGGCTCGATCGACTACAACATTGCCCTGGGCGACAAGCGTTCCAACTCTGTGAAAAACGCATTGATCGCCGCCGGCGTAACCGAAGACCGAATCAATACCATCAGCTACGGCAAAGAAAGGCCGTTCTGTACCGAACACAACGACGCCTGTTGGCAGCAGAACCGTCGCGACCATTTCGTGTATCGGAAGTAGCGAGGAGGGTCATGGTTGGAGGGGGAGCGCGGAGTTTCCGTCCCTTGCGACGATTGCACAGTGATCGCAAAGGCAACTTGAAAATATGAAGGTGGCGATCGATACTAAGGTCCAATAGATTCCTGACGCCGATTGTGGCCTAATGGGCAACTTACGGTATTCGGATACCGCCTCTTGTCTCAGTCCAGGAAAACGACTCAATGGCCGATAAATCTGAACAGCCGGATAAGCAACAACCGCTCCTCCTTAGCACCGATTTTATAGGCGAGGATCGGCATGAGTTTGTGGCAAAACTGGCTTACAGGCTTTGGGAGGAGAGGGGTCGCCCCTTCGGTTCGCCTGAGGTCGACTGGTTCGCAGCGGAACAAGCTGTGTACTCGTCGTTGTTAGCGTCAGGTTTGATTACCCAATACGGGAATGACTCTCGGCGCATAGCAGAAAAGATCTACGGGTGATAACTCTTTCCGACCAGTTCAACCGAAGCGGACACCACGGATCTCGGTGCCCCCAGATAAATCAACGTTCCTTGAGGTTCACGGGAGTACGAGAAATCGTGTGGGGTTGACAACGTGGTGTCGACGATCCTTGTCCACTCTGGCGAGTACTTCCTGGATGTGAGATTCCAACTGTTTCCAGTAAGCATTCATCATTAATTGTGTAAGTGTTCCGGAATTATTATATGTAGGTGTTCCGGTCGTTCTGACATGCGCCGTGGGAGGCGCGAAACGACGGCATCTGCGCCAGTTCCGTACAGGCAACATCTTCACGCCGGAAGCGGCTGCGACTGATTGGGCGCTCTTGCGGAAGGCGATCAGGCTCTTGAAGAAGCGAAAAATATCTGGGCCCGACTGCTGGGACCGGTCGAGCCATCTCGTGGTGGTGTCCCTCTCTGTCACTCCCGTTGGCTGCGAAGCTGCCACAGCGCGATGATGCCCAGCACCATGAGATTTGGAAAAAGGAGCGGAGCCATCGCTGGCGCACCGTAGACGAAATTGTCGAATGCATGAATGGATGGGCCTCGGAGATTTGCCGAGGCGTGCAAGATGAACCCCCAGAGACCGACGGTCGCATCAAGGATCAGAACTGCGGCGCAGAGATCGAGGAACAGGCGCGACACGCGCATAATCAGTGGAATCACGAGAAATCCAACGGCGAAAGCGCTGGCGATTACTGGCACCCACTCGGGCCAGAAAAAGAAACCGTTGCTTGCATGATCGGCGAGGCTGAAGACGAAGTTTCCGATGAACCCGCCCAGTGCGAGCAGCGCACACGGCAGGCATAGGTGAGGCTCATGTGGCAATTAGGCGAACGAAAACAACCCTCGATGGCCAGCGCTACAGCCAATCGAAACAGGATTCTCTCGAAGCGAGTCAATTGCCACGGACCTGCGGCCATCGAACGATCCTCAACCACTGGGAGGGTAACGCGCCCAACAGGTATCTAGCTGTGTCTCGAGTCACCAGCGGGGGTGACTGGCAACCTATGGTCGCCGATCTCAGCAAAGAATCTGATCAAAGTTTCAAGCCTTACATCAGCCCCGAAATCGGACAACCTCGCAAGGCTGTTTCGGTTCCAGGCTAGCCTTCGAGCAAAGAATCGTCTGTGATTTGCCGCACGTAGCTCCCTTGCGATGTTTGGCGGTTTCGGTCATCGGAACGCTCCGACTTCGTTGGCTGATCGATCATCTCTGGCTCCGAGCGCTGCGACATCATCGTCAACTCCCGCAACCATTGAAAATCCTGGAGCGATGCCATGTCGCCGGCATATCGCCAACGCCAATTGCCGCTGGCGCGGCCTGGGATGTTCATGCGACTCTCGGCTCCCAGATTAAGGAGATCCTGCAGTGGCGCAACCGTCAGCGCTGCGGTCGACGACCAAAGCAGATTCACTAGCAACGGAGCGGCGTCTTCGCTTGCACCCGGCGTACGTTTCAGATAGTTCCAGAAGTTCTGCCGCTGGTACTCGGGCAACTGTTCGTACCATTCCCGAGTTGGAGCATTATCGTGCGTGCCGGTGTACGCGACTGTGTTGCTGACAAAGTTGTTGGGCAGATATGGGTTGTCGGGGTGACCGTCGAAGGCGAACTGCAGAACCCGGGTCCCGGGCAATCGGAACTGATCTCGCAGGGTGTGGACGTCAGGAGTAATGAGCCCCAGATCTTCGGCGATGAAGGGCAGGCCGCCAAGTTCTTTCTCGACGGCTTCGAAAAACTCCGAGCCAGGTCCCGGCAGCCATTGCCCTGACTGAGCGGTCGGAGCGCCCGCGGGAACGTGCCACGCGGCGGCGAATCCCCGGAAATGGTCCAGACGAATGGCATCCACATGCGCGAGGAGGGCGCGCAGGCGGTCGACCGACCAGCGATATCCCGTAGCACGCAGTGCATCCCAGTTGTAAACCGGGTTGCCCCACAGCTGACCCTGCGAACTGAAGTAGTCTGGAGGAACACCAGCGACGAAACGTGGGTGCCGCCGTTCGTCGAGCAGAAATAATTCTGGGTCTGCCCAGACGTCGCTGGAATCGGGAGAAACAAAAAACGGCAAATCTCCAATCAGCCTCACGCTTTTGGAGTGCGCATACTCCTTGAGTTGATCCGCCTGGCGGAAGAGGAGAAATTGCGCGAAGCAGACCCGATCGATTTGACTTGCCAACTCTTGTCGGGCTGCGTTCAGACTGTCGCTGCGGCGCTCGACGAACTCTTCCGGCCAGTCGAGATAATACTCGCCGTGATATCTGGTTTTCAGCGCTTCGAATAGAGCGTAGTCGTCGAGCCAATGCTCCTGTTTTGCGCGAAACTCGTCGAAGTCGGCGTGCAAATCCTTGCGTGACCCCGCCTTGAAATTCTCCCAAGCGGTATCGAGCAAACGTTTCTTAAACGGAATCACGGCGTCGTAATCGACAGCAACGGAGGCGAACTCAACGTTACAATCCGCACTCCTGATCAATCCCTCCGAGATCAAAGAATCGGGACTGACCAGAGTGGGGTTTGTCGCAAACGACGAGATCGGCTGGTAAGGAGAATTTCCATAGCCAGTCGGACCAAGTGGCAGAACCTGCCACCACCGCTGGCCCGCACTGTGAAGGCGATCGATCCAGGAAAACGACGCTGACCCCAGATCGCCGATGCCGTACGGCGACGGGAGTGAGGTAACATGCAACAACACGCCCGAAGCACGGTATCCGGATGGAAATGGCGGAACAACCGCAGTCCTCCCGTCACTGCTCATTTATGCAGCTCCGGAACCCAAAGCATTGTTTACGATCTTCTCCGCCTCGCTCACAATCGCACTGAGATGGGCTGCGCTCTTGAAGCTCTCCGCGTAGATCTTGTAGATATTCTCGGTGCCTGAGGGTCTGGCCGCGAACCAGCCGTTTTTGGCCACGACTTTCAGTCCGCCAATTGGGGCTTGATTGCCAGGCGCCCGGGTCAGCTTGGCGGTAATTGGCTCCCCCGCCAGTTCCGACTCCTTGACTGAATCCGGTGAGAGCACCGAGAGTTTTGCCTTCTGCTCGGGAGTGCTGGGCGCGTCGATACGGGTGTAGTAGGGAGTGCCGAATTCTGCCGTCATTTCCTGGTAGTGCTGGCCAGGATCCTTGCCAGTTCGGGCGGCAATCTCGGCGGCCAGGAGCACCATAATGAGTCCGTCCTTGTCGGTGGACCACACGGTGCCGTCTCGGCGGAGAAAGCTTGCTCCCGCGCTTTCTTCTCCGCCAAAGCAGTACGAGCCATCGATCAGTCCCGACACGAACCACTTGAAGCCAACGGGAACCTCGCGCAACTCGCGGCCGAGTTTTTGTACGACACGGTCAATCATGCTGCTGCTCACCACGGTCTTTCCAACCGCAACCGTCTGCCGCCATTGCGGCCGGTGCGTCACCAGATAACGAATGGCCACGGCGAGATAATGGTTCGGGTTCATCAAGCCGGCAACAGGAGTGACGATTCCATGGCGGTCGGCGTCAGTATCGTTGCCGAATGCAACCTGATATTGATCTTTCAGTCCGACAAGCCTTGCCATCGCATACGGGCTGGAGCAGTCCATGCGGATCTTTCCGTCGTGGTCCACGGTCATGAACGAGAATGTAGGATCGATGGTTCGGTTGACGACCTGGACGTCCAACCCGTAAGTCGAATTAATCGGGTCCCAGTATGGCAGCGAAGCCCCACCGAGGGGGTCTACGCCCAGCTTGAGGTGAGCGCCGCGAATGGCGTCGATGTCTACGACATGCTTGAGGTCGCGAACGTAGGGCAGAACAAAATCTTCCTGACGTGTGGTAGCCGCTCGGATGGCTTTTTCGAACGGCACACGCCCGACTCCGGCATTTCCCGAGCGCAGCAGTTCGTTGGCACGATTCTGGACCCAGCCGGTCACTTCCGTGTCGGCAGGGCCGCCGTCCGGAGGGTTGTACTTGAAGCCGCCGTCCTCGGGCGGGTTGTGCGAAGGAGTAATGACAATGCCGTCGCCAAGGTGATCCTTGAGATCACGGTTGTGAACCAGAATGGCTCGCGAGATGGCAGGTGTAGGCGTTACACCATCCTTCTCTTGAATGATGGTCTCAACTCCATTCGCCGCCAGCACTTCGAGAGAGGTGCGCTGGGCGGGGCCGGAGACGGCGTGAGTATCCTTCCCCATATAGAGCGGCCCGTCTATGCCCTGCCCTCGTCGGTATTCGCAGATCGCCTGGGTGATCGCCAGAATATGCGCTTCATTGAAGGTGCCATGGAGAGGAGATCCGCGGTGTCCGCTGGTCCCGAAGCTCACCAGTTGGTTGGGGTCGCTCACATCCGGCTTGCGCTCGAAATACTCTTTCTCCATGCGCGAAACATCAATAAGCATCTCCTTGGGCGCAGGCTTGCCGGCGAGCGGCGAAAGCGCTGGTTCACCGGCGGTTGTCTGAGGCTGTGTTTCTACGGTATGGGGCATGGTTCCACCTTCCAAATCTCGCTTGTGTACTCTTGGATCGTGCGGTCACTGGAGAATTTTCCTGAGCTCGCAACGTTCAGGGTCGCCTTTTGCGCCCACGCTGCGGGATCGCGGTAGAGTACGCCCAGGCTCTCCTGCGCCTCGACGTACGACTTCAGATCAGCCAGGTGCATATAGTGATCGCCGAACAATAAAAGCGTATCTCGCAACGCCTCGAACGCTCCTGGCTCATAGTGGCTGAAGTAGTCGGAAGAAATAAGGTCAATGGCGGCGCGAGTCTCAGGCTCGTGCTCATAGTGCCACATTGGGCTGTACCAGGAGCGGCTATTTTCGACCTGTTCCACCGTAAGCCCGAACAAGAAGAGATTTTCTTCTCCGGCCTCTTCTGCCATTTCAATGGTTGCTCCGTCCCTTGTTCCCACCGTGAGCGCGCCGTTCATCATGAACTTCATATTGCTGGTTCCACTGGCTTCATAGCCGGCGGTGGAAATCTGGTTCGAAACATCGCTCGCCGGAATGAGCCTCTCCGCCAACGATACGTTGTACTCAGGCAAAAAGACGACTTTCAAACGACCCCGCACCACGGGATCGTTATCGATCGTGCCTGCCAGGTTGTTGATAAATTTGATGATGATTTTTGCCAGGCGGTAGGCGGGCGCCGCTTTCCCGGCGAAAAAGAACGTGCGTGGCACCACCTCCAGATTGGGATTCTCCCGCAGCCGGTTATATACGACAATGATGCGCAGCGCATTCAGCAGTTGCCGCTTGTATTCGTGAATGCGCTTGATTTGGCAGTCGAAAATCGTGTCGGGATCAACGATCTGTCCGGCAGTAGCCCTGAGCCAGTCGGCGAAACGCACCTTCGCCTCGCGCTTCGATGCCAGGAACTCGTGCTGAAATGCAGAATCTGCGGCCAAACCTTTGAGATCACGGAGTTGGCTCAGGTCGGTGATCCACTTTTCGCCGATTGCTGCCGTAATCACGCGCGCCAGGCTCGGATTCGCCTCGAGTAGCCACCGTCGCGGTGTGACGCCGTTGGTCTTGTTGTTGAAGCGCTCGGGAAACATTTCCGCCAGATCCTTCACCGTCGTCGTACGCAACAATTTGGAATGAACGGCGGCCACGCCGTTGGTGCTGTGCGAGCCGACGATGGCAAGATTGGCCATGCGAATCTTGCGCGGACTGCCCTCTTCTACGAGGCTGATGCGCTGGACGCGTCCTTCATCCCCCGGGAAGCGTGCTCGAACCTCGTCGAGAAGGCGGCGGTTGACTTCGTAGATGATCTCAAGCTGCCGGGGAAGAAGCATTTCAAACCATCCCACCGGCCACTTCTCGAGAGACTCGGGCAGCAGCGTGTGGTTGGTGTATGCCAACGTCTTCCTAGTCAGGTCCCAAGCCTCATCCCAGCCCAGATGGACATCATCTAGCAGAATGCGCATCAGCTCGGCGACTGCCCTCGAAGGATGCGTGTCATTGAGCTGGATGGCGGCCTTCTCGGGCAGCCTGCTCCAGTCGCTGTTGTGGCGGAGAAACCGGCGTGTCAGATCTGCCAGAGAACAAGCGACCAGAAAGTATTCCTGCACGAAGCGCAGTCGTTGCCCCGCCGTCGTCGAGTCGTCGGGATACAGCACACGGGTCAGCGATTCGGCTTCGAGAGTCCCGCCCAGGGCACCCACGAAATCTCCCATGCCGAACTCCTGAAAATCGAAGAAGTCTGCAGCCGCCGCTGCCCACAGGCGGAGAGTGTTGATTGTTCTTCCTCCGTAGCCCACCACGGGTCGGTCAAAAGGAATACCGAACAGGGTCGATGGATGACCCGGTATCACGTCGACTCGTCCGTCCCGCAGCTTGAACGTAACGTTCAGCTTGATATCCACCTTCTCGTGCTGCCGGCAGATCTCCCATGGATCCCCGTCGCGCAGCCAGTTATCGGGATTCTCCTGCTGCCAGCCATCCGCAAACGACTGTCGAAACATGCCATACTCGTAGCGCAGCCCATAGCCGGTGGCGGGAAGTTGCATCGTAGCCATCGAGTCGAGGAAACATGCCGCCAGACGGCCCAGCCCTCCGTTTCCCAGTCCCGCATCTGGCTCCTGATCAATCAGTTCCAGCCAATCGATGCCTTTCTTCTTGATGAATTCCTGTGCCACGGGATCAAGCAAAAGGTTGGTAATGTTGTTGGTCAGCGACCTCCCCAGAAGAAACTCCATGGAAAGGTAATAAATGCGCTTGGCATTCTGCTGCTCATATGTCGTCTTGGTTTTCACCCAGCGCTGCGCCAGAATGTCACGCAGTGCATGGGAGACGGCTTCGAAGCGCTCCCGGGCGCTGGCGACCTTCGGGTCGATGGCCCGATCAAAAACCAGATGCCGGTCGTAGAGCGCGTCTTCCGTTCCGACGAATGGAATGGTGCCCGTCCCGTACCGTTCGAGAAGTTTGGTAATGTTCGACGGCTGAGCTTCCAAGGGAACGACGTTTGCAGAATTTGGGCGGCGCGCTACGCTTTTTGTACTCATTCGGGGATCCTCGTATGCCGGGATTGAGCTTCGGTGCCACTAAAATAACAAGAGATCGAATTGTTGATGGAAGCGGCGGCAAACGACGGAAAGTGGATGCCGGCGCACCCTCTCCCCTCGAGACTCCATAAAGATAAAGAGTGCGCCACCGCATGAGGGTCGTACATTGTACCTTGGTGTTGGTGCCCCCCGCGGATACCGGAGCCAGACACGCACGCATTGAGTCGAGTCGGACGGGCCGATAGCTGCAAGACGAGCAAAAGCCCACCTAACGTTAGAGCAATACAAACTGAAAAGGGATACAAACTCAGCTAAATCCCATGAGAATTATCAGTCGTGCATGGCAGTATTTCCTAGCCATGGCCAGCCGCAACACCACTCTCGAATACCTAGGTCACGACCCTTCCGGAGGCCGCAACCACATTTACGCGCGCCGCTACGACAAAGAAGTCATCAGCCGGCGTGCCCGACGCCATTCCCGGACCGGCCGCAGGAAGTGACTGGCCAGCGCATTGTCTCGCCCCGGGAACTCGAAAAGGCCACGCTATTCGCTTTGCGCAGCGAGGATTTGCAGGCTGGTTTTGGCTGAGGTGGTCCGTGATGAAGTTGAAGAGAATTTGCTCCTGCACGCGCAACTTCTGGCCGCGCTCGACGCCGACCCTTCACCCGTCCGATAACGGTTCCTGCGTAGAAGCCGAAGCTCCTTTCTTATTGCAGAAGTTGTTCAGCAAATCTCGACAGTACTGAGCCTAGCCTCCGGCTGGTGCCGGATTGAATAATCTGTGACTTTGGGCGATGCCAGCGGTATCGTGCCAGAGAGCGCGATCGCAGCTACGATCCTTTTCACATTCGTGCCAATGCCGCT
>Ga0123356_10005981_pt1 | contig 12341 bp, 8 predicted proteins | sample TergutEmb28metaG_2_FD_92546 | JGI IMG/M metagenome (GOLD analysis project Ga0123356, IMG submission 92546) | Embiratermes neotenicus P3 segment gut microbial communities from Petit-Saut dam, French Guiana - Emb289 P3 | ecosystem: Host-associated > Arthropoda: Insects > Digestive system > Gut ... | reverse complement strand
TACGAAGTATATTGTCATATGGGAATATATTTATGTTTTTGAATGATTTTGTCAGCTTTTCAGTGCCGTTTTCCAAACCGAATGTATTATTCATTGTTGTTAAGATAGGTAGGATTTTATTGTCGTAATTATAATATATCTCATCTACTTCATTGCAGTTTTTTTCGCCGAACGCAGCCGCATAAAAAACTCCGTTTGGTTTGAGAACTCTTGCTACTTCAGACAATGCTGTCGTTACATCTGGAACGTGCTGTAACATATAATTCGCAATCACAATATCAAATGAATTATCGATACACGGGATAGAGTCTATAGATGCGATTAAATAGTTTTCATACGTATTAACAGACTTATTGACTATATCTAAATGAATCATTGTGCCATCTTTTATTCCGTAATTAACTCCACCTGACCCTGCATTAAGAATTAAAGCTCTCGCGTTAACCTTATATTTTAGCCACTTTTTTAATCGACGATATGTTTTTTCTTGGGTAATATTATACCAGAGATTGTCAAAGGGAGTTAGCTCATCCGTTGAAAAATTTTTAATTGCCAAATTCAAAACTTGTTTTCGTTTTTCCATGATAATTTTATGTTATCCGTTGTTAACTGATGATTATAATATACTATTTGCCACAAAACAAAATGGGCAAATAGATAAATTATTTCTCATAAATTTGCCAAGAGTACTCTCGCCGCTCTCCGGCTAGATTAAGGATGCCACACACAATAAAGGCAAAACCACGAGATTTCAGCGATCGCTGTAGGTAGTAGGTCGGCTTGGACGGCAGAATAGGTCAAATCATCTATTTTAGCAGCTAGAAAGCGCGATAAATCTGTGATCGTGATCGTAGCCGAGTACGACAAGCCATTTTTAGACTTCTACACCGAAATTTTTATATAAAATATATTGACAGATAGTCAAGTAAGTCCCTCCCTCAACAAGCATTATGGGAGCCCTGAAAAATTTAAGGGGACCCACTTATGAAAAAAAATCATTCTTTAAACGGAAAGAAAAAATCAGGCTATCTCATTTGTTTTGGCGAGCGTTATTTCTTGCAGCTTAGATATATTCAATGCGGAATATGAAAATTTTTGGAAAGATGGTCTTTTTTTTGCAAGTTCGGACTAATCCTTCGGTTTTGGATATTGCCATATGTTTAAAAATAAGTTTAAAATTTTTATACTACTGCCCCCCGCATATAATATATTCTATATTGTAATATTGTCATATCATAGACCAAATCTATGGAATGGCGGCCCGATAACCGGGGTTTTCAGGGTAAATAAGTTAAGGATTAGAAATATGGATATTTGCGACGATTGCGGGATTAACCCGGCCAATGTGCATCTTACGCATATAGAGCAGAACGAGACGCTGGCGTTTCATCTTTGCGAGGATTGTGCGCGCAAGCGTGGTCTGCCGCTGCCCGACGGGGATGCGCTCATAAAGGGGCTTGCCGGGCTTACCGGTGCGTCGTCCGGCGGGTCTATGGCCGCGGAGACGCACGTCAAGGTTACCGTCAAGCAGGCGGACGACGCGGAGGATGCGGACGGCGAAGCGGAGGAGCCGGATATCCAGTGCGGTAGCTGCGGGATGAAGTTTTCGGATTTTCGCACCGGCGGGTGGCTTGGCTGCGCCGAGTGTTACGTGAGTTTTGAGGAGCGGGTCAGCCGGATACTGGTGCAGATCCACGGGGCGGGCAGGCACAAGGGCAAGAAGTACGGGAAGGCGCCGCGCCGGGGTGGGAAGCGGGACATCGCGCGGTTGCGCCGGGAGCTTGACGACGCCGTGAAGAACGAGCGGTTTGAGGATGCCGCGCTAATCCGCGACACTATAATCAGCCTGAAGCCGGACCCGAAGTGAGCGGCGTTACCGGAGTAAAGGCGCCGAGGCGGTTTCGTCTCGATGGGGGCATGCCGGCCTGGCTTGACAATATGGGCCCGGACGAAGACGTAGTGGTATCTACGCGCATCCGTCTTGCCCGCAACCTTGCTGTGCACAAGTTTCCCGCGCGCGCCTCGGCAAGGGACAAGCAGAAGGTCTTTAAGGAAGTATCGGCGGCGCTTGGCGGCGCGGCTATGCCGTGCGGCAGGTTCGAGGTAATCAACTTCGGGCGGTTGCGCAAGCTGGAGCAGCACTTTTTGGTTGAAGAGCGCACGGTGAGCGTAGATATGCTCAAGGGCGAGGGCGAGCGCGGCGTGGCGTGCGATGCTACGCGGAAGTACTGTGTGATGATAAATGAGGAAGACCACCTGCGCATTCAGGGGATGGCCTCCGGTTTCCATACGTTTGATTTGTGGGATGTGACGAGCAAGGTCGACGACTGCATCGGCAAGGGGCTGAAGTATGCCTACAGCGACCGTTTCGGTTTTTTGACCTCCTGCCCAACGAACTCGGGGACTGGGTTGCGGATCTCTTATCTGCTGCATCTGCCTGGGCTGGTTCTTACGAAGGCGATTGATCCGGTGCTGCAGGGCGCGAGCCAGATGGGTATATCGACGCGCGGTTTTTTCGGGGAGCATTCGGAGGTGGCCGGTAATTTCTTCCAGTTGTCGAACCGGGCTACAATGGGGGCGGCCGAGACGGAGTTCATCGAATCGACGAGCAAGACCATAAAGGAGATAATCGCCCATGAGCGCACGGCGCGGGAGCGGCTGCTGAGAGACGCGAAGCTGGAGCTGGCCGACAAGGTGTGGCGCGCGCACGGGATGCTTTGCAACGCGCGGGTGCTGGGATTCGGGGAGCTTTTGAACCTGACCTCGGCGCTGAGGCTGGGGATCGACTGCGGGCTTTATGAGGAGCGGACGGTCGAGGATATCAACAGGTTAGTCGTGGCCTGCATGCCGGCGCACTTGCGGATGTCTGTCGGCGAGAGGGCCGCCGCCGCGATTGAGCCGGACGTTGCGAGGGCGGAGGCGGTGCAGGCGGTTTTCGGGAAGAAAAAACGGGCCGGGCGGAAAATATCATAATTATATATACGTGCGCCCCGCCTGATATTATTTTTATAAGATTTGTTTTTTGTCAGGCAGGTCGGTATAAATCGGCAGTAGGGTCGGTATAAATTTAAATATCAAGTATTGTAATGTCAAGGACACTCGGAAGGGATGTGTAATAAATGAATGGGATGTTTACGGATCGCGTTAAAAAAGTGATGCAGATTGCCAGGGAAGAGTCGGTCAGGTTGGGCAACGACTATGTTGGGACGGAGCACCTGCTTCTTGGTCTCATCAAGGAGGGCGACGGCGTTGCGGTGGCCGTTATGAACGGGATGGGGATCGATTTGGAGGATTTGACGCTGAGCATAGAGAAGGCGGTTACGTCGGCGGGCGGTATGATGACCGTGGGGCAGATGCTGCCTTTCACGCCGCGGGCGAAGAAGGTGCTGGAGATTGCGGCGAACGAGGCGCGGTCGATGTCGCACAAGTACATTGGGACCGAGCATCTGCTTCTGGCGCTTATGAAAGACACCGAATCGGCGGCGGCCAACGCGCTTGCCGCGTCTGGGCTTGAGTACGACCGCGTCAAGGAGGAGATAACCCGCGTGCTTAAGGGCGGCGATGTGTCGGGCCCTCCCGGCAGCGGCGCTCCCGGCGGACCCAAAGAGAAGAGCAAGACGCCGTTTTTAGACCACTTCGGCCGCGACCTGACGGCGATGGCGAAAGACGACAAGCTTGACCCGGTCATCGGCAGAGAAAAAGAGATCGAGCGCGTTGTGCAAATCCTGAGCCGGCGCAAGAAAAATAATCCTGTGCTGATAGGCGAGCCCGGCATCGGCAAGACCGCTATTGTTGAAGGGCTGGCGCAAAAGATTATCGAGAAAAACATACCGCAGGTTTTGGAAAACAAGCGCGTCATCAATTTGGATATGGCCTCAATGGTAGCGGGTACGAAATACCGCGGACAGTTCGAGGAGAGGCTTAAGGCGCTGATGGTGGAACTGCAGAAAAACGATAACGTCATCATATTTATAGACGAACTGCACACAATAGTAGGCGCTGGCGGGTCTGAGGGCAGCTTAGACGCGTCAAACATCTTCAAGCCGGCGTTGTCACGCGGCGAGATACAGTGCGTAGGCGCTACAACGCTCGACGAGTACCGCAAGTATATCGAAAAAGACGGAGCGCTGGCACGCCGATTCCAGACTATCATGGTAGATCCGCCAAGCGTAGCGGAGACGATTCAGATATTATCCGGCCTTCGCCACAACTATGAAGATCACCACAAAGTCACTTATACCGAAAAAGCGATCGAGGCCGCCGTTAAGTTTTCGGATCGATACATCTCAGATAGATTCCTGCCCGACAAGGCGATAGACGTGATTGACGAAGCGGGAGCGAGAAAGCGCCTTTCGAGCATGGAGATCCCGACCGATATCCGCGACATCGAAAAGGAGATATCGGAAGTCGTGCGCGACAAGGAGCTCGCCGTAGAGCAGCAGGAGTTCGAGCGCGCCGCGCAGCTTCGCGACAAGCAGGAAAAACTGAACGGGACGCTCTTGGAGCAAAAGGCATTATGGCGCAAGGCCAAGGCAGAGGAGAGGCTTCTTGTTGACGAGTCGACAATCAACGAGGTAATCGCCACGATGACGGGTATTCCCCTTACGCGCCTTGCGGAGGAGGAAACGAAGAAGATCCTGCACCTTGAAGACGAGTTGCGCCGCCGGGTTATCGGCCAGGACGAAGCGCTCGGCGCCGTTGCCAGGAGCATCAGGCGTTCGAGGGCCGGGCTGCACAACACCCGCCGGCCTATCGCGTCATTCATATTTTTGGGTCCTACCGGCGTTGGCAAGACAGAACTCGCAAAAGCGCTGGCGCAGTCATTGTTTGATACCGAAGACGCGCTGGTTCGCATAGATATGTCGGAGTACATGGAGAAGCACGCGGTATCGCGCCTTGTGGGCGCGCCTCCGGGATACGTGGGATACGAGGAGGGCGGCCAGCTCACGGAAAAGATCCGCAAGAAGCCGTATTCGGTTATTCTCCTCGACGAAATAGAAAAGGCGCATCCCGACGTGTTCAATATCCTCTTGCAGGTATTGGACGACGGTCTCCTAACAGACTCTTACGGCCGCCACGTCAATTTCAAGAACACCGTCATCATTATGACCTCCAACGCCGGTTCCCGCGATGTCAAGAAGACCGGCACTGTCGGCTTCGGTAGAAATAGCGCGTCTTCCGACTACGAGGCGATGAAGGTCAAGGTGATGGACGAGATGAAGCGCATCTTCAACCCCGAGTTCATCAACCGCATAGACGAGACTATCGTATTCGCGCCGCTTGGCAAGGAGGAGATCGCGAGAATCGTCGATATACAGTTAGACGAGGTGCAGTCGCGCCTTACGGACCGGAATATCAAGCTGGTCTTCACCGACGCTATGAAGCGGCTTTTGGTCGACAAGGGTTACGATCCCACTCTCGGCGCCCGTCCGCTGCGCCGCTCTATCCAGCGGTCTGTGGAGGATCCGCTTGCCGAAGAGTTTTTGCTCAATAAATTCGGCGACGGCGATGTAATATCACTAGAAGCCGAGGAGGATCGGGTTATTTTCAAAAAGGCGGAAGCTGTGGAGATTAGCGAATAGATGAAAAAATTTATTGCGGTCGCCATTCTTGCTATATGCCTTATACTGATTTCGGCTTTCATCGTGCGGGTAGACGCCAAGGCGCTTAATGAGCTGCGCATCGAGGGTCTGCTCATAACCAACCCGGAGATCGTCAGAGACGCTGTGGTGTTGGAGAGCGGTCAGGAGTTCACTCCGGCCGACGTGCAGGAGTCGCTTCGCCGGCTGTACGGCCTCGGCCTGTTCCGCGACATAGACATTGTCATAGACGAAGAAACCGAGACCTCCGTTACGCTGTCGCTTCGGCTTGTAGAATTTCCGATGCTGGACAAGATTGAGTTTGAGGGCAACAGGAAGATAAAAAAGAAGGCCCTTGAAGAAGCGCGGGTTCTGAACCTTCACCAGCCGTTTTCAGACGCGCAACTGCACAGGAGCAGGCAGGTGATTGAGGAGATGTACGCCGAGAAGGGGTACCTGCTGGCGGAGATCGTCCCGCAGGTCATAAACACGTCGGTTCCAGGGAACGCGATTGTCAAGTACGCGATTAACGAAGGGCCGCGGGTGCGCGTGAGGACAGTCACGTTCAAAGGCAACGAGAATGTAAAGGACAGTTGGCTGACGCGCCGTTTCAAAACAAAGGAAAACCGCTGGTGGCGTTCCGGCGACTTCAACGAAGAACTCTACCGCGCCCATTTGGATACGCTGATGATGCACTATCGGGATCAGGGTTTCCTCGACGCGGCGATAGAGCATGACAGTATATGGCACTCCGAAGACAAGCGCGATATTCACATTGAAGTTACCGTCAACGAAGGCCGCAGGTACTACGTCGGCGACATCGCGTTTACCGGCAACAGGATCATAGAATCCGACACGCTGGAAACGAAAATTTCCATGGCGCGGGGCAGGCACTTCCGCATCAGCCATTTTGAAAAGACGCGCTGGCAGATCGAAACGGCGTACCGCGAGGAAGGCTATCTTTGGGTAAGGGTAGAAGACAGGCGTATTTACAGAGGGGAAAACGCCGATACGATCGATATAGTCTTTGAGATTACCGAGGGCCGCCCCGCCATGGTGCGCAAGGTAGACATCCGCGGCAACTCCAAGACGTGGGAGAAGGTCGTCCGCCGCGAGATAAGGCTGATGCCCGGCCAGCGGTACCGCCAGTCGCTCATGGCTCTCTCGCAGCAGAACATTTTCCGTCTCAACTACTTTACGAATATCGTGCCCGACATTATACCCAACGACGACGGCACTATCGACATCGTATTCGACATAACCGAGCGCGACAACATAGGCCAGTTGACGGTCGGCGCGGCCTACAGCGACCAGGACGGGCTGACGGGTACGTTCGGTACCGCGATACCCAACTTCCGTGGCGCGGGGCAGGAGCTCAAGCTTGATGTGCAGTACGGCCAGTACCGCAAGCTGGGGATGATCAGCTTTACCGAGCCGTGGGCGTTCGACACGCCGCTGTGGCTGACGGGAACGGTGTTTATAGACCAGCAGATATTCAACCACTACCAGGGCTCCCGCGACACGAGCACAAGCTACGGCTTCAGAGTAGGCGTGGGCCGCTCGCGCCTCAGGTGGCCCGACAACAAGTTCCGCTTCCAGACAATCTATCAGTTAAGCCATGAGGAGATAAGAAGAGGCGTCAGGACCGGCGATGATGCGAACTGGTACACCGGAAACGTAGGCGCACTGCAAGTTGCGGAAACCGGCTGGCTCAGCCGCGTGCGCTTCAACATAGAGCGCTATGATCTGGATATGCCCATGTTCCCCAACGAAGGCTCAAGGCTCACCATCACCCCGGAAATCGCGGGGCTTGGCGGCGACTTCAGGTACTTGAAGGGAACGGTTTCGTACGAGAACTACTTCCGCCTTCCGGCAAAGCTGGTTTTTGGCAGCGAGATAAAGTTTGGCGCGATAACGAAACTTGCCGGCGACCTGATAATATCCAACAACGACCTCTTTACCGGCGGCGGCGCGTACGGCGACGCGGTGATAAGGGGCTACCCGGACTGGGCGTTCGGCGGGTACCGCAACTGGAGACTGGGCGACGGCATATCCATGTTCGCCACCAATCTGTCGCTTCGCTACCCCATAGTAGATCAGCAGGTATATGTAGGGGCGTTTATGGATATGGGCAACACGTGGCCCAAAATCTCCGGCATAGACCTCGGCGACCTGTACAGAGGCGTAGGCGCCGGGATACGTATCCAGTTGCCGATGATCGGGGTCATGGGCGTTGACGTCGGCTACGGGTTAGACCCGATAGACAAAAAAGGGTTCGGTAACGCGCCGCACGGGTATAACTGGCACATTATTATGAATAAGGGATTTTAAGCGGATATTGTTGACACATTATTGCGGGTAAGGAGTTCTAACTATAGGAGAAGGGCGTAGTTAGGTTTGCTGTTAACGGCTGTGCGATGTGGATTTTTGGAAAAGATAATCACTAATACATTAATATAACAAATATTAAGGGAGGTTGCTGTCATGATGAGAGGGCTTAAAACTGCGGTATTGATGCTCTTTGTCGCCGCTGCGGTCAACACTGCGTCGGCTCAATTAAAAATCGGATACGTCAATTCCGAAAAGATTTTCACCCAGTTCGAGGGCACCAAGGCCGCTCAGGAGCAGTTTAACAGAGAGGTAGCCCGCTGGGAACAGGAAGCGTCCCGCCGCGCCAAGTCGATCACCGACCTGCGCGAGCAGCTTGAGAAGCAGAGCCTGCTGTTAAGCGCCGACCGCAAGAAGGTGCTCGAAGACTCGCTGCGCCAGATGGTCATCACGCACGAAAAGTTTTTGCAGGAGAAGTTCGGGCAGCGCGGAGAGGTGCTCACGAAGAACGAGCAGTTAACCAAGCCAATCCTCGAAAAGATACAGAGGATCATAGACAGAATCGCCAAAGACGAAGGGTTCGATTTCATATTTGACTGGCGGTCGGGCGGGGTTGTCTTCGCGAAGCCGACTTATGACTTGACCGATAGGGTGCTGGCGCAGTTAGCCAAGGAAAAATAAAATTTCATAGCCCCGCAGGGGGGTGCAAGGACGGGTTGATTGAAATTATCAAAGATAGCGGAACACATTGGCGCGGTTTTGCCCGACGGATGCGGGGATGTTGAGGTAACGGGGATATCATCCCCCGAGCAGGCATCCGCCGACAAGGTGACATTTATCTCAGACGCGAAGTACACCGACAAGGCGAAAGATACTGCCGCCTGCGCCGTCATTGTCAAAAAGGGCAGCGCCATCGCGGAAAAATTTTGCCTTGAGGTTGACGACCCATACGTAGGCTACGCCTTGGTCGCCCAACTTTTTGAGGATGTTTCGCCGCTCTTTGGCGCCGGCATCCACCCGCAGGCAATCGTCGACCCGTCCGCGTCTGTCGACAAGTCTGCGTCAATTGGCCCCGGCACCATAGTAGGCCCCGGCGTAAAGATAGGCGCGAACTGCCGCATAGGCGCTAACTGCGTGATAGAGCGCGGCGTTGACATGGGCGAATCAGCACGCGTAGACTCCGGCGCAATCATCAGATATGATACGGTAATAGGCTCGCGCACAGTCATCCAGTCAGGCGCCGTAATAGGCAGCGACGGCTTCGGCAATGCGCGCGACAAGGCCGGCAAATACATCCGCATCCCGTGCTTCAGCAACGTGATAATAGGCGCCGACGTAAATATCGGTGCATGCACGACCATTGACAGAGGGAACATCGAGCCGACAGTCATAGGCAACGGCGTAAAGGTCGACAATCTGGTCCAGATCGCGCACAACGTAACAATAGGCGACGATACCGCCGTGGTAGCGCAGGCCGGCATCTCCGGGTCTACGCACATCGGCAAGCGTGTCATCATAGCCGGGCAGGCCGGACTCGTAGGTCATTTAGAAGTAGGCGACGACTCGTTCATTGGAGCTCAGGCCGGCTTGACAAAAGATATAGAATCCGGCTCAAAAGTTACCGGCTCGCCCGCAAGAGAATTCATGACAATGAGACGGATAGACGCGGCCTGCAACAACCTGCCCGACATGCAGAGAGAAGTCAAGGCGCTGCGGGCGGAGGTAGACGCGTTAAAAGGCAACAAATAATAAAAATATGCGTTGACCATAATCAACAATAATAAAAAAGGATTTTCGTTTTATGGCATTACAGCATACCATCGGCAAAAGCGCATCGCTCACCGGCGTTGGCCTCCATACCGGCGTAGCGTCTCAGGTTACATTCCACCCAGCGCCCGAAAATTACGGCATCCGCTTCGTACGCACCGACCTTGAGGGGCACCCGGAGATCCCCGCCGACATAGACAATGTCGTCGACCTCTCCCGCGGCACAGCCATAGGCATCGGCGACGTGCGCGTCTACACCGTCGAACACGTGATGTCCTGCTTCCACGGCCTTGGGATAGACAACTGCCGCGTGGAGGTCTCCGCGCAGGAGATACCGCTCATGGACGGCAGCGCAATGCCGTACGTAGAACTGGTGCAGCAGGCGGGCATTGTAGAGCAGAAGGCGGAGCGCGAGTTCATAGACATAAGCGAGCCGATAATGTTCGTTAAGGGCGACATCGCGCTGGCGGTATTCCCGCTTGACTACCTTCGCGTTACATTGGAGATAGACTACAAATACCCCGCGCTGGGAGCCCAGTATACGACGATGTTCTCGCTGAAAGACTACGTAACCGACTTCGCGTCGGCGCGTACTTTCTGCTTCCTGTCGGAAATACAAAAATTGCGGGAGCAGGGATTGATTAAGGGCGGAAGCCTAGACAGCGCATTGGTCGTTCAGGACGTTGAATTGACGCAGGAAAGAATCGACTACATGCACAAGCTGTTCGATAACTACAAGGGCACAATCGGACCCGGCGAAAACGGATACCTCAACAACACCGAACTGCGCTACTGGAACGAACCGTGCCGCCACAAGGCGTTAGACTTGATTGGCGACCTGTATCTCTTGGGCAAGCCCATCAACGCGCACATCCTTGCCGCCCGCACCGGCCACGCGGCCAACATAGAGGTCGCGAAGATGATCCGCGAACAGGTAAAGAAGCAGGAGAAGAAGAAGGCGCGCGAGGCGGTCAAGCTGACGTACGAAGACATAACGAAAATCATCCCGCACCGCTACCCGTTCCTGCTGGTCGACAAGGTTATCGGCATCATCCCCGACGAAGAGATCGTTGCGCTAAAGAACGTATCGTTCAACGAACCGTTCTTCAACGGCCACTTCCCCGACAATCCGGTAATGCCCGGCGTCCTCCAGATAGAAGCGATAGCGCAGGCTGCCGGCATAATGGGCCTGTACAAATACTACAACAAGGAAGAGGGAAAGGCTGTCAACGCCAACGTACTGTTCACAGATGTCTTCAACGCGAGCTTCAGGGGCATAGTAAGGCCCGGCGACGTACTGAGGATAGAGGTGAAAATGCTGCAGTTCAAGATGGGCATAGGAAAGTTTGCCGGCAAGTGCTACGTTGAAGACAAGCTGGTGTGCGAGGCGGAGGGTAGGGCGGTATTTAAGAGGTAAGGTTAACGGTTGCGTTGATGAGAAATATTTTGGCCGTATTGATTCGGTGATGATCATCGGCATATAAATTCAGATTGCGAGGGATATCGATAATGTCAGACAATCACGGTTGTTCGTGCTGTGCCACCGCCGCGCTGGCCGCGGGGATGACTTCGATCCATCCGACTGCGATCATCGAGCCGGGCGCGCAGTTGGGCGTCAATGTTGCCATTGGGCCGTACGCGGTTATTGAGCGCGACGTAGAGATAGGCGACGGCGCCGAGATTGGCCCGCACGCCATGATTTGCAACGGCACGCGCCTTGGCCCGCGTTGCCGCGTCTTTCAGAGCGCATCTATCGGGCAGGAACCGCAAGACAAAAAATACGCGGGCGAAAAGACCCTCACTGTAATAGGCGAAGACACGCTGCTGCGCGAATACGTTACCGTCAACCGCGGCACCGCCGCAAGCGGAGAAACGCGCATAGGCAAGCGCGGGTGGATAATGGCATACTGCCACGTTGCCCACGACTGCGTTGTGGGAGACGACGCGACTATATCAAACGGGACCTCTATGGCGGGCCACGTTACTGTAGGAAACGGCGTAACAATCAGCGGCCTTGTAACGATCAACCAGTTTTTGAGAATAGGCGACTACGCAATGGTCGGAGCGCAGGCAAGGGTGGCGTCAGACATCGTTCCGTACTCGCTTGTAGGAACCGACCCCATGAGGATAGCCGGCATCAACAAGGTGGGGCTGGAGAGGCGCGGGTTTACCGCAGAGCAGGTAGACAATATCAAGAGCGCCTATAAGATATTGTTCAGGGACGGATTGCCGTTAAATGACGCGCTGGCAAAAATGGGCGCCGATTTTTCCGGTGATGAAAATATCAAAAAGCTTGTTGATTTTGTCAGAGGAAGTGAGAAAGGCTTTTTGAGGATGAGGGATGATTGACGGTTTGATTTTCAGGTGTTGATTTTTTTGATAATTGGCGGTTTGATTTTTTAGATGTTAATTTTTTTAAGGAGATATTATTATGCACATGACGGACGAACTATTATCCCCCGCAGTTGGCGCAGCGATGTGCTTTGCGTCGGCCGCCGCGATTACCTATTCTGTCGTCAAGGTCAAACAGGGTGGTATTGATATCAAGAAAGCCGCGGTTGCCGGCGCCGCCGGTGCGTTTATTCTCGCTGCGCAGGCGGTCAACTTTGCGATTCCCGGAACCGGGTCGAGCGGGCACTTCCTTGGTGCCATAATGCTTGCCGTCAT
>Ga0123356_10005980_pt1 | contig 12342 bp, 12 predicted proteins | sample TergutEmb28metaG_2_FD_92546 | JGI IMG/M metagenome (GOLD analysis project Ga0123356, IMG submission 92546) | Embiratermes neotenicus P3 segment gut microbial communities from Petit-Saut dam, French Guiana - Emb289 P3 | ecosystem: Host-associated > Arthropoda: Insects > Digestive system > Gut ... | reverse complement strand
GATTTATCTCTCTTTTTAAAATTATCGATTGCGCGTTTTACAATTGCTTTTGCGGCAGATAGAGGATCTGTCTCTCCAACTGCCATGTGGTTTGCGCCAATTGTTTTTGCCATGTCGGTTGTGGAAACAATTTCTGTGTGGTAATTTTTTGCAACATCGATAAGCCCCGGCATAACGCACTGAACATCGACAACCATCATTTCTATCGCGCCAGTAACAATTGACAATTCCTGTTGGAGCATATTTCCTGCAAGCGGAACACCGTGACGCATTAATACTTCGTTGGCAGTACAGCAAATGCCTGCAAGGGTAATGCCTGACGCTCCAGCCGTTTTGGCGTATTCTTTAACATCCGGAGCAGAAACTGCAACAGTTAATATTTCCGAAATAGCAGGCTCGTGGCCGTGGATCAAGATATTTACGGTATCTTCCTTTAAAATTCCAAGGTTTGCAGAACTTTTAACGGGAGATGGAGTTCCGAATAAAATATCCGAAACCATCGAAGCAATTCTTGAGCCTCCCCAGCCGTTTGAAAGCGCAGTGCGGAAGGCATGCATAAGAAGATTTTTATAATCATGATCTACGCCGATAGATGTACGGTGCATAGATTCAACAACCATGCGGTCAATGCCGCAGGGTTTAATGCCTTTTGCTTCCCAGATTGCCTTACGTTTTTCAGGCGCAAGTTCAAGAGTTTTTAAAGTTTCTTCCTGCGAAGAAAATTCATGTAAGAATAAATTTGCCAATTCAAGCGCTATCGAATTAATTTCGCGGTTTTCTGTTTCTACTCCGTAGAGTTTGGCAATTCTAAATAGCGCTTTTTCGTCCTTAATTGCAGAGCCATTCGCTTTGCCTTCGGCAGCGGCTTTTAATTTAAGGATCAGGTGACGGCCATGATCAGAGTGCGCAGAAGTACCTGCAGCAACTTCGCGAAGGAAGTTACGCGCTACGATTGTGTCGGCATCCGCTCCGCAGATTCCCTTGGGCGCTTTCGGCGTGATCCTGCACGGTCCCATGTGACAGATACGGCAGCAAACGCCTTTTAAACCAAAACCGCAGTGCGGCTTTTGAGCATCCGAACGCTCAAAGCATGTTTCAATGCATTCCGCCTTGCTTTTTTCCAGCATCTCAACAGATGCTGTGTCACTTACTTTTGACAAAATATAATCTTTGTTTTCCATTACTAATCCTTTTATATTAATAATTCACCTGTCTTTAAATAAACAGGGTTTGAATTTGATATATCCAAAAAACTTTTTGATTCTTCGGCAAATGCCGCAATTTCGTTATCATCAGGCAGTCCGATAATAATGTCTGCCTTTGTTTTTTCCTTTATTTCGTTAAGCCTTGCGGGAAGCGCGCCGCCGCGCAGTCTGTTTATTACCAGCGCCAGTTTATCGTAGGACATTTTCATTTCGCGTGAAAGTTCATAAAGCCGAAGCAAGGTTTCCAGCCCCGAATTGGAAGCGTCCGATACAAGCGCCATTAAGTCTACTTTTTGAACAATGCGGCGGGAAAGATTTTCCAAACCGGCTTCGTTATCCAGAACAACATAAGGGTAACTGCCGGAAATATCTGCAATAACATCTTTTAATACGCTATTGGCATAACAATAGCAGCCTTCGCCTTCCGGCCTTCCCATAGCGATAAGGTCAAAACCCTTTGATTCTACAAGCGCGCTTTCAAGTTTTAACCGCAGTAATTCCTTTTTAGAAACATTAACATCCGATCCAGGAGAAGTCTTAACATCTTCGCGCGCTCTGCCTACAGTCTCTGTAACATTTACACCTAACGCAGCATCAAGACAGCTATTTGGGTCTGCATCTATCGCAAGTACAGGGGTTTTTCCCGCAGCGAGCAGGTTTTTAATAAGTAAAGCGCTGACAGTGGTTTTTCCCACGCCGCCTTTTCCTGTTACGGCAATTAGTTTACTCATAATTGCCGCCCTTTATTATTCGGCTGCCAGATTTTATCGATAAGGCTTTCTATCACAGCTCTTTGATCCGCGCTCATTCCGTCAAGCGCCGAAACTCCTTCCCTGTCAGCGTTTCGAATGCCTTCGGAATACGGTAAAAATGCGGAAACTTCAAATCCGGAAAGTCCATCTGCGATATAACACTTGTCAATGTCGCAAGTTACCTTGTTCCCAACGATTACAAAGTTAGAAAGCCCTATTTCTTTTGACATTTTAATTATATTTTTTGCACAGTCCAATGAACGCTGACCCGGTTCAACAACAATAACCATAACATCCACGCCGGTAACAGTTGCCCGTCCAAGATGTTCAATTCCGGCTTCCATATCCATAATGAGCGTTTCGTTTTTATATAAAACAAGATCGTTAACCAAAGCTTTAATAAAAACATTTTCCGGGCAGGCACATCCGCCGCCGCCTCTTTTTACAGCTCCAAGTTTAAGGAGTTCAACTCCGTTATGTGAAACCGCCAGTTTTTCAGCAACATCGCCGACTTCGGGGTTTAATTTAAAAACCTGTCCATATTGATCAACCTTTGCTCCGGTTCGCTCTTCTATAAGTGCAATCTCGGCGGCGATGGGAGTAATTTTAGCGCTGCCTGGAATTCCTAAAGCTGCCGCAAGATTAGCATCAGGGTCTTCATCCAGAGCAAGCACTCTAATACCACGCTGCGCTAAAATTAAAGCGACAGAAGCAGCGATGGTAGATTTGCCAACCCCTCCCTTTCCACAGACAGCTAATTTCATTTTTAATCCTTGGATTAATCTATACTATTTTAGAACCCGTACTTTGTTTTCATTCGTTTAGTTAATTCTGACATAAGCGAAAAAACTTTTTCTGCATCTGATACAGCAAGAGAGCCTGTCCCGCACGAAGGAGTAATTAAAGCTTGCTCTACGATAATATTTTTATCGATTCCTTTAGATGCCAAATTGTTCATTACCTCTTCCAGCTGTGTTTCCAAAGTCTCAACTGTCTGCTCTCTGATTTTTTCTGATGTCGGCACAACACCCCATGCAAGAGTTCCGCCTCTTTCCAGATGTTTTTTTACACTGTCTGCGTACATTGCTATTGTTTCGCCGTATTCAAACGCGTCAAAGTTTACAATGTCTACTCCAGCGTCGATTAAAATGCTCCATTCGGTATTTCCGCAGCAATGGATACCAACGACAGCTCCCTCGGCATGAATGGCTTCGATTACTTCGTTTAAAATACTTACAACATCTTCGCGTTTTACAGAAACATAAGTAGAGCTTCCAAATGCCGACAAAATCGGCTCGTCAATAAAACAAATAATATTTTCAGCAAAAGGTTTGAACTGCTGCACCTGCCAGCGGCTCTTCATTATAATCGCCTTTGTAATTACATCACGGAATTCTTCGTTGTAGTACATTGCGCGTTTATTTTCGTCTGTGATAGAAAGCGCAAAAGTAACAGGTCCTGTCGCTTGCACTTTAAGCCACGGCAGTTTGGATCCTTTGCTTTTTAAGTTTTTTAATAAAGCATAAAGCCCTTTGGAATATTTTTCGCTTATTGCCATGGAGGAAAAATCAGCGGTGCCTTCATCTGTTGCAGCCATGTAGGCTTCATAAAACTCGGCGAATTTTTCCGAATAATCAGTATCAGTCTGAAAAAACATTCTGTTTTTATCAGCGTCAACAACAGCGCAGGGAATATTTTCCGAGTACTGCACTTCCATCTGCTCAAGTAAACCCAGCTTGGGTAACTGCGGCCAAATTGGCGCATCCATTGATTTTAATGAAACGCCTACTGCATAATCAGGATCCTCAAAAGGCATTGAGCCGATGGCAGTGGAAAGGAATTTTGTCTTAACCATAATTTTTCTCCTTGGTAAATGAATGCTATTTATTTAACGCTTCTTTAATCGCCATAATGTGCGCAGGTGTAGTTCCGCAGCAGCCGCCGATAATATTAGCTCCGGCAGCAGCTAGCTTAGGCGCAAGTTCTGCCATATCCTGCGGAGTTTCCGGAAAGAATACTTCGCCGTTTACATTTTTTGGAAGACCTGCATTTGCATGAACAAGAATCGGAATGGTTTTATTTACCGAACGCATTTGGCTTACGATTTCTATCATTCTTTCGATTCCGTTTCCGCAGTTTGCACCGACAATATCAGCGCCTGCTTTAATTACTGCATTCATTGCAGAAACCGGATCAACACCCATCATTGTTCTGTATTCACCCTGCACGGTTTTTTCAAAAGTAAATGTACAGATAATTTCCAGCTTTGTATTTTCCTTGACAGCTTTAACTGCCTGACACGCTTCTTCGATATCGCTCATGGTTTCGATACAGGCTGCATCCGCACCGCCTTTTTCAAAAGCAACAGCCTGGGTTTTAAACGATTCGTAAAGTTCTTCCTCTGTTACTTCCTCTGTAATAAGCATTTTCCCGGTAGGACCCATGGAAGCTATTACCCAATTATTGTCTCCGGCAGCCTGCCTCGAAATCCTTGCGGCAGCTTCGTTTATTACCGCCGCCCTGTCGGCAAGCCCAAAATGCGCCAGTTTAAAGCTGCTTCCGCCGAAACTGTCAGTCTCGACCATGTCCGCTCCGGCATCAATATAGTTTTTTGCCACATCAAGAACATCAGCAGGCCGGTCAACGCACCATAATTCGGGACATTCACCGGGTTTTAACCCTTTTATATGGAGAAAAGTCCCCCAAGCTCCATCGGAAATAAGCACTTTCCCCGACTTGAGTGCTTCGGTAATCTTTTGTCTTGCCATGTTTTTCTCCTTAAGAATGGTCATTATATATCATATTCCCAAAAAAACAATATTTTACTTTTTATAATCATTCATATATAATGCCGTGTATGGGATATTCGGACGCGATTAATCTTGCTTCTCAGAAACTTTCGCAAATACCGCCACAAAAGGCATGCGAAGATTGCGGCGCCCGTTATGAAAACGGAGAGTTTATCCTGCCCTGGCTAAACAGGGACAGAGTTTTATCCGCTGCACAGGATGCTCAAAAGATATTATGGCTTCATTATTTAACTGCCGGCGGCACAAAGAAAATGACAGGAGAATTAATCGCATACAGGGATACAGCCCCGGCGCTTTTTTACGAACCTAATTTCTATAAAAGAGCAGTACGTCCCCTGGTAAAGTGTTTTGGAACAATACCGGAAAAATTGATTGAATTAGGCACTGCTCTTGGAGGACAGGCAGCGGCACTTGGTGATGCCTCCGTTACAATTAATGTACTTCCATATCTGCCTTTAACTTTTGTAATCTGGAGAGGATGTGAAGAGTTTCCTCCGGAAGGTAATATACTTTTTGATAAGTCGGCAAAAACATGGTTTGGATCCGAAGACCTTGCCGTTCTGGCAAGCGTTGCTGTTTATGAGTTAATTAATATATTTAAAAAAGGAGACATAAAATGACAGAAACATTTATTTTATTGGGAACATCGATAACTCTTGCTCTTTTTCATACACTTATTGGAGTGGATCACTATGTGCCATTTATTGCGCTTAGTAAATCAAATAACTGGACGATAAGAAAAACTATATACATTGTTCTGGTATGCGGAGTTGGCCATGTATTGGGATCTGTCTTTCTCGGGTTTATAGGTATAATGCTGTCAGCCGGCGTTACATCGCTTGTTGATATCGAAGATATCCGCGGGGTTGTTGCAACATATGTATTAATCGGTTTTGGACTTATCTATACTCTTTACGGAATCAGGTGCGCGGTTAAAAATAAAACTCATACTCATATTGGTCATGACGGACAGACTATCGTACATTCGCATTCACATAACAGCGAAGAACATGAACACAAAACAAAAAAAACGGGTAATGTCTTTTGGGGTCTTTTTATTTTCTTTGTGCTTGGTCCATGCGAACCGTTGATTCCGCTTTTAATGTATCCTGCCGCCACAATGAACATCTTTACACTTGTTCTGGTAACAGTAAGTTTTTCTGTTTTTACAATCGGAACAATGCTTATAATGACGCTATTGGGCATAAAGGGGTTTCAGCTTTTAAAGGCGGAGAAACTGGAAAGATACGCTCATGCGCTTGCAGGTTCCGCAATTCTGGTGTGCGGAATATCTGTACTGCTACTTCCAATATAAAAGATGCCTTGAAGTTTCTTCTATTTTATCAAACTCAAGATCTTTATCTTCCGGGTTTTCGGCAGTTTTTCCCGCTTGTGTGCTATTGATAATCTCATTTACAGAAGCGCGTATTCCAAAAATTAAATCGTGGCGGATAATTGCATTACCGATCATCAAACCGACAGAACGAAGTATATTCATTTCATCGTCTGAAAGGGTACGTTCCTGAATACAGTCATCAAAACTTACATATCCCCAGAAAGTATCCTGCATATAAACAGGAACCGCAAAAACAGATTTCATGCCGTGCGGTTTTAAACGGTCCTGTTCTTCCTGTGACAGATCACCTAACGAACCGTTGACGCATTCGCCTTTTATAAACTTTGCTTTCCAGCCAGGTACATGCGAGTACGGATAAATTGCTTTATTTTCTACAGGATTAAGGTGTTTGCCCGTGTCATTCTGCCATTCAAAACGCATACCGTAATGAAGAACGCCATTTTTATTTTCATTCTGCCAGACATAACCGCGATCAAAATCCAGACAATGAGAAATAATACTCATACTTTCCAGAACAGAAGCTTCAAATGTTTCTTCTTCCATTGCAGCAAATAAAATTCGCGCAGTAGCATTAACAGCATGCAAAAGCCGGTGTTTATGGGAACCTTCTGTTCTTTGTTCTCTTATAATATCCATATTTTTACCGTTGTACCCTGCCCGAAGCATTTCCGGCTGCCAGTTTTTTTACTTCATCTGCGGAGACAAGATTGAAGTCACCCTCTATAGTGTGCTTAAGGCAGCTTGCCGCTACGGCAAACTCCAGCCTGTCCTGAGCTTCCATGCCGTTAAGATTTGCGTAAATTAGTCCCGCGCCGAAACTATCGCCGCCGCCGACTCTGTCTACTATATGAACAGCGTATTTTTTGGAAAAATAATATTCGTTTCCTGTAAACAGCATTGCGCCCCAGTTGTTATCGTTAGCGGAAATTGATTCCCTTAATGTGATTGCAACCTGTTTGCAGCCAAACCGTTTGGCAAGAGCGGAGGCAACTTCTTTGTAGCCGTCATGGCTGATTTTGCCGGACGTCACATCACTGCCGGCAGCTTTTATTCCAAAAACATCAGCGGCATCTTCTTCGTTTGCTATGCAAAGATCAACATGTTCCATTAATTTGCCCATAACTTCGCCGGCTTTTTCGCGTGTCCATAAGTTTACGCGGTAGTTTATGTCGCAGGAAACTGTAATGCCTTTTGACCGCGCTGCCTTGCACGCTGCCAAACAAATTGCAGCCGCGCTGTCTGAAAGCGCAGGAGTTATTCCCGTAAAGTGAAACCAGTTTACACCCTGAAAAATTTTATCCCAGTTAAAATCTGTTTCTGCGGCTGCTGCAATTGCTGAATGTGCGCGGTCGTATATAACTTTGGAAGGACGCTGAGAAGCGCCTTTTTCCAGAAAATAAATTCCAACACGATCGCCGCCGCGGACAATCAGAGATGTATCTACGCCAAACTCCCGCAGTTTATTTACTGCACCCTGTCCAATTTCATGCTTGGGCAGTTTTGTTACGAATGCGGCATCGATGCCGAAACCTGCAAGAGAGACTGCGACGTTGGCTTCGCCTCCGCCGTAGGTTGCACCATAGGAAGCAGCCTGGACAAAACGATAGTAGCCTTCGGGGGCTAATCGCAACATAATTTCACCAAATGTAATTACCTTCATAACACTCCTAATGTGCATATAACGTTTGAATATCAGGGGACGGAAACCCGCCCCCTTGCGCTCGGGAACTTCCAACGAGCACGAAGTGCGAAGTTTCCAGGACAGATACTCGCTCAGGGGGTCGTTTTCCGTCCCCTGTTTAAAAATATTATATTTCTGACTTATTCTACAGCAAATCAGAAATAATAGCAATTTGAATCTGTTGATTAGTCTTTGTTGTACCGTTATAATCCCCACATGAGTAGAAAATATGAGCCTAAAATGATTAAATGCCTGGCGATCGATCTGGATGGCACCACTCTGCTGCCGGACGGAATCCTTGGTGCTCGAACAAAAGATTGCTTAATAAGGCTAATAAAAAAAGGCATGCAAATAATGATTTCTACGGGAAGAGCGATAGAAGCTGCAGAAAAGTACCGCAGTGCAATCGGCGCAGAAGGTCCTATGGTGTTTTTTAACGGCGCAGAAGTCGCAGATGTCCCTTCCGGTAAAATATTGCACACAAATTGCATCAATATGGATGTGGTTGATTACGGAGCCTGCGTTGCGCGCGAATTGGGGATTCATTATCAGATTTATCTTCCGGCAGGTATCTCCCCGGACACCGGGAAAAAAGACCCCAATCAATTGTGGGAAGCGCTATTAATAGAAAAATACGGCCCGGAGGCCGAGTACTATAAAAAACATACCGGCATTGTACCGGTTATAAAGGATTTAAGAAGCATTGCGTCTCTGCCAATAGACGGCTGTATAAAGGGAATGTTCATTGCCGACCCTTCCCTGCACGATAAAGTCCGCCAAAAGATGAAAGATCGCTTTGGCGAACAGATTAATGTTATAAGAAGTTATCCTACTTTTCTGGAAGTCATAAATGCCGGTGTTTCCAAGGGCGAAGGCCTTAGAATCGCCATGGAACACAGGGGCTTAAAACCAGAGGAAGTTATTGCTTTTGGAGACGAAGAAAACGATCTGCCGATGTTCCCGATAGCCGGATTTGCCTGTGCCCCGTCAAATGCCAGGGAAAAAATAAAGGATGCCGCAGACCTGATTTACGGTCCCAACACGGAAGAAGGCCTGGCAATGTTCCTGGAGAAGATATTCCTGTAGCCCTAGACATTAATCGATAAATATGGTAGTAATAAGGCTATGATATTCCCTTTAAAAGACCTCATCGAATACGGTGACAATATGTACGAAATAACCACAGCGGCCTCACGCAGAGCGTATCAGCTTTCCTCCTTAATGGACAAGGAAGAGAAAGAAGACTACGACGGTAAAATGGTCGCCCTTGCCGCACTGCAGGTTTTTACCAAGGAAGTCCAGTTTCGCCTGGAAGCTGAATAAGCCTTTTGGATAAAGATTCCATTCCGGTTTTAGTTCTCTTTGGACCGACAGCGTCTGGAAAAACCCATATTCTTCTTGAACTTTTTAAATCCCTTCATTTTCAAGCCGAGGTCGTTTCCGCAGATTCCATGCAGGTTTACCGCGGAATGGATATTGGCACTGCAAAACCTTCCATAGAAGAGCGCGCTTGCCTGCCCCACCATTTAATCGATATCCGTGATCCTTCGCAGCAGTTTAACACAGGGGACTTTGTCCGCCTTGCAAGTGAAGCATGTCTGGAAATAACATCCCGGGGAAAACTACCTGTTGTATCCGGAGGAACCGGATTTTATCTAAAAAACTTTATCTTAGGTCTTAGCGAAGCGCCTCCCTCCGATATGGAAATTCGCGATATTTTAAAGCTTGAACTTGCCGAAAAAGGCGCCGCCGCGCTCATGCAAGAGCTGTCTGCCTGCGACCCGGTAAGCGCCGGACGTATTCATATAAATGATGAATACCGCTTATTGCGCGCGCTGGAAGTTTACCGCTCCTGCGGGCAGCCATTATCTTCGTTTGAAGTTAATGAAAGAAAAGAAAGCAGTAATTTCCGTTTTAATATAATAGGGCTGTCGCGGCCGCGTGAAGAACTTTACCAGCGCATTAACTTGCGCTGTGCGCAGATGTTTGAGCAGGGTCTTGCTGCAGAAGTACGTTCGCTATTCGAAGCCGGATTCACTCCCGATGACCCGGGTTTACGCGCAATCGGCTACAGGGAATTTTTTGTGGAAGATCCGGAGGCTGCCGGTAAATGGCGGCTTTCTGATGATGTTGACGGGGTGCAGGTCTTAATCGCGCAGAACAGCAGGCGTTATGCAAAACGGCAGATTACGTTTTTCGCAGGCATACCGGGGGTAAAGTGGGTTGAGTGCAGCGGTAATGAAATAGAGATTGCAAATATTATTAAAGAAGATCTCTCACAGAGACACAAAGGCACAAAGAACACAGAAGGAAGTCTTTATTTATGAAACGCCCGCGCTTTCTTGATATTATTTATCTTCCCGATGTAAAGGTTGGCAGGTTTTTAAGTGTTCTTGTAATTTTTGGAATAGCAATCGGAATGAAGCATGGTGTTCAAAATAATTATTTATCAGAGATTGTAAATATCGATGAGTTCGAGCGCGGGATAGTCGATGCATTCAGGGAATTGCCTGGTCTTTTATTAATTTTTATTCTTGCATTAATGTACCGGTTTGCAGACAGCAGGGTTTTTAAAATAGGCATTGCGCTTATGGCAGGCGGAATGGTTGGGCTTTTACTTACAAGCACCAGCGAATTATTTTTAACAAAAATTATTGTTGTGGTTTTTATGGTTTTATTCAGCACAGGCGAACATATAATTATGCCTGTACGAAGCACTATCGCAATGGAGATGGCAAAGCGTGAAAAATCAGGGGCTTCGCTGGGAATAACCACATCAATCGGACAGCTTGGCACCATTGCGGGCCTTCTTCTTGTTACAGGTATCTTTTTTGTACTGGAGAAAAAAGATTTTTCAAGAATCGACATTATAGGATACAGGATTGTATTTAGCATTGCGGCAGCACTAATGACTACAGCAGCTTTGGTAGCCGCCGCTTTAAAAGAGACAACTCTTAAAGCGCCAAGACAGCGTTTTTATTTTGCAAAGAAATTTACCAAATATTACATTATGGAAGTCTTTTACGGTTCGCGTAAGCAAATCTTTCTTACTTTTGCTCCCTACGTTCTTGTCCGTGAATACATGGCAGATCCTTCTACGATTTCGCTTCTTTTGGCAATTTGCTCTGTTTTTATTATGTTCTGCAGTCCTTTAATCGGTAAACTAATCGATAAGATTGGATATAAAAAAGTAATGATTGCAGATACGCTCATCCTGGTTGTTGTCTGCCTGTTATACGGCTATTCGCATATTTTATTTACTCCTGCTATCGCATTCATTGTAATCTGCTGTAACTTTGTGCTTGATCAGGTTATCTCGGTTGCAAGCATGGCGAATAACGTATATGTCCAGCGTATTTCTTCGGACAGGGAAGAAATTACGGCTACCCTTTCTACAGGCATTTCTGTTAATCACATTTTTAGCGTTTCTATCGCTCTTATCGGCGGCTGGATCTGGAAGGTTGCCGGAATCGAAGTTTTATTTACAATGTCTGCCATACTTGGATTTATCAGCAGTATTTTTGCCGCAACAATTAAAAAAAGCGAAGAAGTTAAAAATTAAGAATAGTCCGCGGGAAAGTATACGCAGATCCCTAATTGAGTATACCCTCTTGAAAATACCAATAAAAACAGATTATTATTAAAGCATGAAAAGAATCGTTACTTTATCTGTTATTCTCCTTATTATAACAGGGCTTCCGCTTTTTGCCGCGGGTATTCGGGATGAAAGACTTTCCGAGTCTAAAACTTCTGTATGGTTAATAACTTCAGAAAATAATACTATGTTTCTTGGCGGAAGCATCCATATTTTGCGGGAATCTGATTTTCCGCTGCCGCGAAATTTTGATTATGCTTTTTCACAATCAGATATTCTTATCCTGGAAGCAGATACAAAACAAATGGAAAGTCCGGAAATTATACAGTATTTAATGGACAGTATGTTTTTACCAGTCGGAACAGGATTACAATCTATTTTAAATAAAGAAGTGTACGAACTACTTTCTGCAGCTTGTATGGAATACGGAATCGTGATAGATGATATAGGAAACTTAAAGCCAGCTATGATAATGAATATATTAACATTATTTCAGATGGAAAAATATGGGTTTGTTCAGGAAGGCGTAGACGATTATTATTACAATAAAGCTGATTACGAAAATAAACCTATTGATTTTCTTGAATCAGTCCAATCCCAGATAGACATGATTTTAACAATGGGTGATGGTTACGAAAATGAATATGTATTGTATTCATTGCAGGATATGGAATATACCGGAGCATTATTAAATATACTTTTGGCACAGTGGAAAATAGGAGCATCATCAATAACGGAACTTACACTTACCGAAATGAAAGAACACTGGCCGGAAATATACAAATCGTTAATAACAGACAGGCACGACTTATGGCTTCCCCAAATCGAACATTACCTGACTTCCGATAAGGTATATTTTGTAATCGTCGGCCTTGCTCATATACACGGACCTGACGGCCTGTTAAAATATCTCGAAGACCTGGGTTACGAAATAGAACAGCT
>Ga0123356_10005979_pt1 | contig 12342 bp, 9 predicted proteins | sample TergutEmb28metaG_2_FD_92546 | JGI IMG/M metagenome (GOLD analysis project Ga0123356, IMG submission 92546) | Embiratermes neotenicus P3 segment gut microbial communities from Petit-Saut dam, French Guiana - Emb289 P3 | ecosystem: Host-associated > Arthropoda: Insects > Digestive system > Gut ... | reverse complement strand
TTACGCGCGGGAATATTGAAAAACAGGTGTTCAACCGTAACGTCAGTTCCTGAATCAGTGCCGGCGGTCGTAATCGGAGCCATTTCGCCTCCCTTGCAGGCTACGCAAACTCCTGTTTCTTCATTATATGTTTTCGTGAGCATTATTACGCTTGAAACCGCTGCTATTGAAGCCAACGCTTCGCCTCTAAACCCCAGAGTTTCAATATGCGAAAGGTCTTCCGCGCTGTTAAGTTTGCTTGTGGCATGCGGTGCGAACGCGAGTTCTGTATCATAGCGGTCGATTCCCGACCCATTGTCGGCGACCCTTATCTTCTCTAAGCCGCCGTCCCTTATGTCAACGGTTATTCGAGTCGCTCCTGCGTCGAGTGAATTCTCGACAAGTTCTTTTACAACAGAAACCGGGCCTAAAACAACCTCGCCGGCCGCTATCAGATCGTATACTTCCTTAGGTAATTGCTTTATTTTCATTGTTTTTCATCCGTTTCCAGCGAAAAAAACGAAATCTGGCGCTTTACCGAACCGGGATCCGCGATACGTATCTCTTTACCCTCTTTTTCAAGCGCGGCAAGCTTCTCGTTAGCGTCTTCGATAAGACTTTCCGGAAGTCCGGCCATTTTAGCGACGTGTATACCGTATGAGCGACCCATAGCGCCTGCAGCTATTTTATGAAGATATACGACGCGCCCTTCCGTGTCATCAACAAGGGTCGAGAGGTTTAAAAGGCCGGGTATCAAGCCTTCAAGCGCTGTCAGTTCGTGATAATGCGTCGCGAACATAGTCCTCGCGCGTCTTCCCACAGCGCAAAGATAGTCGACGACAGCCCAGGCGATCGCCAGTCCGTCGTAAGTACTCGTGCCGCGTCCGATCTCATCGAGGATAATAAGACTTTTTTCAGTATATTCAGCGATTATCTCAGATAATTCGTTCATTTCAACAAGGAAAGTGCTCTGTTCTCGCGCAATATTGTCGGAAGCCCCTATTCGTGTGAAAATACGATCACAGATCCCGATTTCAGCGCTGTCTGCGGGCACGAACGATCCCATCTGAGCCATCAGCACAATAAGTGCCGTTTGGCGCATATACGTTGATTTTCCGGCCATATTAGGGCCTGTTACAAGCAACATGCTCCTGTCACGTAGATCCAGGTTCGTGTCGTTTGGCACGAATGCTCCGCCGGAAGCGAAGGTCAGGCGCTCAAGCACCGGATGGCGCCCTCTTACGATCATTATACAGTCATTTTCAGTCACAACAGGCCGGTTATAACCGTTTTCCTGCGCGGATTGCGCGAGCGACTGAAGAGCATCCAGTCTTGAGACAGCTGCCGCCGCTTCCCGGATGGATGGTAGCGACTTTGAGATCTGAACGCGTAAATCTTCAAAAAGCTCTGCTTCGAGCGCGTTGATACCGGTTTCTGCCGATAATACCGCGTTTTCCATGCGCTTAAGTTCCGGAGTGATAAAACGTTCGCCTCCGGTCAGCGTCTGTTTTCGTATATAATCTTCCGGAACCTGATCCAGATTCGCGTTAGTTACCTCGATATAGTAGCCCTGGACGCGGTTGTAGCGTACTTTCAGGCTCTTTATGCCTGTCCGTTCCCTCTCGTCGTTTTCAAGCGACGCGATCCACTTCTTCCCGTCCGATATCCCGAGCTTCATATCGTCGAGTTCACTGCTGTAGCCGTCTCTAATAAGTCCCCCGCCAAGGATCGACAGAGGCTGCTCATCAAGCAGTGCCGCTTCGATAATCTTTATTACTTCGTCGTGGTCTTTTATAGACACAGAAAGCTCATTCAAAAGTACAGGGGCCGCATCCGCTATCGTGTTTTTCACTTCCGGCAGCGCCGTCAGGCTCAGTTTCAGTGATATCATATCCCTGCCGTTTGCGGAACCAGCCTCAACGCGGCCTGAAAGCCGCTCAAGGTCATATACGCCACGCAGGCCTTCCCGAAGGTCATTTCGCTCAAGATAAGCGTTTAAGAGCCATTCTAAAGCGTCTAACCTGGCGTCTATCTCTTCTTTACGGATCAGAGGCTCGCGTATCCACCTTTTCAGCATGCGGGCGCCCATGGCCGTCCTTGTCCGGTCGAGTACACCCAGCAGAGAACCGTTCACGCTATGGTCATGCATAGTTTCGGTCAATTCAAGATTTCTTGCGGCTGTACGGTCGATCAGCATACGCCCGGAGGTTTTATGTATCTTTGCTTCTGAGAATGCCACTGTTGCTTTTACGTACATAAGATATGCGGAAAGGCCCGATACCGCGGCGTCCATCACATTTTCACCCGCAAACTTTTCTTTGTCGAGCAAGTTTACAGGCACCGTGGTTTCCTTCTTCAGCATAGCAGCGTAAAAACCGGCTTCAGCGTCATCCGGGCACCCGTGCACGATCTCTGCTACGTCCAAACGGCTGAGTTCGTGTAATAGGGCCCTTTCATTGGCCAGACCCGTATCTCCCTCAAATGCCATAGCTTCAAGTTCGCCGGTCGTTATGTCGGTATACGCCAGCCCTATCGCCCCACGGTCAAAATATACAGAAGCAAGGTAATTACTCTTGCCGGGGTTCAGCATGAGTTCGCTCGTCAGTGTTCCCGGCGTCAGTACCCGTGTGACTTCACGCTTTACAAGCCCTTTAGCGAGCGCCGGATCTTCACACTGGTCACAGATCGCAACATTTCGGGAAGCAGCGAGAAGCCGAGCGAGATAAGCCTCCGCCGCGTGATAAGGGACTCCGCAAAGAGGCGCCGGATCGATATCCGTGCCGAGCCGTTTCTTCGTCAGCGTTATATCGAGAATGGCGGACGCTTCGACAGCGTCATCGTAGAACATCTCATAGAAGTCGCCCACACGATAGAAAAGAATACAGTCAGGATACTGTTCCTTGATGCTCAGGTATTGCGCCAGCATCGGCGTAGTCTTACTCACCCGGTTTCACCAGCATAAGAAATTCCTTATTCCCTTTTGCGCCTGCTATCGGACTGTCGATCTCGGCTATGACTGACAGACCGTTGTCCGCAGTGTAGTTCTTTATCTTATCAAGGACCTCGGTGTGGACGTCGGGATCCCTGACTATACCGCCCTTTCCAACCTGTTCCCGCCCGGCTTCGAACTGCGGCTTCACGAGGCAGACGATGGACGCCTCACTTTTTAATAATTTCACGGCTACAGGCAGTATGAGCTTCAGCGAAATAAACGATACATCGATAGCAATAAAGTCAGCTTTTTCAGGAAATTTTTCCGTGTCAAGCAGCCTGACGTTCGTCTTTTCCATATTAACAACTCTCGGATCGTTTCTGAGCTTATAATCGAGCTGACCGTAGCCCACGTCTATCGCGTAGACCCTTAAAGCACCACGTTTCAGCATAAGATCGGTAAAACCGCCCGTTGATGCGCCTATATCTATACAGACGGCGTCTTCCAGACAGATATCCCACTCGTCAAGCGCGCCTTCGAGTTTCAGGCCTCCGCGGCTGACATAGGGGACAGGATCTTCCAAAAGCGATATTTCAGCGTCACTATCGACCTTGGTGCCGGCTTTCAGATCGCGCCGGCCATTAACTAATACGGATCCGGCCATAAGATAGGCCTGCGCTTTTTCGCGCGTAGACACAAGGCCGCGTTCCACGAGCAATACGTCTATACGGGTTTTCATCCAAGAAACTCCAAAACACTACTTGTAACACCGCTCGCGTCAAGCCCGTAGACCCTCATCAGCTCGTTAACGTCCCCGTGAGTCACATATTCATCCGGCCATCCTATACACAAAACCGTCGAGTCGATCCTCTTTTCGGCAAGGACAGCCAGTACACTTTCGCCAAACCCGCCCTTACGTAAATTATCTTCGAGAGTCACGATCAAAACGCTGCGGCGCGCGGTTTCACAGATATAGTCTTGGTCGAGCGGAGACGCGAACCGCGCGTTGACTACTCCCGCTTTTACGCCTTTTTCTTCAAGAAGTGAAGCGGCGCCCAGGGCGACGTCGACCATTTTCCCGAGGGCAAAGAATTCGACTTTAGTATCAGGCCCGCCAAGTAATCGCTCGGATTTACCTATTTCGAGAGGGGTATCGATACAAGTTGCGTCAGGCGTTTCCCCGCGCGGGTAACGAATGGCCACAGGACCGTTTATCGTCAGCGCGAACTTAGCCATCTCCTCAAGTTCAACGGCGTCTTTTGGCGCCATTACGACCAGGCCTGGGATATGTGTCAGGTAGCTCAAATCAAACACCCCGTGATGCGTTTTACCGTCGCTTCCGACATTTCCAGCCCTGTCTATCATGAAAACCACAGGTATCTTCTGAGCGCAAATATCGCTTACGATCTGATCGTACGCGCGTTGCAGGAATGTAGAATATATGAAAACAAAAGGCTTCAATCCTCCGAGTGCAAGTCCTGCAGCGAAAACCACAGCGTGCTCCTCCGCGATACCGACGTCGAAGTAGTGTTTGAAATATGACTTCGAAAACTCAGTCAGCCCCAGGCTGTCAGTCATCGCGGCGCTTACGCATACAATATCCGGATCCTGCTCTGCCAAGGCGATCATCGTCTCACCGGCGACATTCGACCAGGAGCGACGCCCGTCTTCGCTGGAAGACCCGGTTTCAGGATCGAACGGGCCCGAACCGTGAAACCGTTCGGGATTCTTCTCCGCGTTCACATAACCTTTACCTTTTTTTGTCACGGTATGTATCAGGACCGGCCCGTCGAGCTGCTTCACTTCCTCAAGAAGCTCGATCAGATCAGCCAGATTGTGCCCGTCGATCGGGCCGTAATACTTGAACCCAAGCTCTTCGAACAGAGTGCCCGGCACGACAGCGTAACGCATCAGATTCTTCATACGTTCCGCACCCTGCACCATACTTTCGCCGACCCTGGGTATCTTAGCCATCCGCTCCTTCAGCACGTGTTTCGCACCGAGATACGTAGGCGAGACCCTGAGTTTCGAAAGATAGCTCGCGACACTGCCTGTGTTTTCCGAAATCGACATATCGTTGTCGTTCAGTATAACGATCATTCGTGTCTGCCGGTTTCCCGCGTTATTCAGGCCTTCGTACGCTAGTCCGCCTGTCAGCGCGCCGTCACCGATGACCGCTATTACATGATAGTCTTCCCCTATGATATCGCGGGCTTCCGCAAGGCCCATAGCAGCCGAAATTGACGTACTGCTGTGGCCGCTGTTATAAGTGTCGGACGGGTCTTCACCCGTGTTCGGAAATCCGCTGATGCCGCCGTACTGCCGGAGCGTCGGAAAATCCCCGGCCCGCCCGGTTAGGATCTTATGCACGTAGACCTGATGTCCTGCGTCCCAGACTATCCGGTCTTTATTAACGTCAAAAACGCGGTGGAGGGCGACAGTCAGCTCTACGATCCCGAGATTTGACGCGAGATGCCCGCCTGTCGAGCTGACATTTGAGATAAGAAAATCACGGATCTCGTATGTCATCAGCTCCAGTTCCCGCCTGCTCATCCGCTTGCCTCTGGCCTTGGAAGCGATATACTTGTCTATCATTCTTCCCATTATTTCACCCGTTTGGACAGACTTAAAGCCATTTCTGTAAGTAAATCGACGTATTGCTTGTTCGTGCCTTCAGCGCTCTCCGCTGCCCGTACCGCCCGTTCAGTCAACTCCTCAAGCCGTGCGCACGAAACACCGAGCCCCTGAACCGCTGGGTATGAAGCCTTTCCTTCTTCACTGCCGTAGTCAAGGATGTCGTCAGTGATCTGAAACGCGAGGCCAAGGTTTTCACCGTATTTAGTAAAAGCAAGAGCAGCCTGTTCGTTCGCTCCCCCAAGATAAGCACCGGCGCTCACCGCCGCACGTATCAAAGCCGCGGTTTTTTTCATATGTATATAATCAAGCAATTCTATGCTCACATCTGTTCCTTCAGCTTCGATATCAGCGACCTGCCCGGCAACCATGCCATCGATCCCACAGCCCGAAGCAATAGCGTATCCGGCGCGAAGGCGCCTGGCCAATGCTTCGCTGTCATCCAGATATTTGAGATAATCCCGGTGCATTATTTCAAATGCCGCCGAAAGCAGTCCGTCCCCGGCCAAAATAGCCATCGCCTCGCCGAAAACTTTATGATTTGTCAGTTTCCCGCGCCGCATGTCGTCGTTGTCCATTGCCGGCAGATCGTCGTGGATCAGAGAATAGTTATGGATGAGCTCTATCGCGCACGCGTACGGTAAAGCCTCGTTTTCATCGCCTCCTACGGCTTTACAGGTTAACAAAAGCAGTACTGGCCTGACCCGCTTACCGGGTGCGTCAAGCGTATAACGCATAGCTTCAAACAGAGTCTGTGATTCTAAAGGGCCATCTAAGGGCATCTCACGCGCTATATATGACTCAAGCAGATTTTTTAAACGATCGGTTTCTTCATTCATAATCTAGTATTCCTCATCAAAGTTTTTTTCAATAGTCTCAATACGCCTGTTCGCGTCCTCAAGCTTGCTTTTACAAACAGTATAATAATCTACCCCCTGTTCATATAGTGAGATCGCCTCGTCAAGAGGCACATTCTCTCCGGCAAGACGTGCAGAAATAGCCTCAAGACGCTCCATAGCTTCCTCAAATCCGATATCCTTAATATCACTCATCTTCGATACCTCCCAATACTACATTATTGATCGTTGCACTTGCGCGCCCGTCGGAAAACCTTAAGCTCGTTTCATCGCCTTTTTTTAGAAACGAGACTCCGGTAACGGCTTTACCGGAAGAGTCCTCGACTATAGCGTACCCCCTGGAAAGCACATGCAGAGGGCTTAATGCTTCAAGCTTTTCAACTTGTACCCGGATCCGGTATGATTCCTTCTCAACTTTATTTTTCGCGGAATTAATAATATTCATCCGTAAAAAGTCTATGTTTTGTATCTGTCCCGCCTTCTCTCCGGCCGCGGCTTTAATACCCGTAAGAAGTGACATCAGATGTACGCCCCGTTCGGAAACTCCGCTCTTGAGGCGCCCGATAAGCGCATCCATATTATTAGCCCGTATACGCAGATCATATTCCGAAACCAGCCTTGAGACGCCGCCTTTCATACGAGAAAAAAGCGTCTCGATATCTTCATCAAGCTCGTTCGTATCAGGACAGACAAGCACGGCCGCAGCCGTCGGCGTCTCAGCCCGTTTGTCCGCGACAAAATCAGAAATGGAAAAATCCGTTTCATGGCCTACAGCAGATACGACAGGGATCTTCGATTCAAAAATCGCGTCCGCGACTGCCTCCTCACTAAACGCAGCCAGATCTTCACTGCTCCCGCCGCCGCGCCCTACAATGATCACATCCGCCTCAGGATACTCTTTATTTGCCTGCCGTATCCGGGAAGCGATCATCTCCGCGGCCCCGTTACCCTGAACGAGTGTCGGGAATACAAGTATGTCAACAACACTGTTTCGCGTCGTTATTATCTTAAGAATATCGTTAACCGCGGCTCCTGTTTCCGACGTTACGATAGCGATCAGGCGCGGAAAAGAAGGCAGCGGTTTTTTATGTTCTTCGTCAAAATAGCCTTTTTCGGACAGTTTTTTCTTAAGCTTCTCGAAATCTAATGAAAGAGCACCTTGTCCGCTTTCGAAAATACGCCTAATATTGAGCGAATAACGACCGCCTTTTTCATAAACGTTCACATAGCCTTCGACAATGATCTCAGCTCCGTCTTTCAGCTTGAATTCAAGACCGCGATAGATCCCGCTGCCCAAAAAACAGTCGATCCTCGACGCTTCGTCTATGAGAGAAAAGTATACATGTCCTGAACCGTGTACTTTGAAATTTGAAATCTCACCGACAACAGAAACGTCCGACAGGACCCCGTCGGCCGCAATCAATCTTGCAAGGTATGAATTAAGTTGGCTGACGCGTATCGGCTTCCTCGCCACCCTTTACCTCCGCTTTCATAACCTTTATATTTTAGCACATAACAGGATGATTATAGAGGATGCGTGATAAAAAACGCCTGTGAATCGAATGCCATGTCTTTTGCGGGCTTACGCAATGTATACTCTCCTTTTGAATCCATATCCCAGGCTTTGACATTATCGGTTTGCATCTTTTCAAGCATACTAAATATCCGATTTCGGAGATGTGCGTCCAAAACAGGGCAAGCCACTTCTATTCGCCGTTCTGTATTACGCGTCATCAGATCAGCGGATGAAATATACATCCTCATTTCATCACCGTCGCCGAAACAGAAAACCCTTGAGTGCTCAAGAAAGCGTCCAACGACGCTTATTACGGTTATATTATCCGTAAGTCCCCGAATGCCCGGGATCAGGCAACAGATCCCACGTATTATCATTGATATTTTCACACCGTTTTGTGACGCTTCTATCAGCTTTAATATCACTCCCCTGTCTGTAAGAGAATTGCATTTGATCAGTATACGGCCATCATCGCCTTTTTCCCGCTCTATTTCGATCTGTTCCACCACCTGTTTCTTGAACCGGTTCGGCGCTACCCAGAGATGTGTATAATCTCCGCTCAAGTTGTCGAGCAGCAGATTCTGGAACAACTGGGCGGCGTCCTGTCCGATCTCCTGGTTTGCCGTTATGATCGAAAGATCCGTATACAGTTTGGCCGTCTTTTCATTATAGTTACCGGTACCGATCTGTGTGACATATAGTATGCGTCCTGATTCCTTTCTCGTAATAAGGCAGATCTTCGAATGTACCTTGTATCCAGGAAGGCCGTATATCACATGGCAGCCCACCTCCTCAAGTCGCTGAGACCACTCGATATTGTTTACCTCGTCGAACCTTGCGCGCAGCTCCATCATAACTATGACTTCCTTGCCGTTTTCCGCCGCGTTACAGAGCGACTCCGCAAGCCTCGACTGTATGTCGAGCCTGTAAAGAGTGATCTTTATGGATATTACGGTCGGATCATCAGCGGCCTGACGCAACATTTCCAGGAGCGGCGCCATGCTTTCATATGGATATGAAAACATAATATCGCCCTTCTGGGCCTGCTTCATAAGATTGTCCGATTTATCTGCAGGATACACAGGCACGGGCAAATGCGCGGGCCTGACGAGAGGTTCCCATATTTCTGATCTCGATCTCTCTTCGAGTTTATAGCTGTAGTACAGATCGAGCGGTGAAGAAGAAACATATACCTGTTTTTTCTTGAGATTTAGCTTTTCACAAAAAAACGATATGAAATCATCGCCTGTTTCATATCCTAGTTCAAGCCTCACAGGCGCGAGCCTTTGACGTTTTTTAATTATTTTCTGCATGAATTTGCGGTAGTCGATCTCCTCATCCATCGCGCTTTCTTCTTCAAGGTTAAGGTCGGCGTTCCTTGTTACTGACAGAATAGTCTTCTCAAGAACGACATATGGATCAAAAGACAGATAGGCAAAATGATAGATGATATCCTCGAGCAAGAGATACCTGAACCCGCCTTCAAGATAATAGATCCTTTCGATTGCGTCCGGTACCGCTATAAGCCCGAACACTGAACGGCTCTTATGCTCCAGCGTTACACCAACGTACAATCTCTTATTGTCCATATGGGGGAACGGGTGACGATTGTCTACGATAAGCGGTGAAAGCAAAGGCAGTATATTACGCTTGAACTCTTTCTCTACGTCCTTCACTTCTTTCTCGTCCAAATCGCTCATCTTAAGATATTCTACGCCCTGTTTTCTAAGCTCCTTAGTCACGGAGTTGAAATACTTGTCCTTGCGCGTATACATCGAAGGGATCTGCTCAAATATCGCGTCGAGCTGCTCTTTAGCGTCCCATCCTGTTTTATTGTCGAAGTATTTAGGCGCGAAAAGCATATAGTCCGTAAGACTGCCTACACGTATCATAAAGAACTCGTCGAGATTGCTGTTAAAGATCGCGATGAACTTCAGGCGTTCCAGAAGCGGATTCGCCGCGAAATTAGCTTCCTCGAGCACCCTGGTGTTGAACCTTAGCCACGACAGTTCCCGGTTCTGCATGCATTGGCTGAAATCAGCCGCTGTTATCTCGTTGTCTTTTATTTTTTCTTCCATGCGAATTTCTATTATAGCAAAATTATGTTAAGAAAAACCGCCGGCTGTCAAGCCGGCGGCCACTAAGCAAAACTAATAGTTTCAGTGTTCTTCTTCCGCCGCGCCCTTCTTAACAACGACGCCGCGTTCGAGTGTGAAGACCCCGTCGGCTGTCGTGACTGTCGTACCGAAATCTACTACAAGATCGCGTACGACCGCCGCCTTTAAAAACGGCTCTACAAGAAGTTCGGAGCCTGGCTCTATCAGCGTGCTGCACGCTTTTGCGGGCGATCCGTTGATGTTCATGAGACATTGCATGCATCCGCCCTTGTAGCAAAGATTCTCACGAAACGCCAGAGTCTGATCGATTTCGCTATAGATTTTTTTTAGTATGTACAAGACCGTCAGGTTCTCGTCCATCGGCACCTCATAGGTCTGGTAATAAGGAGCCGCGTCCACATCGGGATTGAAACGAAATGTTTTTACTTTTGTTATCGCCATATTCACTCACCATCCTTCGGGGGCATCTTCGTGTAAATGATGTCCTTCAACGAGTAATCAAAACCTTTGTCCGTCTTCTTCACCAGCGTGTGCTTGCGCCAGTTCTTGTTGTCGGTCTCCGGGAAGTCTTCGCGGAAATGATGTCCGCGTGATTCTTTCCTGAACAACGCTCCGTCGATGATCAACTTGGCTGTATCAAGCATGATCTCGGCTTCGAGAGCTTCACGCCATTCCGAGTTGCGCTTCTTGATATGGCTTATCTGGACCTTCGCCAGATCATCGGAATAGGTCAGCATATTGTTCTTTGCTTCCGTAAGGCCCTTTTCGCTTCTGTACGGTGAAACATACTTAGTCATGTCTTCCCTGATCAGTTTGCGCAAATAGCTTGACTTTAGTGCTCCGTCCTTGTTCTCGAAGTACTTGCACGCGTTTGCGATCATATCTTCAACCTGCGCTTTATCCGCGCCGATATTCGCGCTGTCTTTCGCGAAATTCGCGGCTGTCTCACCGGCCTTTGCGCCGGTAGTCTGCGTGTCACAAAGCGCGCTGCCTGCCAGACGGTTATCGCCCTGGAAATTACCGGCGCTCTCGCCGCAGGCAAAGAGTCCCTTGATCGACGACTCGCATTTCTCATTGATAAATACACCGCCGAGCTGATAATGTGACGCAGGCGCGACTTCAAGCGGCGTGTCGACCATATCAAAACCTGTCGCCTCTCTGATAAACCTGTACTGTTTTGTTGTCATTTCACCGTAGACTTCTTTGGCTTTTTCTATCCCGGCGCCGCATTTTGTAAGATCAAAGTAAACTCCGCCGTGAGGGCCGCCGTTTCCTGCCTGTATCTCTTTATAGATGACTTTGATAGCCTCGTCACGGATCGGCAGCGGGTCACCGAAGATCGGCTCGCCGTTTTTATTGTATACGTTGCCATGCGTCATGTCCTTGTGAAGGCATTCGTACAATAAAACAGTACCCTTCGCGCTCTCAGGCCATACGAGGTCTGTACCGTAGTACTGGTTCATTTCGAGGTCGACAAGATCAGCGCCGACACGCGCGGCCAAAGCTACCGCGTCGCCTATCAGTGTAGGAGGATTGTCAGTGAAGCTCCACAGTCCCGTATAGCCTCCGCATGCTATTACAGACGAAGCAGCTTCGATAACTACGAACTCGCCTTCGTTCTGATCGAGCGCTAGGCCGCCTACTACCTGCCCTTTGTTCGTCAGCAGCTGAAAAACGAGGTAGTCTTTCAGAACGCGGATATTTTCGCGACGAGAGACTTCCTTAGCCAGATTTGTACTCATGTTCGTCCCATTGGCGATCATGAAACAGGACCTCGGATAGGTCTGGCCCGGCATTGGTGTCTGTACGAATCTGCCGTCTTCGAGGAACGCAAATTTTACACCGTATTTCTGCATATCAAAAATACGTTCTTTTGCGGTGAAGGCGACTAGTTCCGTGATGTTCTGATCTCCGAAATAATGGCCTCCGTTTACCATGTCCTCAAAGAATTGTTCCGGGGTATCTTCAGTCGATTGCCCGTCCGGTCCCATCGGCGCCTGGATACTCCAAAAAGCGCAAGGCGTTGCGCCTGATTTGCCCGGTATGTCTTTATCGAGCATGATGACGTTCCTGCCAAGCTCAGAGGCTTCGATCGCCGCCCTCATGGCCGCGCCACCGCCTCCGATGACCATCACGTCCGTTTGAATCGTTTTATAGTGTTTCAAATTATTTCACCTCCAGTATAGCTAATAATTCTTTTGCGGCTGTTTCTCCAAAGATTTTATCATTAATCCATGCGTCTAATTCCAAATACTTTATATCTTTTTTCAATTCGGATCTTAGTTTCGCACGAAACGCATCGTCGCT
>Ga0123356_10005978_pt1 | contig 12343 bp, 12 predicted proteins | sample TergutEmb28metaG_2_FD_92546 | JGI IMG/M metagenome (GOLD analysis project Ga0123356, IMG submission 92546) | Embiratermes neotenicus P3 segment gut microbial communities from Petit-Saut dam, French Guiana - Emb289 P3 | ecosystem: Host-associated > Arthropoda: Insects > Digestive system > Gut ... | reverse complement strand
CGTCGATGCCGTTGAACCGCATTTGCACTTCCTCCTCGATGCCTCCCGCCCGCTTCTGAGGGGACGGTGAAGCTAAGGACGAACTTAGCCGCGGTTTGAGAAGGCGGGATTGGCCGAACGTTGTGTTCCCGCTACGGCTAGTGCTGTTTGTCGCTAGTGCTCTGGGCAGTGATTGCTGCTCAGGGCCGATCGCGGGCGGCTGCCAGCGCGGCGACCGGGTCGAGCGTCGAGTCCGCCCGGGCGATCGTGAGCGCGCGGTCCGCGAGCTCGGCCGCCTCGGCGCCGCCTGTGGACTCGTCGCTGAGCGCCAGCGCGAGGAACGTCTGGCGCAGCAGTTCGGGGTTCTGCAGGTCCGGCGGCGGCCCCGCCGGAGGCAGGGCCCGCGCCGCCGCCAGCAGCGCGGTCACGTTGCCGCCGCCGCCGAATAGCCGGCCCGGATGCTTGTCGGGGATCTGCAGCGCGACCGCCCCGGTCGCCGGGTTCACCAACCCGAGCTTCGAGCGCAGACCCGCGCGCTCGAGCGCGACCCGGTAGCCGGACAGCCGCAGGTAGCCGAGCTGGGCCGCCAGCTGCTGGTAGGCGAGCGCGTCGCGCTCGCTCCCAAGCCGCTGCTGGTGCAGGGCAATATGGGTCATGGTGTCGGCCGCGCCGCCCGCCCCGGCCGCGCCGCCCGCCCCGGCCGGACCGCCGTCATGCTCAGGCGCGACCAGCAGGAACGCCTGCGGCCCCAGGCGCCCGGCGCCGACGCCGGCGACGTCGACCAGCAGCTGATACCCGCTCAGGGTCAGCGCGCCGACCACACCGGACGGGAGCGGATGCGCCTGGAGATGTCCGGTCGGAAATGCCATCGCGGTCAGCGCAGGTCGCCGAAGCAGCGGCGAGGCGGCCAGAGCAACGTCATCTCAATTATCGAGCAGGCCGCCGAGCAGACCACCAACGAGCCCGCCGCCCCCGCCGGCGACAGCCTGTCCCTGGCCCCCACCGGCTCCGGTTTCAGCCCCTGGAGGGTGGTAGTAGGCGCTCTGCAGGCCGATCCGTCCCGGACCGGTGAAGCGATTGAACACCAAACTTCCGGCCCCGCCGAGGAACCCGGACTTGAAGCCGTAGACCTGCTGGCTCATCGAGACGGAATGGTCGTAGTAGAGCCAGCCGCCCGGCTCGATGTCGATCGACTCGCCCGGGTCGAGCGTCTTCTCGAACACGTTGCCGTAGCCGTGCACCCAGACGACACCCTCGCCGCCCGTGCAGACGAACTGGTCGATGAAGAAGCCGCCGCCGTAGAGCATGTTGGAGAAGCCCTTCATGCGGGTGTAGTCGTACTCGATGTTCTGGGTCGCGGCCAGGAACTGGTGCTCACGCACCTGGATCCCCTCCCCCGCCGGCAGGTGCAGCGCCGCGATGTGACCGGGCGCGTCGCGGCTGAAGGCGACCTCGCCGGGCGACTCGACCTGCAGCATCAGCAGCGGCATGCCCGCGAACGCACGGCGCACAAGGCCCTTGCGCAGCGGGTGCAGGCCGATCTGGAGATCGGGCCATTTCCAGAGCAGAACATGATGCTCAAAATAGATGGGCATGCTTCCGTCGAGCGCCATGTGCAGCACCGGCACGAGCTCACCTTCGAGCCGGTAACGGAGCCCGGTGGACGTGCCCTCCTGAATCTGGGTCGGCAGGATCTTCGGTGCCGATGGCATGCGCTGCTCCGTTTCTCTGGAAGCCTAAGGGGTCGCTAAGGGGTCGCGATCCCCAATCGTGACAATCTCGTGATAATCCCTCTGTGCCACCTGTCTACATCTCCGGGCATCGTAACCCGGACACCGACTCGATCAGCTCCGCGATCGGCTACGCCGAGCTGAAGTCCCGCCTGGACCCGCGGACCGACTACATCCCGGTCCGGCTCGGAGCCCTCAATCCGCAGACGCGGTGGGTCCTCGAACAAGCCGGCGTGGAGGAGCCCGAGTTCCTCCCGCACATCAATCTGCGGGCATGCGACCTCATGCAGACGGAGTTTCCGCGCATGAACGCGGCCGACCCGATCCGCGAAGCCGGGCTCGCAATCGACCACACCGGCCTCGACCAGGTGCCGGTGGTGGATGACGACGGCGCGATGATCGGCATCATCACCACCCGCTCGCTCGCGCGCCGCTACGTGCGCGAGTCGCGCGCCACCTCGACGCTGCGCGAGGCGACCTACCTGCACGCGGTCGTGGACGTCCTCGACGGCCAGCTGCTCACGGGCGATGACCGGGCCCTGACGGGGCGCATCTGGGTCCATGCCTCCAAGGTCGGCAGCACCAACGGCATCGCCGCGAATGACATTGTCGTCACCGGCAACCGCCCCGACGCGCAGAAGTACGTGCTCGAGCGTGACATCGCACTGCTCGTGATCGCCTCAGAGGCCGAGCCCGATGAGGACGTGCTCGCGATCGCCCGGGAGCGCGGCATCGCGGTGATCACCTCGCCGCTGGACACCTACGTGACCGCGCGCATGATCACCCTGGCGGCGCCGTGCCGCGAGCTGATGGAGAAGGATCAGCTCGTCGCCGTGTCCGACGAGCTGATCAGCGACGTTTCCGAGCAGATCAAGGACTCCCACCACGGCGCCGCGATCGTCGTCAACGAGCGCCAGCACCCGATCGGCCTGCTGACCCGATCGGACCTCGTCTCGCCGATGCGCCGCCGGGTGATCCTCGTCGACCACGCCGAGCAGGCGCAGAGCGTGCCCGGCATCGAGCACGCTGAGATCGTCGAGATCCTGGACCACCACCACATCGGCTCGATCGAGACGAAGGTCCCGGTGACCGCGACGTTCGATCCCGTCGGGTCGACGGCGACGTTGGTCATCGAGCGCTTCCGCCGCAGCGGCATGGAGCCGACGCGATCGACGGCGATGCTGCTGCTGGCGGCCGTGCTGGCGGACACGGTGATCCTCGGCTCGCCGACGACCACCGACCGCGACCACGCGGTGGTCGAGTACCTCGAGCGGGTGCTCGAGCTCGACGCGCACGAGTTCGGGCGGCGCATGTTCGCGGAGACCTCCGACGTGTCGGGCACCAGCGCTGATGACCTTGTCAAGCGCGACGCCAAGGGCTACCAGTCGGGCAGCGGCACCCCTTTCCTGATCGCACAGATCGAGGTCGTGGGCAAGAGCCTGCTCGAGCGCGAGCCGGAACTGCTCGCGGCGATCCGCGAGGAGCGCTCGATCCGGGGCGTCGAGCTCTACGCGCTGATGGTCACCGACGTGCTCGACAAGGCCACGGACCTGCTCGTCGCCGGCGACCTGCACCATGTGAACGCCGTCGCGCGGGCGTTCGGCGTGGAGCCGGAGAACGGCAGTAAGCTCACGCTCCCCGGCGTCATGAGCCGTAAGAAGCAGGTGGCGCCGAAGCTGCTGGGCGCGCTCTAGGTGCTCTGAGCGCCCCAGACCGGCTGGGCGCGCGCTTAGGCTGCGGCGAACTCGAAGGTCTTGGCCGGCGCCTCGCCCCAGAGCTGCTCCAGCCGGTAGAACTCGCGCATCTCGGGCGTGAAGATGTGCACGATCACGTCGCCGTAGTCCATCAGGATCCACTGCGCCTGGCTGACGCCGTCAACGCGGGTGGGCAGCATCGCGTGCTCGGACTTCATCCCCAGGTGGACGCGGTCATGCACCGCCTTCACCTGGCGGTCGCTGCGGCCCGTGCAGATCACGAAATAATCGGCCACGGACGTCAGTCCCCGCAGATCGAGCTGGACGATCTCGACAGCTTTCGCGTCCGAGGCGAACTCGGCGACGGCCAACGCGATCTCTTCAGGCTTCAACAATTCAGCGACCTCCGTATAGACGGTGTTCCTTCATATAGCTCGCCACCGCATCGGGAACGAGGTAGGTGACCGGCACCTGCGTCTGCACTCGGCGGCGGATCTCGGTCGACGAGATGCCGATCCGCGGCATCCGGAAGAACTCTGCCCGCTCTCCCCCGGGAATGCCGGCCAGCGCCCGATCGATCGAGGTCCGCGAGGTCCCGCGGCGCTTCGCTACAGCGAGTGTAGCCAGCGACAGCACCCGCTCCGGCTCGTGCCAGGTGGGCAGTCCAGCCGCGACGTCACCACCGACAATCAGAAACAGATCGCTCTCCGGCATCCGTGAGTGCAATGCCTCAAGGCTATCGACCGTGTAAGACGGCCCCTCGCGGAGCACCTCCAGATCGGTCACCTCGAAGCGCAGATCGCCTGCCACCGCGCGCTGGCACAGCTCCAGGCGATGCCCGGGCCCGGGATCGTCCTCCTCCGTCTTGTGCGGCGGCTGGCCGGCCGGCATCAGGATCACGCGGTGGAGCGCGAGCTGCAGATACGCCTCCTGTGCGCAGATCAGGTGGCCGAGATGCGGCGGGTTGAAGGTTCCGCCGAGGATGCCTATGCGCAAGCGGCCGGTACCCCCGTCCGGACTACCAAGGTCCGGCCTGCCAAGGGTCTACACCCGGACGTGGCCGCTGCCTTCGACCAGGTACTTGAAGGTGCAGAGCTCGCGCAGGCCGATCGGGCCGCGCACATGCAGCTTCTGGGTGGAGTTGCCGATCTCCGCGCCCATCCCGAACTCGCCGCCGTCGGTGAACCGGGTCGAGGCGTTGACGTAGACGCAGGCCGCGTCGACGCCGAGCTCGAACCGGCGCGCGGCATGGGTGTCGGCCGTGACGATCGCCTCCGAGTGGCCGCTGCCGTGGTGATTGATGTGCTCGATCGCGGCGTCGACCGAGTCGACCACGCCCACCGCCATCTCCAGCGCCAGGTACTCGGTGTCCCAGTCCGCATCGGTGGCGCGGCGGACCTCAAGGTCCGTGACCGTGTCCCGCGCGCGCTCGTCGGCGTGCAGCGTCACCCCCAGGTCGTAGAGCTCGTGCAGCACGCCCGGCAGGAAGCGGTCGGCCACGTCCGCGTGGACCAGCAGGGTCTCGGCGGCGTTGCAGACCCCCGGCCGCTGCACCTTGGCGTTGATCACGATCGCCTGCGCCGCGCCGAGGTCGGCGCTGCGGTCGACGTACACATGGCAGTTACCGGAGGCGGCGAAGATCACCGGCACGGTCGCGACGCCCTTCAGGGCGGCCTTCAGGCCCTCGCCGCCGCGCGGGATGATCAGGTCGACGACGCCCGTCTGAGTCGCAAGCTCGGTCAGCTCCTCACGCCCGCCGCCCGCGACGAGCGCGAGCGCGCCCTCCGGCAGGCCGGCCCCGACCGCCGCCTCCGCGGCGATCCGCGCGAGCACCGCGTTCGAGTGCGCCGCCGAACTCGATCCGCGCAGCACGATCGCGTTGCCGGACTTCAGGCACAGCGCCGCCGCGTCGATCGTCACGTTCGGCCGCGCCTCATACACGACCGCGATCACGCCGAGCGGGACCCGCACCTTGCGCACGTCGAGACCGTTCGGCAGGCGGAAGCCGTCGATCACCTCGCCGACGGGGTCGGGCAGGCTCGCGATCGTGCGCGCGCCGTCCGCCATCGCGGCGATCCGCGCGGGGTCGAGCGCCAGCCGGTCGAGCAGCGCCGCGCTGAGCCCGGCCTCGCGGCCTGCCTCGCTGTCGCGGGCATTGGCATCGAGGATCTCGGGGGTGCGCTCGATCAGCGCGTCGGCGATCGCCCGCAGCGCGGCGTTCTTGACTCCGGACCCGAGCGCGGCGAGCTCGCGCGAGGCGCGCTTCGCGGCTGCGCAGATCTCGGCGACGGACGCCCGGTTGACGGAGGCTGATGCGATGGTGGTCGTGGCCATATCGACCTTAAAGACTACGCGAGCCCTACGCGAGCACGAAGTAGTCGCGATGTACCGCCTCGTCGCTGGCACGCGGCAGCAGTTCGCGCACCGCGGCCGACTTCAGTCCGCGCACGCGCCGCAGCTCTGCCGCCGAGTAGTTGCTGATCCCCTTGCCGACCTGCTCGTCGCCGAAGATCACCTCGATCGCGTCGCCGACGTCGAAGCTGCCGGCGACGTCGACCACGCCCACGGGCAGCAGACTGGTACCGCCCTCGCGTAGCGCCCGCGCGGCCCCCGCGTCCACCGAGACACGCCCACGCGCCGGCTTCGAGTACTTCAGCCACAGCTTGAAGCTCGAGACGCGGTCCGTGCGGGCGACGAACATCGTGCCCACCTCCGGATCCCCACGCAGCGCCGCGGTGATCGTTCCGGCGAGCTGCCCGTTGGCGATCACGGTCGGGATCCCGGCGGCTGTCGCCATCTCGGCGGCGACCACCTTCGAGCGCATCCCGCCCGAGCCCAGGACCGACGTGTGCTGCGTGATCTGCAGCGTGTCGAGCTGTTCGATCGCATCGATCCTCCGCACCAGCTCAGCGTTCGGGTCGGTGCGCGGGTTGGCGGTGAACACGCCGTCGGTGTTGGTCAACAGCAGCAGCTTGTCGGCACCCACGAGGATCGCCACCTGCGCGGCGAGGAAGTCGTTGTCGCCGAACGAGATCTCGTCGGTTGTGGTGGTGTCGTTCTCGTTGATGACCGGCACGACCCGCCACTCGAGGAGCTTGGCGAGCGTCTGGCGCACGTTCAGGTAGTGCGTGCGCGCGCTCATGTCGAAGAACGTCAACAGCACCTGCGCGGTCGGCACGCCCCGTGCCGCCAGCAACTCGTCGTAGACGCGGAACAGCTTGCCCTGGCCGATCGCGCTGGCGGCCTGCAGCTCGTCGATCGCCCGCGGCCGCTGCCCGGGAGCGATCTCCATGACCCCGAGCCCGCGCGCGATCGCGCCGCTGGTCACGACGATCGGCTGGTGGCCGCCAGCGTGCAGCGCCGCGACGTCGTCGCAGATCCGCTCCAGCACGTCCGTGCGGACCGTGCCGTCGTCCTGCGCAACGACGCTCGACCCGAGCTTGATCACAACCGAGCTCATACGCGCCTTCAGACTACGGGTCGAGCTCGAAGACGACGCCGGCGATCTCGACATCGTCGCCCGCCTCGAACCCGGCCGCCTCAAGCGCGCGGATGACGCCGAGCCCGCGCAGCCGGCGCTCCAGGTGCTGCAGCGCGTCCTCGTTGTCCAGGTCATAGCGCGCGACCAGCTTCTCGACCCCGTCGCCCTCGACCACGTACGCGCCCTCGTCGCTGCGGGTGATCTTGAAGCCGCGCTTCGGCGCGGGCCTGAAGACGCGGTGCTCGGGCATGTCGTCGAGCGTCTCGCCTCCGCTGGTGGCCCGCTGGCCCCCAGCGGATCCAAACGCCTCCGGGTCGGCCACGCTCAGCGGGATCCCGCGCAGCAGCTCGATCGTGAGCTCCTCGAGCCCCTGGCGCGTGGCCGAGGAGGTGAGGATCACCGGCACCTCCTCCCCCATCCGCTGCTGCCACCACGCGCGCGCAGCCTCGCCCTGCTCGGGCGTGACGAGGTCCGCCTTGGACAGCGCGACGATCCGCGGCAGCGAGGCGAGGCGCTGCTGGTAGAGCGCGAGCTCACGCTCGACCGTCTCGAAGTTCTCGACCGGGTCGCTACCGTCGAGCGGCGCCAGGTCGAGCACGTGCACGAGCAGGCGCGTGCGCTCCACGTGCGCGAGGAAGTCATGGCCGAGCCCGACGCCGTCGGCGGCGCCCTCGATCAGCCCCGGGATGTCCGCGATCACGAGCTGGCGCTCGTCCTGGTGCAGCGTCCCGAGCACCGGCTGCAGCGTGGTGAAGGGGTAGTCGGCGATCTTCGGCGCGGCCCGGGTGAGCACCGAGATCAGCGAGGACTTGCCGGCGTTGGGCAGGCCGACGAGCCCGGCGTCGGCGAGCAGCTTCAGCTGCAGCGTGATCCAGCTCTCGTCACCGGCGAGCCCGCGCTCGGCGAACCGCGGGCTCTGGCGGGTCGAGCTCGAGAAGTGGCGGTTGCCGCGTCCGCCGGAGCCGCCCTGGGCGACGACCGCCCGCTGGCCCGGCCGCACGAGGTCGTGCTGGGTGCCGTCGGCCTCGACCACGACCTCGGTGCCGGGTGGCACCGGGATCTCGAGCGTCTGGCCGTCGGCGCCGTGACGCTGGGAGCCCTGGCCGTGGACCCCGCGCTTGGCGCTGAAGTGCGAGCTCCGGCGGAAGTGCTCGAGGTCGCGATAGGAGTCGTCGCAGACGAGCACGATGTCACCGCCGCGGCCGCCGTCGCCGCCGTCGGGGCCGCCCTTGGGCACGTGGGCCTCGCGCCGGAAGCTCATGCAACCGTCGCCACCGCCGCCCGCCTGTACGTGGATTCGCGCTCTGTCTTTCATTTGCTGGGCTTTTGAGAGGTTAGGGGTCGCCAGCGGGACCGCCTGGGTCCGCCGGACCGCTGCCTAGGCTATGCCGCTACGGCAAACAACATGGAGGTGGCCCGAGCGTGAAGTCGATCCTCACGGACTTCAAGAACTTCCTGATGAAGGGCAATCTGGTGACGCTGACCGTCGCCTTCGTCTTCGGCACGCTCTTCGCGGCCGTGGTCAAGGCGTTTGTCGCGGACCTGATCACGCCGATCATCGCGCTGATCTTCGGCCAGCCGAACTTCGAGTCGCTCTCGTTCACCATCAACAACAGCCACTTCCTGTACGGGGACTTCCTCAACTACGTGTTCACGTTCGTCGTGACGGCGTTCGCTGTCTACTTCTTCGTCGTGCGGCCCTACGACTACTACAGCAGCCGCCACGCCGAGGACGACCCAGACATCAAGGAGTGCCCCGAGTGCACGATGGACATCCCGGTGAAGGCGCGGCGATGCCCCGAGTGCACGGCGGTGCTGCCAGCGTAGGCGAGCGCGCGGGCGCGCTCAGCGCGCCGCGTCAGCGGCTGGTACGGCGCGGTCTGGTGCTCTTAGGCCGCGTCGGCCGGCTGCTCGACGCTGATCACGCGGCCGCGCCAGCCGTGCTTGAACTGCACGACGCCCGCCGACTTGGCGAAGATCGTGTCGTCCTTGCCGATGCCGACGCCGACGCCGGGCTTGAAGACCGTGCCGCGCTGACGCACGATGATCTCGCCGCCGGTGACGGTCTCGCCGGCGAACACCTTCACGCCGAGGCGCTGTGCGTTCGAGTCGCGACCGTTACGGGATGAGCCGAGGCCCTTCTTATGCGCCATCTTCAGTCTCCTGGGCGGCAGCCTTGGCCTTGCTGGAACGCGAGGCCCCAGACGCCAGCTTGATGTTCTTGATCTCGATGCGCGTCAGTTCCTGACGGTGGCCGTTGCGGCGCTTGTAGCCGCGCTTGGGCTTGAACTTGACGACACGAAGCTTGGGGCCACGCTCGTGGCCGACGACCGTCGCCGCGACCTGCACCTTGGCGATGTCCTCGCCGTCGATGACCTGGTCGCCGTTGACGTAGAGCAGCGGGGTCAGCGACACGCTCGCGCCGTCCGCTTCGGGCAGCCGCTCAACGAGCAGGTGCTGGCCCTCCTGGACGCGGTATTGCTTGCCGCCTGTCTTGACGATTGCGTACATGATCACTCTGAGGAAGATTCTGCGGCCTGTGTGGCCGTGCCGGCTTTGGCCGTGGAACGCCGACGCCCACCGCGCCGGCCACGACGCCGGGGTGACGATTCTACGTCATCCGCGTCGTTTCCAGGCGTGTCATCGCCGGTCCCTGCGTCGTCTACCTTAGCAGCGGGCTCCTGATCTTCAGGCGGTTGCGCTTGCACCGCGGGCTTGGCGGTGCGCCGCCGGCGTGGCCGAGCAGGAGCCGGGGCCTCCTCGACCGTGTCGGACCCGGTCTCGGCAGCACTCTCGACAGCGGCCTCCGCAGCGGTCTCGGCAACAGTCTCGACTGCGGCCTCGGGCTCCTTCTCGGCGCTCGCCCGCGGCTTGCGTGCCGCGGGCTTGCGAGCGGCCGGCTTGCGCGCCGCCGGCTTGCTCGCGGCGGGCTTGGCGTCCTGCGCCTCGGCGGGCGGCTGGTCGATCAGCACGGCGACCGCCTCGGTGCGGCCGACCTCGTCGATCCGCACGAGGCGCTTCTGCCCGACCGCCTTCTCGGCCCCTCTGACGGAGATGATGTAGCCGTCGACCTTGGCGACGGCGTCGCCGGCGCTGTACATGTGCGGCTCGATCACCTCGAGGTAAACCTCCTCACCCTCGCGGAACGGGAGCGCGCGCTCGAGCACCTGCTCGCGATCAGCCTCCATCAGCACCGCGAAGTGCTCGAGCGGCAGGCCCTCGGAGCCTTCGAAATGGAACCACTTGCCGGTGTCGGCCTCGATCGCCCGCAGCACGCGCGCGTCATGGCCGGTGAACTCCTGGCTGACGCGCGGGTTCATCTGCAGCAGCAGCGCCTCGGCGTCGACCTTGGGGGCGAGCTCGCGCATGCGGCGCTCGAACTCGATCGCGATCGTCTCCTCGGACTTGATCACGCCCTCGCCGTGACAGGTCGGGCAGGGCCGGGTCATGATCTCGCGCACGCCCTCCGTCACGTTCTGGCGGGTCATCTCGACCAGCCCGAGCGGCGAGATCTCGACGACAAACGTCTTGGTGCGGTCCTCGTCGAGTGCCTTGCGCAGCGTCTTGAGCACCGCATCGCGGTTACGCGCGCGCGCCATGTCGATGAAGTCGATGACGATGATCCCGCCGATGTCGCGCAGCCGCAGCTGGCGCACGACCTCGTCGGCGGCCTCGAGGTTGGTCTTGGTGATGGTGTCCTCGAGCCGGGCGCTCTTGCCCTTGCCGGTGAAGCTGCCGGAGTTGACGTCGACGACCGTCAGCGCCTCCGCATAGTCGATCACCAGATAACCGCCGCTGGGCAGGTCGACCCGCCGGGAAAGGGTCGAGTCGAGCACCCTGTCGACGCCGTAGGCCTCGAACAGGGGCCGCTCGTCGGTCCACAGCTCCACGTGCTCCACCAGTTCGGGCGCGGTCCGCGCGAAGAACGAGACGAGCCGGTGATGCTGCTTCTCGTCGTCAACGATCGCCCGTTCGAACTCGCCCGAGTAGATGTCGCGCACGACCCGCACCGACAGGTCCGCCTCCTGGAAGACGAGGTCCGGGGCCTCGGTCGTCTCGACGCGCCTGTGCAGCACGTCGTTGAGCTTGAACAGATACTGCAGCTCGCGCTCGAGGTCGGCGCGCTTGGCGCCCTGCGCGGCCGTGCGGATGATCGCGCCTGACTTCTTGAGATCGAGCTTGGCGGCCTCCTTCCGCAGGCGGTCACGCTCGCGATCGTCGAGCCGGCGGGAGACGCCGACGCCCTCGCCGTACGGGGCGTAGACCATGTAGCGGCCCGCGATCGTGAGGTCCATCGACAGGCGCGCCCCCTTCGTTTTCAGGGGGTCCTTGACCACCTGCACGACGATCTCCTGCCCGGGCTTGAGCAGCTCCGTGATCTGGCTGCTCTCGCGGCCGGAGCCGCGCCCGCGGCGCGGCGCGTCGACGCCCGGCAGCACGATCTCATCGACGTGCAGGAAGCCGTTCTTCTCCAGGCCGATATCGACGAACGCGGCCTCGAGGCCGGCGAGCACGTTGTCCACGCGCCCCTTGTAGATGTTGCCGACGATCGAGCGGGCGCCGCGGCGCTCCAGGTAGAGCTCGGCGACCTCGTAGCCGGCGGCCGGATTGGCCGGGCGTTTGCGCCGGCGTGAGCCGGCGCCGGAGGCCGGCTTGCGGGCGGCGGGCTCGCCCGCGCCCTCGAACAACGCGACGCGGGTTTCGCCGCGGTCGACGCTTACCAACACTTGCTTCTTCAATTTGTAGTCCTTAAACGATTAGGACCCTCGCCTTGCCGGCCGATGCCATCCGTGCCTGGATGTGGATCGACTGCAAGAGGCCGAGGGCGATGAAAGTTCCGAGTACCGATGAGCCGCCGTAGGAGAGCAGCGGCAGCGGCACCCCGGTCACCGGCATGATCCCGATGGTCATGCCGATGTTGAGGAAGACCTGGAACATGAACATCGCCAGGACGCCCCCGGCGATCAGTGTTCCGAACAGGTTCTTGGCCATCGTGAGGATGCGCAGCGTGCGCCATATCAAGAGCGCATATAGCGATAGCACGAGCGCCGCGCCGGCGAACCCGTAGGTCTCACCGATCACCGCGAAGATGAAGTCGCTCTGCGCCTCCGGGATGAAGTCAAAACGGGTCTGGGTTGCGCCCGCGGCCCCGCGCCCGGTCTTCTGGCCGGACCCGATCGCGATCTCCGCCTGGTTCAGCTGGTAGCAGGTGGGGTCGCTCGCCGTGCACACCGCGGGCGGGTTGATGAACGTCGTCAGGCGCTGCGTCTGGTACGGCTTGAGCACGTGAATGCCGACGGCCGGCGCGACGGTCAGCACCAGCGCGATGGACACGGCGAACAGGGCCGCCAGCGCGGTCAGGTGCTTCCAGCCGACGCCCATGAAGAACAGGATCGACGCGGCGATGATGATGTAGACGAGCCCGGTACCGAGGTCCGGCTGCTTGATCACGATCATCG
>Ga0123356_10005977_pt1 | contig 12346 bp, 6 predicted proteins | sample TergutEmb28metaG_2_FD_92546 | JGI IMG/M metagenome (GOLD analysis project Ga0123356, IMG submission 92546) | Embiratermes neotenicus P3 segment gut microbial communities from Petit-Saut dam, French Guiana - Emb289 P3 | ecosystem: Host-associated > Arthropoda: Insects > Digestive system > Gut ... | reverse complement strand
TTGGCGCTCCTTAGTTTTGGGTGCTTGGCTATTTACAAATGCGTACACTTTTATCCGGATTTATCTCGCAGAGACACGGAGGCACAGAGCTCGCAGAGCTGAAGTCCAATGTCCTGCATTAAATTCCGGATTAAGTGTACGCACATGATGTTTACTCTCTTGCCCAGGTTGTATTGCCATCGGCAGTTGCTCCGACAAATGTTGCGACAAATGTTGCAGGGAAACTTCCTTCATCGCTATTATGAACGGTAGTTAGGTTTCCCCAGAAAGCACCAGGATTAACATAATCGCCAGGAGGAGCATTTGGGATTTTTCTCATAAAAGTAACACGAGCAAGCTGTCTGCATGAACCAGCACCATTAATAGCAGAGAAAGAAGTTGGATGTATTAAACGTACAGTAGAAGGTATGGTTATTTCAGTAAAATTAGGAGAAACTAACCATTGAGTAAAACTGGCGCCTATTTCCAGGAGACCTTCGTTCAATATAATTGTTTTAATGTTATTACAACTCGCTAATAATCCCTGAGTTCCATCTCCAACTACTTCCAGGCTACTAGGAAATTTTATTCCTGCAACCCATGACCAGTTGGCAAATTGGAAACCTCCAAAGCGGGTAATGTTAGGCATGTGGAAAAGATCAAGAAAAACATAGAGTTGCTTGTCATGAGTCAATCTGGCAACGCCACCGGCAGGGGGATTAGGGTTTCCGCCCGGATGTACATCAGCTATATTACTTCCTGTCCATATAATCATTACCGGGTTATCAACGGAATTGTTTGCAGGTTTTTCAAATCCATTTATCCAAGTTGTAAACTTTGCAAGATTATTAAAAGCAAGAGGGGTTCTAATAGCCGTAGTATTTACCTGAGCTGTTCCTGCAGTATGAGTAGCGTTTGCTTTAGACCGTGCAAAAACAAAATAGTCGGTTTCTGCATCCAGGTCCACAAAGGTTGTTCCATCCTGCCACAGAATTACAGATTCAGGATTTGTATTAATATTTATTCCATATTCTACAGTTTGGTTTCCGGGATTAGCTCCGCTTATGGTTACAGCATTTACAGTAAGGCTTGTTGTTAGCGGCGCTGAAGCATTTAATGTCGGAGCTCCACTGACTGCCGCTCCTTCTGCTGATCCGGTCATTTCTGTTCTAACTGTTAAGCTGCCGCTGGCAGGGCCTTCATAATGAGTTGCATTTTCTTTTGCTCTTGCAAAGATGTAGTGGTTGGTGTCTGGTGGCAGTCCGCCAAAGGTTAACCCATCCTGCCAACTTACAATTGCTGATGCAGAATTAGTTGTAGTTATTGCGTATTCAATGTGCTGACCTGTACCTGGCGCAGATGGAGCAACAATAATAATGGTATCTGTTGTTACTGAACCCAGTGTTGGCGCATTAACTGTCCCACCAGGTAATTTTGGTGTATGCCAGATTGAAGCGGAAGTAACCGGCGGTATTACAACAAATGTTGCCGGAAAACTTGGAGCTTCCTGCCATTCATACATCAAATTTCCTGCCGATAAAGTGCTTACTCCCCTGAAAGCTACAGGATTTAACCAATCACCAGGGGTGAAAGCTCTGCCGTTAAAAGTTACTTTGATAAGATGTCCACCACCATTACCGCTAGCATGATTAAAAGCTTGACCATGTATTGTATGGACGGTAGATGGTATTGTTATCTCTGTAAAGTTGGGAGAATTTAACCATTCTGTAAACCTTGCGCCTATTATTGTAAGGCCTTCGTTAAGTATGATCGTTTTTATATTGTTGCAGCCTGCAAAATCCCAATGAATAACAGAAATTGTTTCAAGGGTATTTGGAACAGTTATTCCTGCAAGAAATTCCCAAGCCCGGAATTGCATATCATTAAAATTGGCAATATTAACATGAGAAAGATCAAGATAAATAAATATACTTTTTGCGCTGGTAAGCCCTTTAACGGTATCAGGTTCTTCATTTGGCAAGGAAGCTCTGCTAACATCATTAACATTATTCCCTGTCCAGATAATCGTTACAGGGTTATCAACAGAATTATCCCCAGGTTTGGTAAAACCATTTATCCAGGTTGTAAACTTGGCTAGATCGTTAAAAGCAAGCGGGGTTTTGATAACCGCGCTTACCTTGGCTGTTCCTGCGTTGTGAGTATCATTCTCTTTTGATCTTGCAAAAACATAGTAGTCGGATAATACATCAAAGTTTTCAAAAGTAGTCCCTGCCTGCCAGCCGTCTGCCGGTGCAGGATTATTAGTTTTGGATAATGCGTATTCAACAGTTTGGCTTCCGGGATTGGTTGTTATGGTAACTGCGCCAACGGTAATGGTTGTTGTGACTGTTCCTGTTACAACAGGCGCTGCGTCAACTTCTGCTCCGGCGGATTTAGAAATGGGATCGGTAGCTTGCTGAAAACCTGCGCTGGGAGCTCCTGCATCATGAGTTGTATTTTCTTTTGCTCTTGCAAAGAAGTAGTAAGTAGTACCGGGTGTCAAACCTTCAAATAATCCTACATCCTGCCATTCGCCGGCTGAAGCTGCTAAACTTGAATCGCCTCTTGCGTATTGAACAGTTTGACTGCCGGGATTAGTAGCGATGGTTGCAGTAACAGTAATACTGGTTGTCGTTTTTGCAGCAAGTGTTGGAGTACCGGCTGCAGCTCCTGGGAGTTTGCCGCTATCATCAGTTTTTGCTTCAAAACCTTCGCTTGGAGCGCCTGCGTCATAAGTTGTATTTTCTTTCGCTCTTGCAAAGAAAAAGTAAGTTGTATTAGGTGTTAAATTTTCAAATAATCCTTCGTCCTGCCAGACGCCAACAGCAGATGCATTATTAGAATCAGCTCTTGCGTATTCAACAATTTGACTGCCGGGGTTAGTTGCAATTGAGGCCTCAACTTCAATGCTGGTTGTTGTCTTATCAACCAGTGTTGGAGTACCGGCTGCTGCTCCTGCATTTTTCCCGCTGTCATCGGTTTTTGCTTCAAAACCTGCGCTGACCGCGCCTGAATTATGAGTTGCATTCTCTTTTGATCTTGCAAAGAAAAAGTAAGTTGTATTGGGAGTCAAACCGGAAAAAGTTCCGCTGTCCTGCCAGCCGCTTTCCGGCGCAGAATTGGCGTTTGCTCTTGCATATTCCACAGTTTGATTACCTGGATTGTTAGCGATAACAGCATTAACCGCAATACTTGTTGTTGTTTTGGAAACAAGCGTTGGAGTACCGGCTGCCGCCCCTGTGGATTTGCCCGTAGTTGTCTGCCCGCCTGAATCATCATCGTTACAGGCAGTGAACGAAAATCCGATTACTGCCGTAAGAGCAATAATCCCGATCAATTTTAATAAGTTTTTCATAAAAAGATCCTCCTAAAATGTTAACGTTAACATTTATTCATTATAAACGCGCTTCCGGCAATATGTCAAGCATAATTTCAAACAATTGACATTTTTCGTTAAAGCTAACTATAGTAAGATAAAACGGAGGTTTTTATGATTTTAGAATACCAAAGTTACAGGGATAAAGTGCTGGGCTGCTGGACAGGTAAAAACATCGGCGGCGTATTGGGCGCCCCTTTTGAAGCTAAACGGCAAGTTAATAATGTGGATTTTTATACTCAAGACCTCTCCAATGGACCGCCGCCCAATGACGATTTGGATTTACAGATTGTATGGCTTGCTGCAGTGGAACGTTATGGCAGGAATGTAAATGCTTCTATTCTTGGCGAATACTGGCTTTCATATATCATTCCCAACTGGGTTGAATATGGGACAGGAAAAGCCAATCTAAAAGCGGGACTCCAGCCGCCGCTTTCCGGTTTTATTGATAATACCTATAAAGATAGTTGCGGCTGCTTTATCAGATCTGAAATTTGGGCATGTTTGGCGCCTGGACAACCGGCTTTAGCAGCCCGTTATGCTTATGAAGATGCGATTGTGGATCACCAGGGAGAGGGGGCGTTCGCAGAGATTTTTTGCGCAGCAATTCAAAGCGCCGCTTTTGCAGAAAGCGATCTTCTCAAACTCCTGGATATCGGGCTTTCTTATATACCCCCTGAATCCGCTGTAGCAAGATGTGTAAAAAAAGCTCTGGAATGTTATAAAAATAAAACATCTATATTGGAAGCGCGAAAACTAATTCATAATGAAGCGCCGGGAACATTCGGTATTCAGTTAAAGAAATTGAGTGAGCTTAGTATAGAAGGAAACGAAGGTATGGAAACCGGCGCAAGCGGTTTTGACGCCCCGGAAAATATCGGTTTTGTAGTTGCAGGCTTGCTTTACGGAGAAGGCGATTTTGGCAAATCAATTTGTATTGCCAATTCATTCGGCGAAGACACCGATTGCACATGCGCAACTTTAGGCGCCTTATTTGGAATAATTTATGGCGCATCAAAACTCCCGGAAAAATGGACAAAGCCCCTAAATGATAAAATTGCAACTATGTGCATTGATAAAACTTCAGGGTGGGCAATCTGGATACCCGATACAGCTACCCAGCTTGCTGACCGGGTAATAAAAACACTTCCGGGATTTCTAGGACAGGATTGGTGCGATATTCTGGCTCCAGGAGGCATGACTGTTAAATGCCTTGAAGGCAGCGCTCTCTATTGTCCTGTCAGCAATGACTATCTGCCGTTTATCAACAGTGTATGGGTAGACAAAGAACTTTCCATTAAAGAGCTTACTGCCCTGACGCCATTTGTAATACGGCAAAATTTTCCTGCCTTTTCAGTAATGGTGGATTTAAAAAATTCGGTATTTTTTAATTCAGCAAAAGACAGAAGCATTAAAGTAACAGTGATTAATTCACATACAATGCGGATGCAGCAATGGGCAAAAATTACGCTATACACTCCCGAAGGGATTAAAGTTCTTAACGGTCAGAGCGTCTTAAAACCGCTAAATAACCTCTATGGCTCAAAAGCGGAGGCGGAATTTATTTTTAATGCGGCAGAATACCAGGGAGCAGAACTTGAACTTATCGTGGATGTTTCGCTAAATGGCCGTCATTCAAACGGACAAGTTAAAGTTACGCTGATGCGTGAAAATGAAATTCCTGCATCTAATTAGAGTCTGTCTATAATGTTGACACATTATAGACAACACTCCTTAATTAGCGCCCGGCGGCTGGTTCCAGACTTTTACCCAGTCTACTTCCATTTCTGCTTCAGTAAAGTTAGCCGGAAGATTACCTGCCCACTCTGCGCCCTCTATGGAAAAAATGATAAAGTTTGGATTTTGATTAACGCCAATATAATCATTAGACGGAACATTGCCGCTTAATGTAATATCGTACTTTTGATCATCTCTGATGCGCCAGAATTCCTGGCCGTTTACATAAAATATATATTCAGAAGGAGACCAGCAAAGCCCAAAAACATGGAATTGCCCATCGTAAACATTTATATTACCCGGAGAATTTCCATTAACTACCATAGCTGCTTTTCTTGAATTTTCGAAATAATCATCCCAGTGCAGAGCAGCATTGTATTCACCGCGCTGATTATGGATAAACTCAACAATGTCGATTTCTGTACCGTTTCTGCCCGTGCCGAAATACGCAGCCGGACGATAAGTTCTGCTCATCAGCCAAAATGCACCCCAGGTACCGGAAGTAGCAGGGTATTTTATCTTCGCTTCGTAGTACCCGTAGGTGTTTTCAAACAGTATGTCTCCATTGTGGTTACCAGTCACCGCGGAGCGTGTCTGAACAGCTCCTCCCCGAATCCAGTTATTGTTGCCAAGCGAAGCATCTCTGCGAAATTTGATACGCAATTTACCGTCGCTTACAGAAACCATATTAGGATCCCATTCGGCGCGATCAGGCCTTGTCTCTTTTATGCATACTGCCCATTTTGTTAAATCAAGCGAATCTCCCTCAAATTCATCCCAAAAAATCATTTCTCTGGGAGCATTTCCGGCTGCCGTTCGATTAAATACAATGTATACTTTTATGCTTTCATCGTCTTCACCGGTTTGTGCAGTAATTGATTTATAACCTGATGTTGGCAGTCCGGCAATTTGACTTTGCAAGACCCCTCTAAAGGTTCCTGTATCTGGATATGAGGGTCTTAGTGTCAATATTGCAACATACTGGGTATTAATATCAAATGTTTTATTAATCTTCGGATACCATTCAAGAGTTTGATTAAACGGAAGAACAGTATTGCTAACACCTAAATAGTTCATGTACGCTCCCTGGGGATAATTACCCGCTACAGGAGCGTTAATCGATAAAACAGCGGCATTAGTGATCCTGGTTTTCCCTGGCGTAGTTGTTCCTGTATCCCATCCGGCTGGAAGCGGAAAATCCAGTTCGGCCCAAACGGTAATAGCGCTGCTTGTTTTGTCATCATAACCGTCTTTGCTTATTGTTACAGTAATATTTCCGGCTTCGGTTGTTTCATAAGTTTCGCTGTTTTTTCCATTAACAGGTTCATTATTAAAATTCCATTGAATAAAATATTCTATTTCTTCACCGTTGTAAACCAAAGTAAGAATCTCGCCGATTTCCGCATTTCCAGGATCAATACTAAGAGTTCCCATAAATTTTTGATTAGGCTCCGGAGCTGCATCTACAATAACAGGCTCACTGGTTTTTGATATATAACCGCTTGCGCTTACAGTTACAGTATAACTTGCAGCTTCCTGCGGCAGGTATGTTTTGGAATTAATACCTACATTTGTCCCATCCTTTTTCCATTGATAAGAAACAGCTTCGGTTCCGCTAAAATTGGCAGTCAGTATCATACCGGTAATTACATCTGTGTCCGGAGTGATGGTTATGGTTCCGGTCAGCTCTTTATCTTCCGGAAGATCGTTTGGATTTTTTTCATTTTCGCAGACAGCAAATAAAAATCCTGCGAATACCACAATCACAAAAAATTTTAAAAAATACTTCATTATAAAACCTCTTAATTTGAAGCAGGCGGCTGGTTCCAAACTCTCACCCAATCAACCTCCATTACTTCGTCGATATTGTCTGCCAGAGCCCCAGCCCAAAGCATGGCTTCTACACTAAGAATGATATAACTGGGATTTTGATTTATCCCAAGCGCTGTTTGACTAAAATCAAAAAGCTGTTCGTCGGTTTGTCTAACCATTTTGTTTTCATCTAAATCAACCCGCCAAAATTCCTGGTTATTAACATAGAACACATACGCAGACGGCGACCAGCAAACAGCGAAAGTATTAAAATTATTATAAATATCTAATTCTGAATAGAAAATATCAGATTCATCCCAATGCAAGTGACAATTTCTTGGCTGACCCGGGTTAGCAGGGGGCCATTGATATCCATCCCAATGCAACGCCGCGTTAAATTGCCGGGGATATGCATATGGGGTTTCGACTATGTCAATTTCAGTGCCGTCTATACCGCCATCTTCCTTAAAATCGGTTGTATCACTCATCAGCCAAAAAGCGCCCCAGGCGCCGGGTACTCTTGGAAATTTGATACTTGCTTCAAAATAGCCGTAGCTCCTGTCAAATGTGATTGACCTGTCCCGCCTTTTTGATTGCACAGCTCCGCCCAGAATCCTCTGCGAAACGCCCGAAACGGCTGGATCGTTTTCAGGATCGGTTAAATACCTGAGACGTAAAACCCCATCGCTGACTGTAGCCAAACCAATATCCGGTTCCCATCTGTTCGTACCATCTGTCCTAATCTGCGCAAGAGGTTCACCCCATTTTGTCAGATCAAGCTCTGTTCCATTAAATTCGTCCCCAAAAATAATTTCCCTAAGAGCATTAACGCTTGCAGTTTTTTCAAAATAAATTGTTATAACAAGATCTATACCTATTTTATCGATAAAAATACTTTCTACACCATCTTGCGGCAGACGGCTGACATTTATTGGAGGACCCGTAGGACCATCATCAAAATACCGGGAGGTAGGAGCTGTCAGCTTTAATGTTGCTGTGTATTTGGTGTCCCTATCAAAGGTTTTAGTTACAACCGGATCCCAGGACAAATCCTGCCGGAATGCTTCCATCGCCTGGGGCAGATGAGATGCCAGTTTATCTCCATACCTGAATGGATACTTAAACAAACCTTGCGGATAATTACCTGCTTTGGGGCTTAGAATAGGATATACTCCTACTTCCTGGACATCTTCTCCTATACGGTTTACCCAAACGATACAGGTTTCAAATTTTCCGCCTTCCAATGCTGCGGTTATTCTTGCCATTCCGCTATGAACTGCTTTCACAGTGCCGTCTGAGCTAACAGTTGCTATTTTCTCATTGCTTGATACCCATGATAACACCGGCACACTGGCAGTTAGCTTTTCACTTGATCCCCCGGTTAAATCAAGAATTGTTTTATTCAGGATATCACCGGAAACGGGAGTATCTTCGGGGCAGGTTATAAACAGCGCTGCTAAAAAAACGATAATCACTACGCTTAAAAATTTCAATGTAAAAGTTTTTCTTTGCTTCATAATCATTTCTCCTCTTTGTTAATTAGATCTTTCAAAAGAAACTACTCTGCCAGGAACATCTGTACTATTGGTAGTTACCCTGAATTTGTTTACCCAGGAACCCATAGGCACCGGTAAGTAATTTCCGCCAAATGTAATAGGATTACCTTCATAAAGACCATGTATTGGAGAATAACCTGAAGCGCCTTCAGGAATTCTAATATTAATCCTTAAACCCCTATTGTCCTTAAACATATCAATTCCCAGTGTAGGAGCTGACATTCCCATTGTTATGGTTATTGGTTCCGTAGAACCAACTTCAAGTCTTGGATCATCATGCTTAAGGTGCTGGAAAGCCTGATTGCCTATATGCTTTACCATAGGCATATTAATAGTAAACCCTTTCTGATAATCGTAGAAACAATAATCCTCGAAAACTTCAGCTTTGGGCAGGTCGATTAATTCCGCTGCAGTATTTTGGAATGATGCTTCTCCAACCAATGTTACATTCCTTGCCAACAAGGTTTTTAAGTTGGGATAATCATGGCCGCCAAAAGTAAAGCGCCAAATATTATTCTTGCCGCCTGTTCGGGTAACTGAATCAGGAATAATAAGATGAACAATTTTACTTTTATCCAATTCGTTGGCGGTAAATCTGCCTTCATTTCTGTTATACAGAGTATCCCAATTCCAAATGTCACCGCCGGCAGCTTCGCTTAAATCAAGACTGATGAATCCAGGCGTGCCGGCAGTTGCTTCTGCGATTAGGCTTATCAGAGCTTTTTCACTGGGGACATCCTTGCTGTAATCCAGATCGAAACTGCTGTCTACTGTTATTTGAATTGGATCATTAATGGCACCTGAGTTGCCGGTAACAGCAACAGCGCTGCTGGTCTTTCCTTCACGGTCCGCAGCGCCGGCAGTCACGGTAAAATTTCCGCCGGCATAGGGAATATACTCATTGGAACTTCCGCCGATAATATTTCCGTTTAACTTCCATTGAAAGGAAAATGTCAAACCCTCTTCGCCAGCAGCAGGAACATAAACTGCAGTAAGTTTCATACCTGCAGCTACACCGCTATCAGGAGTGATAGCGATACTTCCAGATAAACTGCCTGAAGCCGATACCTGAACATCGGCGCTGGTTTTACTTTTGTAACCGAAAGCGCTCGCAGTCACAGAATAGCTCCCGGATATAAAAGGAGTAAAAGCATTTTTTGTCGCGCCAGGAACAATACTGCCGTTTCTGTTCCATTGAAAGGTTACGGTTTCAGATCCGCTATAAGATGCGATCAGTTCCGTGCCGGTACTTCCGCCAGTTTCCGGACTTAAACTTACAACACCGCTTAAATCGGGGTCAACTTTGTCTGTTGGGTCATTGTTACAGGCAGCGAATGTAAACACGATTATAAACGCCAAAAGTAAAGCGCTAAAAAACACAAATAGTTTTTTCATAAAAAGTCTCTTTTAGTTATCATTATCCAAAACGAACGTAATAACCCGATCAGTAATAATAACCGCGCCGCCGCCGGCTTCCGGGCGATTTCTGCCGCGGAATGAACCAAGCCAGCTTGCTTCAGCTTCCATTCCATGAGTACTGCCAAAACTGACAGTTTCGCCATCAAATGGAGAAACAGGAGTGTAACCCGTTGCGCCATTCGGAATTTTTATAGTAACTAGTCTGCCATTATTTTCAGTAAATAATTCCGGAAGACCTCCAGCATTCGATATAACCGGAGCTGTTGCTCCCATAATAATGGTTACTGGCAGATTTGAGCCCAGTGTTCCATATTCACCTGTACCAGGTACAAGTTCCCATAAGTGTTGGAATGCCCGTCTCCCAATTGTCTTTATACTGGGAATATTAAGAGTGAACCCGCCACGGTAATTATAAAAAGCAAATGTACCAAGTGTTTCCAGTTTAGGCATATCGATATAAATTGCTGGAGTCCGGTTAAATGGATTTACCTCAGTCTCAATTACATTTCTTGCCAGGAAACTTCTAAGGTGATAATAATCCTGGATAGGGCTTTCGCCGCTAAAAGTATGTCTGCCGGTAACATTGCTCACTATTTTGGTTACAACATCAGGCAGAATAAGATCAATAATAAATGGCTTTACGCCGTCAGGAATTGAATTTACTCCCCAATCAGTAATTCCAATAGCATCGGTAAAATCCAGGTTATAATATGCACTTGGCACTCCAAGTGTCCTGGCTCCGATGAAGCTTGTCAGGGCTTGATGCGCATCTGCTGTTGTAAAGTAATCTACTGCTCCCAATTTTATAGGAATAGGCTGATTAATCGTACCATTTGGCCCTGAAACAATAACAGTTGTTCTTTTAGAAGCAGAACCTGCAGCTGATGCAATCGCTACATAGGTACCTCCTGCATAGGGTGTGTATGTATTACTTGTACCAACTAAAGGTTCGGTATCAGTATTTATTCTACGCCATTGGAATGTAATACCTGATTCAGGTCCGTCATAAGCTGCCGTAAGCTCATCTCCAGCATTTGGATTAGCAGGTGTAATAGTCAGGGTTCCTGAAAGGGATGGAGCGACGGTAACTGTATTACTGGTTTTGCTGCCAAAACCTGCTGCGCTTACAGTTACGGTGTAGCTTCCATTTTGAGTGGGAGTGTAAGTTAAACCGATTTCATTTGGAATAGCTATTCCGCCCCTATTCCATTGCAATACTACACTGCCAGGATCATTCGCACCTGCTGTCCAGGTGGCAGTTAGTTCAGTATCAACTTCTACACTGCCGGCTGGAGTGATGGTAATAGTACCTGCAAGCGGAGCATTTCCAATCGTAACAGGCGCGCTTGTCTTGCTGTTGAAACCCAATGCGCTTACAGTTACAGTGTAGTCTCCGGTTTGAGTTGGTGTATATTCAACGGTGTTAATACCAGCAAGTGCTGTTCCGTCTTTGTTCCACTGATATGTAATTGTATCCGGATCGCCAGTACCTTTTGTCCAAATAGCAGTTAATTTTGAATTAACCACAGCAGAACCAGCGCTGATAGAAATAGTTCCTGTCAGATCTTTTTTTGCCGGATCTTTTGTTGGAGTATCCTCATCATTACATGTTATAAACGAAAACCCAATAAACGCCACAATAGCAATAATCATAAACAGTTTAATAAAATTTTTCATAAAAAATCCACCTTAATAAAGCAATTTCCGCTCTTATTAGCGGAGATTTCTCCAACGGAGAAAATTAAAACCAAACCTGAACTGAAATGGGAACACGGAAAATACCGACTACAACATTTTTATCAACACCCATTGGATCGAGATAAGTATAGGCAAACTGTGCTGTAATATTACCGTTATTGCCAAGACTCTTCCTAAGCCACAAACCGGCGCCCGCATTGAAAACACCGTTGCCGTTATTGGTGCCTTCCCATTTTACTTCCTCACCCTTATATGTATCAGTACCAATTAATTCCATGCCAAAATTTAAACCAATACGAAGTCCATTGCCTAAATTGTAAGAAGGCATCAGATGCAAATTGATTTTAGGAGCGACCTTGTAATTATCATCTCCAACTTTTTCACCGATATCTCCAATCGCTGTCCATTTAAGAGTGAAGGGGCCAAAGCCATTCCAGCCCACAAGTCCGATTCTGATAGGAGCGGAATAAATATCCGGTCCGATAAAACCATCACGTATGGTTCTGCCAATGGAGTCGTCCATCGTAACAAAATCCTGTCCAAATTTGTGCGAGAAAGGAAATTTTACACCAATTTCAAAAGTATGGTTCTGAATAGCTTGAAACGCAAAAGCAGCTTCCAGGGTTCCTAATGAACTGTGCGCTCTGCCGTTATCCCATGTGATATTGAGGGGACGATCCTCTTTACCAAAATATTTAATATTGGAATTTCGTTCATTTATAAGATCGCTGTCTTCTTTTAGGAAGTTTGGTCCGCCTCTGAACTGGAA
>Ga0123356_10005976_pt1 | contig 12349 bp, 6 predicted proteins | sample TergutEmb28metaG_2_FD_92546 | JGI IMG/M metagenome (GOLD analysis project Ga0123356, IMG submission 92546) | Embiratermes neotenicus P3 segment gut microbial communities from Petit-Saut dam, French Guiana - Emb289 P3 | ecosystem: Host-associated > Arthropoda: Insects > Digestive system > Gut ... | reverse complement strand
TTTTTAGGATTGTTGCACATGGAAATTGTGCAGGAAAGATTGGACAGAGAGTTCGATATGGATGTAATTGCCACAGTGCCAAACGTATCTTACAATGTTGTTACAACGAAAAACGAGCTGTTTGAAGTGCACAACCCTTCGGGTATGCCGCCGCCCAGCAACATTGACCATGTGGAAGAGCCCTACATTCGCGCACAAATCATCAGCAAAGCAGATTACATCGGTCCCATTATGAAATTGTGCTTAGACAAGCGCGGCACATTTCTCAATCAGGTATATATTGCATCAAACAGAGTTGAGCTAACGTTCGATTTGCCGTTGGGCGAAATTGTTTTCGATTTTTACGATAAACTGAAAAGTATCTCAAAGGGATATGCCTCTTTCGATTATCATATTTCAGGTTATCAACCTGCGAAGTTGGTTAAGTTAGATATCCTCCTCAACGGCGATTCGGTGGACGCTTTGTCATCTTTAACCCATGTGGACAATGCCTATCCGTTTGGGCGTAAAATTTGCGAAAAACTTCGCGAGCTCATTCCCAGACAACAGTTCGACATTGCCATTCAAGCCGCCATAGGCACTAAAATTATTGCCCGCGAAACCATCAAAGCCTTGCGTAAAGACGTAACAGCAAAATGCTACGGCGGCGATATTACGCGAAAACGAAAACTCCTTGAAAAACAGAAGAAAGGAAAGAAGAAAATGCGCCAGATAGGAAATGTGGAAGTGCCGCAATCGGCGTTCCTCGCAGTGCTGAAATTAGATTAAACTTGATAATATTATGATTAAACCCCATCCCATTTTCTGCTTTCTGCTTTTCGCTTTCTGCCTTCTCCCCTTTTCCATTTTTGCCCAACCCAACTTGGCTACTACCCCATACATTGAAGTTACCGGAAAATCCCGAATAGAGGTTACTCCAGATCTTTTCGATATGCAAATTGTTTTAAAAGAATATCTTGATGGAAAATTTAAAGTTACTGTAGCCGAACAGGAAGCAAAAATGAAAAATATGTTCAAAATTGCCGGCATTAATCTATCTACATTAAAGCAGGCAGATATTGATGCTGATAATATTACGATTACAAAGAGAGAAAGGGAGGTGATTGCCGAAAAAACCTTTCATATAACCATTTCTTCCATACCGCTACTTACAAGCGCTTTTCAAGTGCTGAATGATCTGAAAATCCATAACACAAAAATTATATCGGTTTACCATTCACAAATGGACAGTTTGCAACATCTGGCTCGAGTAAATGCCATTGAAGATGCTCGGGAAAAAGCAAAGTCATTGCTTAGCGCAACAGACAATAAAACAGGCAAGTTGCTTTTTATCAAAGAAAATGATTGTTTTGTAGTTGAAGGAAGTGAAGAAGATGAATATGTGTTTGAACTAAAGAAAATGATCATTTGTTGTACATTTTTTGTACGCTTCGCGATGGAATAGTTTACTGTTTTCAATAAATTACGCCCCTCTGCGGAGAAATAATTCGGAGAGCGCTTTCACATAATCTTTATCTGTATAAAGTTGGGCAACATCAACTCCCGATTTTTTGAAAACTTCGGTATTTTTCTTTTGTTGCTCGCGCCACCAGTGGGCGTATTGTTGCTGCACCCTAAAGTTTGAAGTATCTGCAATAGATTTTTTTCCTGTTTCAGGGTCATGAATTTGCACTAATCCCATGTAAGGAAGCAGGGCATCGCCTTTGTCCATAATTTGCAACGCCACCACATCGTGCTTGTTGGCAGCAATTTTCAACGCCTGTTCACAATCGCTGTTCACAAAATCGGAAAGGATAAATGCCGTGCATCTTTTCTTAATGGCGTTAGTAAGATAGCGCAACGCCTCCGACATGTTTGTTTGTACTTGTTGAGATTTATAATCTACTAATTCTCTGATAATTCTTAAAATGTGGGAGCGGCCTTTTTTAGGCGGAATAAACTTTTCTACCTGATCGCTAAAGAAAATTACCCCCACCTTATCATTATTGTTAATAGCTGAGAATGATAAAACCGCCGAAATTTCTGTTATTAAGTCCGATTTGAATTGTTGCCTTGTGCCGAACTGCGTAGAGCCACTCACATCAATGAGCAACATCACAGTAAGTTCCCGTTCTTCTTCAAATATTTTGATATAGGGGTGGTTAAAACGCGCCGTAACATTCCAGTCAATATTTCTGATGTCATCACCATATTGATATTCACGCACTTCGCTAAACGCCATCCCGCGCCCTTTAAACGCACTGTGATACTGTCCCGAAAATATTTGTTGAGATAATGCCCGCGTACGAATTTCGATTTTTCTTACTTTTTTTAACAACTCGGTAGAATCCATGATTTAAAGTTTAAGGTTTAAAGTTTAAGGTTTAAGGTTTAAAGTTTAAGGTTTAAGGTTTAAAGTTTAAGGTTTAAGGTTTAAGGTTTAAGGTTTAAGGTTTTCTCAAAAATAACAGTTTTAGTTGAAAATTATTATACTGTGCGAATATTTATTCTTTTCTAATCAAAATTATTTTCAGTGCATAAGAGCAGTTATCTGAAACGGAGCGAGGTGCCGGAGGTTTTGGCAGTAGTGGCATCTAAAATCAGCATCTCCTCTATTGAAGCCATGCCGCACCAAACGCCCAAACACTTTTCGCCCGTATTGCATTTGATATTGGATATGACAGGTGTGGGAGACATGAACGGGTTCTGTCCGAAAGTAATCTCTCCGCCGGCGCTTTGCCAAAAACGAAAGCCCGGCTCATCCAAACGTGCACATTTCAAATACACCGTATCTCCAATTCTGTAATTGCCCCGCATATATTGGCGACGCTCTTTTTCGGTCATCTCCGGCATGAAAATGGTAGACGGCGAGCCTCTAACGATTTCATAGTTAAACGATACCCCTTTAAAAGGTGAGTTGTCAAATGCACAGGGAATGGTTGGAACCCATAGCCTGTCGTAAAAACCTGTACCCGCCCCCTGAACCTCTCTGCAATATATCTTCACTTTAAACTGAAAATAGTTATCAGGGGCGCCATCATCGGTCATAGATATGCGCAAATTGGCAACCGAGTCTATCTGTGTTTGCCCGAAGGTAGGCGCAAAATACACACTATCCAAATTGAAGGGGGTTAAAATCGTGGTCTCTGAAGTATATACTTTCTCATTCCATTCAATTCGCAATGTGTATGAAGTATTTATCTCGCCTTTGAACCCACGCCCTGTATAAGCAAAGAATAAGGGTGCTTGCGGATTGGGAAACAGATTCAAAAAAAGCTCCTGCGTTTCTCCTTTACTTGAGGAAACAAAAACTTTAGCGTCTCTAATTACGATGGAATCCATCAGATATTCTAACGACATCGTGGAAAAATAGGGCGAACTACGGTAGAGCGAAACCATGGGATACTCACCATTTTCAATATAACCTTCCACCACAATTTTATTATAATAATCAGGAAGTGTTACATCTATCTCCGTTTGACAAGAGATAAATAAAATTAGGGAAAAGAATAAGAGAAGATGAGGTTTCATAATATAAAGGTTTAAGGTTAAAGGTTTAAGGTTTAAGGTTTAAGGTTTAATTCTCTTAATTCTTAATTGTTAATTCTTAATTATTTTCCTTGTGGTAATGCCGGTTTCGGTGGTTATTTTTATAAAATAAACTCCTGCCGGCAATTGTGAAATATTAATGAGATGATCAGATGATGAGGTGATGAGATGATTAGATGATAGTTTCCTACCGTAAACATCGAATATTTCAACATTCTCCATTCTCAATTCTCCATTATTCCACCCCCTTAATCCCCCGCCAGCGGGGGAAATTCTCAATTCTCCCGTTGTTGGATTGGGATATATTTTGACATCCGCAAATTCGATGGGGTTGATACCGGTGCCATCGCTCTCGAAATTGGCAACTAATTCCACGTCTTCGGTTACGGTAAAACTGTATATATTATCTGTAGAAACTTCAACGCCCTCTTTTGTCCAGTTTACGAATTGATATCCGGGGTATGCAGTGGCAGTTACGGTTGCCATAGTATCTGTTTTATACAGCCCGTCGCCGGTTGTATAGCCGGCTTCATTATTGTTCGTAACAGGATTAACCAAAATTCCGCCACCTTCAACCATAAAGCTGTTCCACACGGGTGCAATTTGATATGCCTGAACAGCGCTTGTGGGAACTTTTAGCCGGACACTGCCGAGATGATCGATGAAAGCACACAAATTATCGTCAGCAAAAACACAGGGACTTATGAGAACAGGCACAGGATTAAGATTGGTAATCGTAGAAAATTTATAACAACATGCAAGCGACCAGTTCCCAAAACCTGTTATACTTTTAGGAATAGTAACATCTTCGAGATGGGAACAACCATAGAAAGCACATTCGCCAATATTTTTAACATTGTTAGGGATGCTCATAGAAGTCAAACTTTCACAAGCAAAGAAGAGAGAGTTGCTAATACGAGCCAGGTTGTAAGGGATATTAATTGAGGTGAGGCTTGTACAAAAACTAAAAGCCGACTCTCCAATACTTGCAATGTGATTTGGGAGGATAACAGTAGTTAGATCGCTACAGTAGGAAAAAGCAAAGTTCCCAATACTTGCTCTGTCGCTGATGATGATAATCGTAGTTAGTTTTTTACAACGAAAAAAAGCGTATTCATCAATACTTGTTACATGGTCAGGAACAATATACAAGCCTGTTTTTCCAGCCGGACAATACATTAAATGGGTTTTGCTTTTATTAAATAAGATTCCGTAATCCGAAGCGAAATTTTTATTTTCACTGTCCACATCAATTGAACTCATCTCATAACAACATAAAAAAGCCTGGTCTCCAATACTTGATACGCTGGCGGGAATGTTAATCGAAGGCAGAAGTTGGCAACCATAGAAAGCCTGATTCCCAATACTTGTTACCCTGTCGGGAATGGTGATTGTAGTTAGCGAAGAACAAAAGTGAAACGCCTTGTTTCCAATCTTTTCCACGCTGCCCGGAATGACAACCATAGTCATTTTTTCGCATGAGTAAAATGCTTTGTTACCTATATTTTTAACACCAGATTCTATAACCACGTACGTAATATAATTTCGATCTACATACCACGGTGCATAAGTGTTCGTGTGTTGATCATAATCCGGCATCTCTCCTTCGCCACTAATGGTAAGCGTGCGGGTGTATGTATTTAGCTCCCATGTAAGAGGTCCCGTTGTACCACCCTGCGCAAAAGCACTTGCCACGCCCAGCAGCATGACTGCTATTAAAAAGGTAGCTTTGTTTTTCATTGTTTCACTATTTTTTTTGTAACAATTCCTTTTTCTGTTTGTATTTTAACAAAATAAATGCCGGCGTTCAAATGGGAAATGTTGATGAGATGATGAGGTGATGAGGTGATGAGATGATTAGATGATAGTTTCCTACCGTAAATATCGAATATTTCAACATTCTCAATTCTCAATTCTCCATTATTCCACCCCCTTAATCCCCCGCCAGCGGGGGAAATTCTCAATGCTCCCGTTGTTGGATTTGGATAAACCAAAACATTGCTATTCATCTTATCCTCAATTCCCTCTTCAATATTGATAGTGATTGTTCTATAAGAATAATTTGCCGATTCTACAAAGTGAATGACACCGCCGCAATCGGCAAGCCAATAGCCATCCTTAACTAATTTTTTTTCAGAAGCAAACCAGTTAAAATTTAGCTCATCAAATTGATAAATATTTGGGAATACAATCTCTTCCTCTTCTTTTAATGTTTCATAATAGTATAAATACCGGTTTGTAGCTCTTGGGTTCCATCCCGAACCCAAACCATTATGATAAGCACGCTCAGTTAATGCATTATCATCATCGTAAATAAAACAGTAACGCTCCATTTTCACAAACTGATCTCCAGATTGTAGCATTTCAATCGAATAATACAAAATATCCCCCCATTCATTATACTCAACATCAATTATTTCCGTAAGCAACCAATCACTTATCACCCAATCAGATTTTGCAATATGCTCAAGTTGTGAGTCTTTATTATAAGTAAACTCCTGTTTCGTACAATTAACAGGTCCGTTAGGTGAAATAATTTGTCTAAGAGCAGTTTGTAATCGTGCATCTTGATAGGTATATAAATATTGTTCATAAAATTTGAAACCTGTTCCGTAATCTTCATGAATCTTCTTTAAAACAATTTGATTGGCTGTATTGTATTCATTCTCTTCTTTACGGGTTAAATTGGGGTCATTTTTTGTGAGCAATGTAATATTTCCGTATTCATCGTATTCATATTCAAATTTATAGCTTAAATTTTCATTGCCAATTCCTACCTTCGTTTCGGAGGCTACCCATCCGTATTGATTATATTCGAAAGAAATCGTAAAAGATGGCGATTCTATTTCCGTCAACGCTAAAACCTCCTTTGTAGTAATACTGTTTTGTGAAACAGCGCCAATGAAGCTAAAAAATACAGGCAAAAGAAAAATTCTATAATTCATACTTTGAGTTAAAATTTAATATGATAGTGCAAAAAAACATTTTTTTTCATACTCCTGATAACAAAACAGGGCAAAATATAAAAATAATGTTTCTTTGCATTTCTATTTTATAACATTAACCATTAATGAAGCCGCTTGCCGAACTCCTTCGCCCTCAAACATTATCACAGTATATTGGTCAGCAACATCTTGTTGGCAATGGGGCTATTTTGCGAAATGCTATTGAGAATAACGCGCTACATTCCATGATTTTGTGGGGTCCTCCGGGTGTAGGAAAAACAACACTGGCGTTGCTTATTGCACAACTTGTCAATGCACAGTTCTACATGTTAAGCGCCATTAATTCCGGCGTGAAGGATATTCGTGATATTATTGACAAAGCAAAAATCTCTGAGGAAAAGACCATACTCTTTATTGATGAAATTCACCGGTTTAGCAAATCGCAGCAAGATTCGTTGCTGGGCGCTGTAGAGCAGGGCATTGTTACACTTATTGGCGCAACAACCGAAAATCCCTCTTTTGAAGTCATTTCGCCGCTGCTCTCCCGTTGTCAGGTGTATGTTTTAAAGGCATTAGAGATGGATGATCTGACAGCTATTCTGAACAATGCCAAAAGCTATTTTGAAGAAAAATTGAATTGCGTTATTGAGATTGTAGAAACGGGGGCATTGTTTCGTATTTCCGGAGGCGATGCGCGAAAACTCTTGAATGCCATTGAACTGGTGATGCAATTTACTAAACCGGAATCCGGAAAGCTTGCTATTAATAATGATATAGTAATGAAGTGCATCCAAAAAAATCTGGCGCTTTACGATAAAAAAGGGGAAAACCATTACGACATCATTTCGGCATTCATTAAATCTATGCGCGGCTCAGATCCAAATGCGGCAGTGTATTGGCTGGCGCGTATGCTCGAAGCCGGCGAAGACCCGCTCTTTATTGCCCGCCGTATGATTATTTTGGCTTCGGAAGATATTGGCAACGCCAACCCTAATGCATTACTGCTGGCAAACAGTTGCTTTCAGGCTGTGCACCAAATAGGAATGCCCGAAGCCCGTATCATCTTGTCGCAAACTGCAATATATTTAGCATCATCGCCCAAAAGCAATGCCTCATATATGGCAATTGACGAAGCTTTGGATTGGGTGCGAAAAACCGGAGACCTGCCTGTGCCTCTGCATTTACGAAACGCACCGACCAAACTGATGAAAGAATTGAATTACGCTAAAGGGTATAAATATGCCCACTCGTTTGAAAATAATTTCGCGAACCTCGAATTTCTTCCGGAAACAATCAGCGGAAAGAAATTTTATGAGCCACAGAACAATCAAAGAGAGAACGAAATCAGAAATTACCTGAAAAAATGTTGGGAAAAATATCGTTATTAATCAAATTAACATTTATTAACAATTTTATCAAATTAATAATTAGCGATTTATAATTTTTATTAACGTTCATTAACGAAACATATCAAACAAATGATATTTTTGCTCCCGCAATCACAGACAGTGATTTTAGCTGAATCTAAAAATATTAACCATTAATCATTAATCATTAATCATTAATCATTATGAAAAAAACTTTATCCTTCATCTTTTTGTGCCTTTTCGCCTTTTCTTTTTTCGGCACCTTAAACGCCCAAACAGATCCTGTTTATCAGTTGCCTAACGGAGGGTTTGAAACATGGTATCGCGAGACTACAAATGCGGGCAGTATTGTACCCACCGGCTTCAACTCTTTTTACAGCGCTGAAACTACGGGTCTTACAGGGCTTGGGGTGGCACAACGTTGCGACAGTTCGCGTGATGTACGCACCGGAGCCACAGGAACATTTTCTCTGCGCATGTATTCTAACACTACAATTGGCGTTAGAGCCAACGGGAATGTTACCACAGGACGAATGAAAATGGGAAGTACCACTGCGCTCCATGTGGACAATTATAATTGGACGAACTTAACTACCAACCCGCCCAAACACTATCAGGAAATTACGGGAACTCCCGACTATTTGCGTTTTTGGGTAAAATATTTACCCGGAAGAACGGGCGCCACCAATACTACAGATATGGGAAGATTACGAGTTTACATACATGGAACAGAAGAATGTAGAGATGCCCCGGTTTATCCTTCGGGAATGACTGAGCCACAACTCTATTACGGAAAAGCTATGAAAGAGTTTTATAAAGAAGACGGCGACTGGAATTGCTATGTGGTTCCTTTTGAATACACAGGAACAAATATTCAGAGAAATGAAGATGGTAATTATTATGTATTGGTTTCTATGACTACAAACGCAACACCGGGCGGTGGCGCCAATAATGCCGATCAGGTTTGGTTCGACGATATTGAATTTATTTACAGCGCCTGGCTATCCGATTTAAAAGTGAATGGCACAACCATTGATGGTTTTCAACCAAGAGTGCTAACTTATGGCGGACCCACACTGGGCGGGCAGCCTCCATACGCCTTTCCTTACCAGCCGGAAGATTTTTCTTATACAACGGAAGTGGATGATGTGGTTAGCGTTGAGATTACAAACGTGACAGGAGATGACGGGGATGCCAATGGCGGTTATACATCTGTTCTCATTACTGCTGAAGACCATGTTACACAAGTAGAATACAGAATATATTACTTTGTGCATCTTTCAGATGATAACACGTTACTTGCCATGAGTTATACTATGGATGGAGAAACGCCAATACCGGTACCCGGTTTTACACCTTTGCAAACCAATTATGCTATTACCCTGGCTGACCCCGAAGAAGTGCGTATCCCTCAAATTGTTGAAGCGTCCTTGGTTTTATCTGATCCGGCAGCGCAAATACAAAGTATTATTCAGCCTATCGGTGTAAACTCGAAAGGTACGGTGATTGTGCGTGCCGAAAACTTTGCACTGAGAACTTATGATGTCATATTTTCAAAAGAAACCTCTTCCAACTCTAAATTAAATTGGATAAGGATTGCCAATGTGGATATTCCGGATTTTGATCCTGATGTATTTGAATATGATTATGATGTTACTACTTGTGCAACCACCATTCCAACTGTTACTTATGAAAGATCAAGTGCATGGGCAAGCGTATCTTATACTCCGGCAACGATGGCGAATAAAACGGCAACTATTTTAGTTACCGCAGAAGACGGAACACAAACAACCTATACCATCAATTTTACACTTACGAATAATGATGTTTCTTTTACCTATTTCAGATTCGGCACGAGCAGCACCAATCAAATCACTCCCATAGCAGGACAAACGGTGTATGAACGCGCCTTCTCATTTACTGCTGCACAAACAATCAATCTCACATTGAGTTGTTCCGCTGCAACTTTTACCCGCGAGTCGGCAAATACGGCTTATTATCCCGATACAAATTATTTCCATGTAACTGCGCAAGACGGCAACACCACTATAACTTACAAAATTGTATTAAAAAACACAAACTGCTTTTTGGCTACAGGTAACAACAGCGCATTAAGGTTTAATTATAATGGATTAACCAATCAGAATACGGCTATAAATATTACTACTGCCAATAACAACAATTTAAACCCTGTTATTACATCCATCGTTACTTTGCCGGCAGGTCCTAACGTGCCGCCGGAGCTTGTAGTTTTCGGGCTTAATACCACGATTGCGCCTCCTACCTACACTATCAATCAACCAACACACCGAAACGATACCGCCACCGTAACACTTACCGCAAACGACGGCGTTACGCAAAAAATTTACAGAGTTCCTTTCAGACCAACCCTTTCAACGGATGCTTCGCTCATGGATATCACCTATAATGGCACCAGTATTCCTGCCTTTGAACCCAACACACTCACTTATACGGTTTGGTTGCCCGCTAATGTTACACAAGTTCCTGAAATTGCCGGAATCCCAACGTTTCAATGGCTTCCTGCAGAAAATATTGTGGTAACGCCCGCAACAGATTTATTGGGAACCACAACCCTTACCGTTACTGCTGAAAACGGAACTGTTACCAGAACCTATTGGGTAAATTTTGACGTTGAGCCTGTGGATAATGCGTACTTATCTGTTTTGTATTATGATAATATAGTTGTGCCGGGTTTTAGCCCCACTACATATAATTATACGATAACCATTCCATATTCTGCAACATGTCCGAAAGTTATAGGGATACCAATGGCAGCAGGGGCAACTGCGATTCACGAAAATTCGGAAACACCACCTTGTGCTTCTAAAGTACTCGTGATCTCCGAAAATTTGATGGGGATGAGAATCTATAAAGTTGACTTTATTATGGTAAAAAACACCGATGCTACATTAGCGGATATTAAAATTAACGGCGTTTCTTTGGAAGAGTTTTACCCTGAAGAATTTGAATATGATTACGTATTGCCTTATACGGAAGCAGAGGCGCCGGTAGTTACAGCAACTCCTTCATACCAAAATGCTCATGTTGCTATTACTCAAATTAATACCGTTACGGGAACTGTTACTGTTCAGGTTACCGCAGAAGATGATGACTTTACTGAAATTTATACCATCAATATTACCAGAGAATTATCACCGGTAATGGCAATAGAAACCATTAGCTACGAATATGACGCCCAATCTTACACTTACAATGTAAACGAAGATGAAACCGAAATAACAATTATCCTTCCGGTGGAAACCTTAGGAAACCCCATCATTACCAACATTCTATTAGCCGATGATCGTGCCGATTTTGTGATTGAGGAGCAACCGGATGAAACGAACGATTTCACCGGAACGGTTGTGGTAATTGCAGAAGACTTAACAGAAGAGGTCTATACCATTACTTTTCAAAGAACTTTATCTGAAAGCACTTTATTAACAGGCATCTACTACAGTGGCATTCCCGTACCCGGTTTCAACCCTGACATTTTAAACTATGAGATAATGTTAGCCTATAACACATCACAAGTACAAATAGTTACAGCTACTGCTGCATGGATTAATACCGGAGTTGAGATAGATCAGGCTGCCAACCCTTTCGGACAGGCAACGGTTACTGTAACCTCTGAAGATGGGCAACATATCAAAGTATATACCCTTGTTTTCTTACGCAAAGGAAATCCCTATTTAATTGATTTATTGTATAATCTCGACGGTGTAAATTACCCGGTTCCCGGCTTCAATCCTTCAACCTTAGAGTATAATATACTTTTAGAGATGGCTACTGTGTCAGTTCCCGAATTAGAGTATATTCTGGAAGACAACCGATGTGCTGTTGTTCCCTATCCACAAAGTACGCCCAACGGCACATCGCAATTGAAAATCATTACGTGGAATCAGGATGACTCTTTGACCTATACGGTAAACTTTACGGTGGAGCTTTCTACCGAAGCGATTTTAGAGGATCTATTAGTAGATGGCGTATCTATTGAAGGTTTTCATTCTGATATTTTGCATTATACTGTTCCTCCATATCCGTACGGACATTCCAATTTTCCTGTTGTTACAGGCATAGCACACTATCCTGATGCACAAGTTTCTGAAGCGCAAATTAACGCCTATCCGGGAACGGCTACTGTAACCGTAACCGCAGGAGATGTTTCCATTACCCGCATCTATACGGTCTCATTCAGCGTGCTACCTGGCAACAACACCTATCTTTCCGATATATTAATAGATGGTGTTTCTTTGTGGGGATTTGATAAAGATGAGCATTTCTACACAATAAACTCGTCGTTTGGTTCAACATATATACCTCAGGTTAAAGGAATCGCTGAAGATCCAACTTCAACGGTTGAGGATAACCAAGCCATAAATTTTGGAGATACTGCGAAAATAATCGTAACTGCCTTGAATGGAGATGTTGCTATCTATTATGTTTACTTCCCTGCGCCCAAAAGCAACAACAACTACGCCTCCATGA
>Ga0123356_10005975_pt1 | contig 12349 bp, 10 predicted proteins | sample TergutEmb28metaG_2_FD_92546 | JGI IMG/M metagenome (GOLD analysis project Ga0123356, IMG submission 92546) | Embiratermes neotenicus P3 segment gut microbial communities from Petit-Saut dam, French Guiana - Emb289 P3 | ecosystem: Host-associated > Arthropoda: Insects > Digestive system > Gut ... | reverse complement strand
GTATCCTAGTCAGATCTACCGTCTACCAGGAAGGGCCTAAAAATCCTTTAAAGGGCATATCGTTGAAACCCCTTGTGTCTGCTTTGAACGCCCAGTTTGGGGTGGGTGCTGGGGGGAAGCGCGGCGGTGATAATATATCTGCCGTGCTTGCGTTCTCAGGGCGCTCACCAACGGCATGGAGATTCCGACCCTGTTTTCGTGGAGACCTGTTATTGTGCGGGACGCCTCCAGACAGTGGAGACACAGAGTGAGCTGATCCCGTACGAATCAGGCTTGAACCTGTATTGCGGTGCGTTAGGGAGAGTTTAATACAATTTTAGCATTCTCCCGGGCGAAAGCCTAAGTGCTGTGTGCAGCGTAGCCTGCCTTGAGTGGTAAATGCGGATAGGGGAACCACGCGTTTTATTTATGGCCATAACTAAATACGCGATCGCTCCTTGAAATATTTCCTGCAAAAGAGGCTAAGAGACGGTTTGACTGTAGTGGAAAACACCTAGGCTGTCCGGAGATAGTCGATTATCCTGGGGCGCGCGGAGGATTACAGTACGGGCTAAGTGGCAATCGGGTATCGGAGAAGAGGTCCAGGTTCCTGGCCTCTTGGGCAACGCTCCGGACGCGTATTTAATGGGAAACCGCCTTGTCGGCAACGCATGGCAAACGCGGGGGAAAGCCGGCCCGACCTAAGCCGTAAGATTTACTCAGCGCGCCGCCGCGTCCTCACAAACTTCACTCCGTTACATCAGTCGCTAAAGCGACTGATATCCACTCCGTTTCGTTGCTCGTCCTCCTCAAATTAAAGCCGTCGCTTTAATTTGAAAGGGAATACGATGAAGATTTGAAACGAGTAATATTTTCATAATGAAAACAAAAACGAACTATAAATGGCTTATAAAAATCATACTTATCAGTGTAGTAGCGTCGATGGTTTTTACGATTGCTTCCGCTGAAATACTCGGGCGGGCAGGGTATATTGTGGCGTTTATAGTCCTGGCGGTATTCATCGTCATTGGGATAATCTTTGATGTGATAGGCGTTGCGGTAACAGTGGCGGCTGAGGCGCCGTTTCACTCGATGGCGGCGCACCGTGAGCGCGGCGCAACAGAGTCTTTGAAGCTAATAAGAAACGCTGACAAGGTATCAAGCTTTTGCAATGACGTCGTTGGAGATGTTACGGGGATCATCAGCGGGACTATAGCGGCGCTGATTGCGGCGCGGCTTATGGAAGGGCTGAGCACAGAAAATTTCGTTTTCCCGCTGTTAATTTCCGGTGTAGTAACCGGTCTTATGGTTGGCGGAAAGGCGGTGGGCAAGACTATCGCTATCAACGGCAGTACCAGGATTGTACATAAAGTGGGTAAGCTGATCAACTCACTGAAACTGAAAAAAAACTGCAAATAATTGAGGTTATTTTTATTGGGTATTCTCGATAATATTGATTCACCATCCGATGTTAAGGCGCTTCCTATAGACAAACTGGATACGCTATGTGCGGAAGTACGTGAGTTTTTAATAAAAAGCGTCTCGAAAACCGGGGGGCATTTGGCGGCAAACCTGGGTGTGGTTGAGTTAACCATCGCAGTACACAGGGTTTTCGACACGCTAAAAGACAGGCTTGTGTTCGATGTTGGGCATCAGAGTTATGTACATAAGCTGCTGACCGGCAGGAAAGCCGGATTTGAAACCCTGCGGCAATTCGGTGGGCTGGCTGGGTTCCCCAAGCCATCTGAAAGTATGCATGACGCCTTTATAGCAGGTCATGCCTCTACATCCATATCGGTAGCGCTTGGCATTGCCAGGGCAAGAACGCTGTCCAGGGGGGACTATTCTGTAATCGCTGTAATTGGCGACGGTGCACTCACAGGCGGCCTTTCCTATGAAGGATTATCAGACGCCGGCGAATCCGGTGAGCAGATGGTAATTATCCTCAATGACAACGGCATGTCGATAACAAACAATGTTGGCGGGATAGCGCGCTACCTCTCGCATCAGAGGATGAAACCATCATACGCCGCGTTCAAGAAGTGGTACAGGCGCGTAATGGAGAAGTTACCCGGCGGGCGCGCCATATACAGATTTACGCACCGCATTAAGACCGCAATTAAGGAAGGAATCCTCAAATGCAGCTTGTTTGAGGATATGGGGTTGCAGTACTCAGGTCCGATCGACGGTCACAATATTATCAGAATTATTGAAGCCCTCGAATGGGCGAAGCGTCAGAGCGTACCAACTGTTGTTCACGTGTTGACCCGAAAGGGCAAAGGGTATGAGCCTTCCGAACTGTCACCTGAAGATTATCACGGAGTTACCCCTTTTGATTACAGATTTGGCGTGGTAACCAACGGTGAGAAAACATTTTCATCCGTTTTTGGGGAAGAACTCAAGGAACTTGCGATGCGTGACCCCAGGTTATGCGCGATTACAGCGTCTATGACGACGGGAACCAGGCTTGAAGGTTTTGCCACACGTTTTCCGGAGCGGTTTTTCGACGTTGGTATTGCGGAGGGGCACGCGGTCGCGATGGCGGCAGGCATGGCGTCACGGGGGGCAATTCCCGTGTTTGCGGTTTACTCGACATTTCTCCAGCGTTCCTATGATATGCTGATCCACGACGTGGCTATCAGCGGGCTGCATGTCGTTTATGCGGTAGACAGAGCGGGGCTCGTTCCCGGAGACGGTGAAACGCATCAAGGATTGTTTGATGTTGCTTTCCTAAGCAGCATTCCGGGTATGACAGTGCTTTGTCCGGCAAGTTATGCGGAACTCAGCGATATGTTGCAACACGCTGTCAACAATATCACCGGTCAGGTTGCTGTAAGGTTCCCGCGCGGAAGTGAGGGCGGATACACAGACGGCGGGGTGGAAAGCGTAAAAACTGTGCGCGAGGGCAAAGATATCACGCTTGTTACCTATGGCGTAAATATAAACACAGCGATTGATGCGGCAAGGATTCTCGAAAAAGATAAAATTTCGGTTGAGATCATAAAGCTTGGTTGTATAAACCCGATTGATATTGATGCCATATCGAAATCTGTTGTGAAAACCAACCGGCTGCTGGTACTTGAAGAATGCTCCGCCCGCAGTTGTGCCGGGGAAAGAATTGTATCGTCGCTCGCCGGTTTACAGATTGGAATGAAAAGTGTAATATTAATTAATACAGGAAATATGTTTGCGCCGTGCGGAGATATAGATGATTTGCGTAAGCTCTGCGGGATTGACACAACCAGTGTTTGTGAAAGGATTAGGGGAGAGCTAGGAGCAAAGAGTTAAGAGAGGTGAGTGGAAAGTGGAAAGTGGAAAGTGGAAAGTTCATGAATCGCACAGAGTAAAACGAGGAATAGCCTATCAACACAGTAAAAATTGCAACTTTCAACTTTCAATTTTCAATTTTCAACTGACACAAGCGAAGACCACGAATGAGGGAATGCGAACATGAAGACCCGGCTTGATGTTCTTTTGGTTGAGCGAGGTTTGGCGGAAAGCCGGGAGCGCGCAAAAGCTGTTATTATGAGCGGCAATGTGTTCATTGATGGGAACAGGGCTGAAAAGCCGGGTATGCAAGTCGATTGCAACGCTACGGCGGAAGTCCGCAGCGGATTGGACTACGTCAGCCGCGGAGGGCAGAAGCTGGAAAAGGCGTTGCGGCAGTTTGGAGTCTCGCCGGAAGGAAAAACGTGTATCGATTGTGGGGCTTCAACCGGGGGGTTTACAGACTGTCTGCTGAAAAATGGCGCGCGTATAGTCTACGCCATTGATGTCGGCTACGGGCAGCTTGCGTGGAGTATCAGAAACGATTCTCGCGTTGTTACAATGGAAAGGACTAATATCCGCAATGTAACTGCAGATATGTTTGAGATAAAACCCGAACTTGCTGTAATAGATGTGTCGTTTATTTCCCTCGCGCTCGTGCTTCCGGTGATTCATGAACTGCTCACAGAGGACGGCGAGGCGCTCTGCCTGATAAAGCCGCAATTTGAAGCGGGACGCGAACAAGTTGGCAAAAATGGCGTTGTGCGCGATAGGGAAACGCACACAGTTGTGCTGAGAACGTTTATGCAAAACGCGGGGAAATCGGGGTTTCATACCAGGGGGCTTTCTTACTCACCGGTTAAAGGTCCTAAAGGGAATATCGAGTATCTGGGTTGGTTATGCCGGCAAGGGGAGGACGAAGCAATAGACGTAGACGCGATTGTATCGGAATCGCACAGGAGTTTGTAAATGAGTTCGAATAAGATAATTCTATATCCGAACGTGCAGCGTGATATTGGCTTTGTTATGACGCGGCGGGTCAGCGAGATGTTAAAGAAAAGAGGGAAACATGTCGTGTTTTGCCCGGTGTTTGACAATGACACAACCGCCTGTATCCCTCCGCCGGGAATAGAAGCGGTGACAACTGATGGCGAGCTTTCGTCTGCGGATATGATAATCACTTTTGGCGGGGACGGAACAATATTGCGCGCCGCAAGGGCGGTGGCAGAAATGGGTGTACCGATACTTGGGGTAAATCTCGGCGGAAAGGGCTTTATTGCGGAACTCGAAGCCAGTGATATCGGGCTAATAGAAAAAGCGGTAACAGACGGTTTCGATATCGAAAATTGCATGATGCTTGACGTTGAGGCTATACGGGATGGAATGACATTTTGCCGGAACTTTGCGCTTAATGATGTCGTGATTAAAGGAGATAATAAGGTCATTGACCTAATGCTTTTCGGGGATGGGCAGAGAATATCACACTTTTCTGGCGACGGGACAGTCATCGCGACGCCAACAGGATCGACAGCCTATTCGATGGCGGCAGGCGGTCCAATCGTAGAACCCGCAGCGCATAATATCATCGTGACTCCGATTTGTGCGCACACGCTTGAGGCAAAATCCTTCGTTCTGGTTCCAAACAGGCGCGTATCTGTGGAGATCGGTTATCGAAAGCAAAATCCCGCATATATGTCAGTTGATGGCGGCATGCATATCAGTATTCAAAGCGGTGATATTATTAACGTATGCAAATCAAAAAGATACGCGCGGCTTGTACGCTTATCAAATAGAAGTTATTATAAAAAAGTTAGTGAAAAGTTGGGGGAGAGACCATGAAAAAAGAACGTCAAAGCGCAATACTGAAAATCATCGCGTCAACCGATGTAGAAACACAGAACCAATTGATTGTGGAACTTGAAAAAGTTGGCATCGATAGCACACAGGCAACCGTATCAAGGGATATTAAGGAACTCCACTTGATCAAGGAATTGACGCCGCTCGGCGTATATAGATACATAGCGAGCGGAAAGCTGGAAATGCAAAACCACACCGCCCGTCTGAGAGCGATTTTCAGGGAGAGTGTGACTTCATACGCCAATGCCCAAAACCTTGTCGTTATAAAGACGCTCCCGGGACTTGCTCCCGCAGCGTGCAGCGCGATAGACAGCATGGGTATAAGGAGCCTTGTAGGTTCTATCGCAGGCGACGACACTGCCTTTCTCGCGATGACAGACAATGCTGCCGCTGAACGGTTTTGCAAAGATATAGAAGACATGCTTAAATGATAAGACTGCTTCATATTGAAAATATCGCCGTTGTCGAAAAGGCGGATATTGAATTTACTGAAGGGCTTAACGTGCTGACGGGCGAAACCGGCGCGGGGAAGTCGATAGTCATAGACGCGCTCTCCGCCGTAACGGGCGGAAGGACGTCGCGCGATGTGATAAGGACCGGCGCAAGTTTTGCGTCAGTGACAGCCGTATTTTCTGACATCGACGGCTGTACTTGGCTAGCAGATAACGGCGTTGAACCTGATGATAGCGGCGATGTATTCATAACGCGTAAAATATCGGCGGACGGGAAAAGCGCTTGCAGAGTTAACGGCGTACCTGTTTCGGCGGCGCAACTGCGCGAATTTGGCGCAGCATTGCTCGACATACACGGTCAAAATGATGGTCGAAAGCTGCTTGACGAAGGTGCGCACCTTTCATACCTGGATGAATTCGGCGATCATGGGCGTTCATTGGATGAGTATAAAGGGGCATATGGGAGGCTCAGGGACAAGAAAGCCGAGATAGATAGGCTCTCTATGGACGAGCGCGAGAAAGAGCGCCGCATAATCGAGCTAAAGCATCAGATCGAAGAAATCGAACGGGCAAAGCTTAACCCCGGGGAACTCGACGACTTATCGTCAAGGCGTGAATTACTAATAAATGCGTCTAAGCTTACTGAGGCGACAGAAACCGCGTTTGAAGCGTTGTATGGCGGCGATAACTCAATCGGGGCAGTAGCGCTTATCAGCGGTGCGCAGGATAATGTCGAGCGTGCGGCAAGATACGCTGAGGTATTACGAGCGCTTGGTGACCGTTTAAAGGACCTATGCTATACTGCCCAGGATATATCAGACGAACTACGGGATTTTCGCGCTCAATTGGACTTTACACCCGGCGAACTCGACGAGCTGGAGACAAGGCTCGATGTCCTGCGGCGAATAGCGCGCAAATACGGCGGTGAACTGGAAGCACTGGAGTATCTGGAACGGGGCAAAACAGAGCTTTCCGACATTGAAGATGGGGCAAATAAACTGCTCAAGCTCGAAGGTGAATTAGAAAAATGCGTGAATGAAGCAAAGAGCTTTGCCGGGACGCTTTCTACGATGCGAAAAGAAGCAGCGGCAGCGCTTGAAACCAGGGTGATGGGCGAACTGTCGCAACTCAACATGCCGGGAGTTTGTTTTGTTGTCGAATTTAACTCCGCAAGGGGCGAATATGGGTTAAGTGCAACCGGGAGCGACGAGGTATTATTCCTGATGTCCGCTAATGCAGGTGAATCACCGGGAAGAATAAGCCGCATTGCCTCAGGAGGGGAACTGGCGAGGATCATGCTTGCGCTCAAGAATGTACTTAGCGGCGATCTGGATACTGGCGCAATGGTTTTTGACGAGATCGACACAGGTGTATCCGGCGTATCCGCGCAGCGTGTAGGAGAAAAGCTGGCAAAGCTGGCTCGGCGCCGCCAAGTTCTTTGTGTGACGCATTTACCTCAGATCGCGGTTATGGCGGACGCTCACTTTGAAATACAAAAAAGTGTGAGCGGTGGAAGGACATTTACACATGTAAATGAGCTTAACTTCGAAGGCAGGAAAAAAGAAATAGCTCGCCTGAGCGGCGGAGAAAACATAACAGAAACAACACTGACCAGCGCCGGTGAACAGTTAGCGGCAGCGGAAAGTTTTAAGAATAACCTGTAAAACAAAACATGAAAAGGCCCTTTGTCTTACTTACTGAAGCAAAACAAAGAGCCTTTTTTTGTTTTATTGCTTTAGCTTGCTGCTGCTCTTACTTCTTCTTGTGACATGTCCGCAATGTATGCAAATTGATTTGAAACCGTATTAAAAGCATCAACCAGCTCCGGGTCAAAGTGCGTGCCGCGGCTGCTTCTTATGATCTCAGCCGCCTTGGCTGGTGAAAACGCTTCTTTGTATGGACGGGCGGAAACAAGCGCATCATATACGTCGGCTATAGCCATAAGCCTGCCCTCGAGAGGAATATCGGACCCGATTATGCCGTTTGGATAACCGCTGCCGTCCCATTTTTCATGATGAGACCCGGCGAATTTTTTTGCGTGTTCAAGAAAACTGCTATCTGAAGTGGTCTTTTCCATGCGGCAGATAGCCTCCATCCCAATTTGGGCATGCGTCTTCATGATTTCATATTCTTCGTCTGTAAGCTTGCCCGGTTTATTCAGGATGCTGTCACTTATAGCTATTTTTCCCACATCGTGCAGTTGCGACGAGGGCAGCACAAATTCCATATTCCATGTACCTATTTCATCGCTGTATTTGTTTGATCTGGTCAGGCTGTCTATCAAGCACTTGAGATATTTCTGGATCCTGTGAATGTGGCCACCGGTCGTATCATCACGGCTTTCCACCATCCCCGCAACAATGTTGAGTATCGAAGTCTGAAGTTCAAAAACTTCCCCAATTTTTACTATAAGTTTGTTCTTCATGACCGTGTTGAGATTAAGCAATTTGTTATTATGTTCAGCAAGAGCCAGGTGCATTTCAATGCGCCGAAGCAGGAGCAGGGCATTGAAAGGCTTGAATATATAATCCACGGCGCCTAGTTCAAGACCAATCAGCTCGTTTTGCTCGCTATTCATAGCGGTTACAAAAATAACCGGGATATCTTTGTAAGCAGGATCGCTTTTCAATATCCGTATAGCGTCATATCCATCCAGTTCCGGCATTTCCACATCAAGCAGGATCAAATCCGCTTTCACACGCTCCAGCAAGTCCAACATTTTTACCGCAGATGATACGGGATATGTTTCATAGTGAGGCCTTAACATATTTCTTATCACAGCCAAATTGGTTAAACTGTCATCTACCGCGATGATTTTTTTCTGCCCAGGCATTTTAATCCCTCCTAGTATTCCTTTGTACGCTCGGAAATTGCTGCAAATTCCGAATTGCCTGCTTTCTCCCGCAGCCACTTAGGGGCATAACGGGCTATATACAACTGATCCATGGTGACATCAACTCCAGTCAAATCATGCTTTTTGCAGCAATTACACAGACTTGTTCATCGTACAAAGATATATTACCATTTTTATCCCGCGCAAATCAGACATCAATAGTTATTAATTTCACCAGATATAACACAGGCTTGGTATACACAAAACCTGCTCCTGATAATAGCATAATTGAGGTTGAAAGTTGAAAAATATAACACAAAACCGATGTCACAAGTTGAAAAATATAACACAAAAACTGATTTGACGATCTAGAAATCATAACACGTAACAAAAAAGTAACACAAAATCAATGTGACAAGTTTGAAAACATCTCACAAATACAGGGAAACCGGACACATATATAGCAACCGTAACACGCAAAACACAGCATACTGGACCACAACGTCATGGCAAAAACGTGTATAAAAAGTGTGAAAAGTTGGAAAAAAGCAAGTAAAATTGAATAAAATAGCATTAAAAATAAAAGTTATGTTGGAGCTTTTTGCATTGTAATTGAACGCATAATGGATTATAATATATGATGTATTGCTTAAGGAGGTGCTGGAGTATGTCGGATCATTGGGCTAATGAGATCACTACGAATTGGGCCAGCACATCGCATTCGGATCGTACAGAACTGTTTATTCGACCCCGCGTCAATAATCTCTTAACAAAGGCGATAAAAAAGCCGTTGGTAATTGTTTGCGCAGGGATGGGTTATGGAAAGACCATAGCGGTTTCAGATTTTGTACGGGATAGCGAGCTTCCTACAATCTGGATGCAGTTCTCCGAATTCGATAATATTGGACTCAGCTTTTGGGAAAACTATACAGGCGCAATAGAGCATATTAATAAGTCTCTGGCTGAGGAAAGCAGGGATCTCGGCTTTCCGGATACAGAGGACAAAATGAATCAATATTTTTTACAGCGTGATCGTATGATGGGAAACCAACGTTTTCTAACAGTACTGGACGACGTTCATCTGGTAAAAGACGCTGCTGTCCTTAACTTTATTGAAAATATGATATACAATGCGCCGACAAACCGCACTATGATCCTTATATGCCGTACACAGCCCCAGATCAATACTTCCGGCTTACTTGTAAGAGGCATGGTTTCAAATATAAATGAAAATGACTTAAACTTCAGCGAAAATGAACTGGCTCAATATTTGCTTCAGCAGGGGTTGTCAGCGGAAATACCCAATCTTCCTGAAATCTTTCAGGATACGGAAGGATGGGCTTTTATTATAAATTTCCTTGTGAGGATACTGAAAAAATCACCGGGTTATACTGGGCATGTACGTGTTGTTATGAAAAAGAATATATTATTGCTTATGGAAAGGGAAGCCTGGAATGTAATATCCGAGCGGTTACGATGGTTTTTGGTGCGGCTTTCTTTGGTGAATAGACTATCGACAGAGCTGGTTTCCATGCTGGCTGAAGGGGATGAGGACCTGCTATCGGAGCTTAACCAGCAACGTGTTGTATATCTCCGTTATGACAGCTACACAGGTTGTTATCTTATCCATCACCAGTTTCTTGATTACTTGCATACCAAACAAGAAATCTTAAGCACAGAAGAAATAAATAATACATATAAAATTGCCGCTGAATGGTGTGTCCGCCATGGTTTCAACATTGACGCACTGAAATATTATGAAAAAACAGCCAACTACACAGAGATAGTTGAAATAATACGTGAGGCCCCTACTCAGTTGTTATTAAGCGTTGCACAGCATTTAAAAGGTATATTTGATAGAGCACCGGCGGAAGTTTTTGACCGGGTCCATTGTTTTGCATGCGCTCATGTACGGGTGCTTATGCTGGACGGCATGTGGACGGATGCGCTTGAACACTTGGAAAAATATGAGCAAAAGTTCCTGCAACTGCCGGGAGACAACGAATTCAGGAACCGCTCATTAGGTGTTTTGTACTACTTATGGGGCGTTTTGCGTCAGCTAAAGTGCTCGGAAGACGATATTTATGATTTTAATGTGTATTACGAAAAAATGAGCCATTACCCTATGCACCTGCCTGCCGGGCAAATAAGGGACAATTATCCGGTAGGCCCGTGGATCAATCGGGTGGGAGTTGCCAGGTCAGGGGCGCCGCAGGAGTACCTGGACGCCATAGCCAGTTCGGTGGAACATGTATCAAAGGGGACCATCAATTGGATGGAGGGGCTTGATGATCTGGGCAGGGGAGAGTTGCATTTTTACCAGGGAGAAATAAACGCGGTCAGGCGATTTATTGCCGCAGCATTGGAACGCGCGGTAAGAGGCAAACAGTTTGCGATTGTTAATTTAGCACTGTTTTATACAGTGAGGGTTGCGGTTTGGCAAGGGGAATTTGAAAAAGCGGATCAAGCGCTTAAGGACATGGAAGCGCTTCTTGAGGAGAATGAGTATTATAATCGTTTCTCGGTCTATGACATAGTCCTTGGCTGGTATTACTACACCTTACGCCGTCCGGAGAAGATACCGGGCTGGTTGAAAGGAAAATTCACACCATATTCGCCGACTAATCTGCTGGATAATTTTAGCAATCAAATAAAAGCGCGCTATTACTACCTGACAAAAAAATATACCATTCTGCTCTCGTATATAGAGGAACAGAAGAGGCAGGAATCGATGTTGTATGGCCGTGTGGAGATGCTGGCGATGGAGGCTTGCGCGCGTTATCAGATGAAAGACAAAGAGGGGTCTTTCGCCGCGCTGTACGAAGCCTACAAAACAGCATCGCCCAATGATATTATCATGCCATTCATAGAAATGGGCAAAGACATGCGTACACTTACCCTCACCGCGTTACGTGATGAGGATTGCCTCGTTCCCGAATCCTGGTTAAAAAACATAAACCAGAAATCATCAGCATATGCAAGGCACCAAACGATGGTTATTTCAGAGTACAAAAGGGCCAACGATATCAACTCGGGGATTGGTCTGACCCACCGGGAGACCGAAGTCCTGCATGATTTGTATAAGGGCTTTTCACGGTCGGAAATTGCCGCCAACCAGGGTTTGTCAATTAACACTGTGAAGTTGATTGTCAATACGATTTACGAAAAACTAAAAGCCCGTAATTTTGCAGAACTAATCCGTATCGCCCACGAACAGAAACTGATTTAGGGGCTAGGGTCCAGGGGTTAGGGTTTAGGGTCTGGGATGCAGTTGTAGTTGCAACTCTCGTCTCCTGACCCCTAATCCCTGACCCTTAACTGTATAAGCATACAAATGGGAAATGATTGCTATTTGTAGCAAATTGTGGTATAATCCAGTAAAAAACACAACGTTCTCATTACATTGCATAGCCATTGACCTTGTGAGGAGCCAATATGACAAAAACTAATGCCGTACGACTGCTGGAAGCGTCGGGCATACATTTTACATCCTGTGAATATGATACTGGGGACGGTGAAAATTCCGGCGTTGCTGTTGCAGCGAAAATCGGGCGGGAGCCGGAACGGGTATTCAAGACGCTTGTCACCGAGGGCAAGAATACCGGATTTAATGTGTTTGTGATTCCCAGCAACGTCGAGATTGACTTGAGAAAAGCGGCAAAGGCTGCGGGCGACAAATATATAGAGATGATAAAGACCCGTGAGCTGGAGCCGAGAACAGGGTACGTCCACGGCGGGTGTTCGCCGATAGGCATGAAAAAGCAGTTCCCGACATTCATTGATGAAACTGCTGAGTTCTATGATACCATTATTGTCAGCGGCGGGCGCATCGGTCTGCAGATTGAACTGGCGCCGACTGAACTTGCGGGATTAACAAGCGCGGTGTTCCAAGACCTTTTTTAGGCTCTTACCTGCAAGATTCTGCGCAAAATGGCAAAAGTTTTTATTTCAATAATCATCG
>Ga0123356_10005974_pt1 | contig 12352 bp, 8 predicted proteins | sample TergutEmb28metaG_2_FD_92546 | JGI IMG/M metagenome (GOLD analysis project Ga0123356, IMG submission 92546) | Embiratermes neotenicus P3 segment gut microbial communities from Petit-Saut dam, French Guiana - Emb289 P3 | ecosystem: Host-associated > Arthropoda: Insects > Digestive system > Gut ... | reverse complement strand
TAAGTATCTTGATGAGTACGATAACCTTGAAGACGCAACAAAAGAGGCTATTAATTACTGTCACAGGCATGATATACTTGTAGAGTTCTTAGAAAAACATGGGTCAGGAGTTTTGAGTATGATTTTAACCGAATGGAATACAGAAGACGCAATCGCTTTTGCCCGACAAGAAGAGAGGGAAGAATACAGCAACGAAACTGCGAAGAAGCTTTTAGCAAAAGGCTCTTCTCATGAGTTTGTAAACGAAATCACAGGTCTTGATTTAGAAACCATAAAAGAGCTTTCTTCTATTTCATAATTTTTGTTAAATGCAATTTAAAGAGCCTGCACTTGCAGGCTCTTTTTTTATACCTCTGCGTTCTTTGTGCCGCCGTGCCTTCGTGTGAGGTCTTCTGCGTATGCTTACTGCGAACTAATCTTTCGCCAGCTCCCCGCGTTCACGTAAGTCAGACAAAATCTGTGAGTAGAACTTGCTGTCAATTTTAAACTTTGTGCGGTAGATAAGATAACACCCTGCATAACACAACAGCGGGAAAAGCAGCATTGCAGCTTTCATCATTAGAATACCTTGCGGAGAAACATCAGCGGATGTTTCTGCCTGATTTATACCGGAAATGATTGCCACAGCTCCTACAATTCCGCTTCCTACGGCGCCGCCTAATTTATATATAAGGGGCTGCAGAGAAAAAGTAATGCTGTCGTTGCGTTTGCCGAGTTTCCAGTGTCCGTAGTCGACAGTGTCGGCAAGGAACATTAACATCATCAATTGAATAAAAGACTGTCCAAAGAAAATTAAAACACCTGCGATCCCGATAAATACCATTGTTGTTACAGGGGCAAAAAAGAATAGAATATAACCTGCCGAAATCGAAATGATTGCTCCGGTAAAAAGTGTCTTGCGATCGAATTTCTTGCTGAATAACGGAAATAATATTAAAGCCGATAACTGTGAAACGCCCAGTATTGCAGAGAAGATCGGAAACATGTTTTCGTCGCCGTATGCGTATTTAAAGAAATATATGCCGAATGTCGTTGTCGTCATATAGCCGATCATAAAAAGCGACATGGCGATCGCGATAAATAATAATTGGTCATTTTTAACAATTATTCCAAGCAGCTCGCGTATGGGAGTGCTTTGTTTTTTTGCCGAAACAATACCTGTTTCTTTTACTCCGAATATTGTAACACAAAGTCCCATCGACATAAAAACTGATACCATAATCGAAAAAATAAAGAAGCCCTTTTGCGGCGACCCGAATTTTTCTCCCAGAATTCCTGTAAGCGGTAAAATAGCGACAACAACAAAAAATAAACCTATGTTAGCGCAGATACGCGCAAGTGAGCCGATTTTTTCACGTTCTTTTTGATTAACGGTTAATCCGGGAAGCATTGACCAATAAGAAATATCATGGAGAGTATAGCTGATTCCCCACATAAAATAGAAGATCGCAAATGCAATTATATATCCGCTTCCCTGCAGGTTAAAATCGGTAAACAGAAGAATTGTAAAAACCGGCGAAAGAACAGCACCTATCGAAATCCATGGTTTGAATTTCCCCCATTTAGTTTTTGTGTTATCAACGATAAAACCCATTAAAGGATCTGTCAGGGCGTCAAAAATACGAGCAATAAAAATTATTCCGACAATCCATACCATAGTACTGTCAGAAAATTCCATTACTTCTGTAAGATAGACAATTAAAAACATGCTGACAATGGCATAAACCATGTCCCTGCCTGTTGTACCGAGACCGAATGTAACGCGGTTGCGTATTATATTTTTTTCCATAATGGTTTATTATATCATATGTGGTGGAAAAATAGTATTGTCTATCAGATTTATCCGAGAAGTTTTCAGGATTCTTCGGGTACTTCGGCGCCAAACGACGGTTTTGGCGATATTCCTGGGATTATTTCACGGCTTGACGAAATAAAAGCTCTCGGCGCTGACATTATTTGGCTTTCTCCAGTATATAAATCACCTGACGCAGATAACGGTTATGATATCAGCGACTATTACGCAATCGATCCAAAGTACGGAACCATGGCTGACATGGAAAAACTTTTTGCAGAAACAAAAAAACGCGGCTTAAAAATAATTATGGATCTCGTCATAAATCATACGTCTGACGAGCATGAATGGTTTAAAAAAAGCAGAGACCCAAAAAGCCCTTATCGTAATTACTACATTTGGCAGCCGGGGAAAATCGATAAAAAAGGGCGCAGGTATCCCCCGAATAATTGGACTGGTTTTTTTGCAGGCGAGACATGGGAGTACGATGAACAAAGCGGCGAGTATTATCTTCACCTCTTTGACAAGAAGCAGCCGGATCTTAACTATAAAAATCCTAAGGTTATAGAAGAAGTAAAAAATATTTTGCGCTTTTGGCTGGACAAGGGAGCTTCCGGTTTTCGCTGTGATGTAATTAATATTATTTATAAGACAAGTCTTGCTGACGGTAAAAAGAGCATGGCTGTTCAGGGCTTGGAACATTATAAATCGCAGGAAGGAAACCATGCCGTACTGCGCGAGTTTCGCCGGGATGTTTTGGATAAGTATGACTGCTTTACCGTAGGCGAAACAGTTTTTGTCGATTTAGAAGACGCAAGACTATTATCTAACGAAGATCGCAAAGAGCTTAATATGCTTTTCTTTTTTGACCATCTGGAAGTTGACCGCCGAATTGCCCGCTTTATTCCCAAAAAATTCCGCGCGCGTAAACTTCTCGATGTCATGACTAAATGGCAGCAGGGACTAGATTGGAATGCGGTGTATCTGGAAAACCACGATCAGCCAAGAATTGCATCCCACTTTGGAGCTGCGGGAAAATTCCAGCAGCGCAGCGCTAAACTGCTAGCTTTGTTTCAATTAACTTTGCGCGGTACGCTTTTTATTTATCAGGGGCAGGAAATCGGCATGACCAATTTTGATTTTAAAAGCCTCGATGAGCTTAACGATGTAGAAAGTTACGGCTTAGACAAACTGATGAAAAAGCTGTTTATTCCAAAACCCCTGCGCTGGAAGTGGATTAGGGAAAGTTCCCGCGATAATGGGCGCACTCCCGTACAATGGGACAGCAGTGAAAATGCAGGTTTTACAAAAGGTAAACCATGGCTTGGCGTAAACAAAAATTACAAATATATTAATTATGCTTCGCAGAAAGATGACGTAAACTCCGTTTTAAATTTTTACAAGAAATTAATTGCGCTGAGAAAGAAAAGTAAGTGTCTTGTTTACGGGGAATTTATTCCTGTTCATGCTGATGATCGTATTATGATTTATCAGCGCAAACTGGTTCATGAAAGTCTAACAAAGGATAGAAGCGACAACGAAGTATTTACAATAGCGCTTAATTTTTCTTATAAGACTGTTAAACTGCCAAAGAAACATTTGCACTTATTCAAAGCCGGCGCTAACAAGACGCAGATTGCAAGCGCTTCCGGAGAAATCATTAGAGACCGCCTGCTGCCGTGGGACGCTATCCTTTTAAGTACGCATTAATAAAAGGCAGGTGCCGAATACCGATTCCATATTGAATCGAAATTTCGCCCCATTCGGCTGACGCCATTGCAGTTTTAAATTCTTTATAATTCGGATGTGCCGATAAGTCGTATTCGAGGTAGGCTGTCCCTGATTCAATAATAAAGAATCCACGGTTTAACAGATCGTCATAACTCGTATAACCGCCAGTCTGGGTTGTATAATTAAAATTCCAAGGGAAGGATTTAAAATCCATGCAAAATCCTGTTGTTAAAGAATTAAAACTTATTTCGATCCCGCCGAGTCCGCCGTCAGTTTTGACATTTTCATTATCAAGGGCAATGGCTATTTTTTTATAAACGCCTTTTGCAAATTGGGCACGGATTTCCGTATTCAAGCCCCACCCTCTCTGATTGGGCTGTTCAGGATTTACCCATGTGAAGGAGCTCCCAAGTTCATATAAAACACGCATGCTATAAATATAAGATAATATGCATAAAAAATCAAACTATCTTGAAAACCTGATCGAAAGAATATTACCGGGAGGCAAAGAAACTACGGTAGAATTTTCATCATTGTCTATAATAATATTCTCCATTACTGCATAATTATTCCAGCTCGATCGCATTGCAACGGCTTCGCTTATAATAAAATCCTGAGGGAGTTGTATTTTTATCCGCCCCATATCAACGCCGCCTATGCCGAGAGTTGTCGTGGGAGTAAACATAACAATGCTTATAGTATTGCCGTCAGGGGATACAAATGCCGCTGCCTTTGCCGAAACGCCGTCTATATTATCGATAGTGCTGTTAAAATTATGAAACGAGATCGCATCCCCGTCTCCGGTTTTTCCTGAAACAGTAACGCCGATCCTGTACATCTCTTTTGCAAATTTGGCAAAGTGAGAAATAGCATAACCGCGCGGAAGAACCGCTCCTTCGGTAGTTCCGTACTGACCGTCGCCTATAAAACTGTAAAACCGTTTTGCTGCCCACCAGATAAATGCGCTTTCGTCATTCAAGCGAATAGTTGTATCAATATCGTTTAATAGTTTCCAGACATAACTCCATGCCGAATCATTGGGATATCTTTCTACGCTTCCGCTGTTAATATTGTGTTCTGTCATCCAGACCTCTTTGGGATCAGTTGGGTGATCCAGCGCTCTGGAATAACGAATCTGTCTGTTGCCGTAAGTATGCCGTCCGATAATATCTATGACTGCTCTCGACTGCGGATTGTCCAAGGCTTCGTTATTAATATTTGGATGGTTTGCAGTTTCGCCGTTCATTGTAAGCACAGAAGGTATTTCCCTGCCGCCGCCAAAACCCCTAACGCCGTTTGTAAAGCGGCCTGTCTGCAGAAAGAATCTCATCATATCAGCGTTTGACCATAAACAGCCGTCGTAATCGACAAGGTAGTTGGGTTCATTCTGAATCGAAATTGCATAAATCGGCGCGTTGTTCGCCTGCATGTTAATTGCAAATGTTCTCAGGTAATTTGCGTATGCCTCATAGTAAGCGGGAAGCAGTCTGCCGTCGCCGCGTGTAGAACCATTGTCTTTCCATTCTTTTGGAGGAGTCCACGGACTTGCAAGAACATAGCCGTTGTATTTATTTACGATTTTTACATTCTCGTAGTAATCGGGACGTGAGCTGCTGACGAGCTGACTCATAGTTAAATTAATGTCTGTGTTCCACGGCATTATCATTATTCTAAGAATGTTTAAACCCAAACCTGTGTCGGGGTTATACATAAGTTCTGTATCGCTTACGCTGGTTCTGGGAAAGTTTGCCCAGCCGACTTCCATTCCGCCGAAGCCCCTTACATATTGAAACCTTGTGTTTGTGTCGATTGTTATAACGGCATTTGCCTCTGTTCCGTCTTTTGACGGTCTTGAGATACACGAGGTAAAGAGAACGCAAAAGAGCGCAGTAATAAAAATTAATCTAGACATAGGTAATTATATAGTTATTTGCAAGAAATTAAAACAGAGTTTTTTAGTTTGAAGGCTTGGGATATTAGGTTGATACAATAAAAAAGAAATAACCACGGAGGTCACGGAGTAACACGGAGGTACTTGCAGCGTAGCTTCCAGCACACGGAGTTTCACGGAGTAGAATTGAAAGAATGAAAATCCCCTCTGTGTAACTCCGTGGTAAATTCCAAAATAATTCATTGAAAAAAGTCTGTTTTTATGATAAGTATATAATAGAAATGAAAAACACCAAAATCGCAGTTCTTACATCTCGTGAGCAGGAAATACTTGATTTGCTGCTTGAGGGTATCTCGCCAAAGGATATCGCTTTTAAGCTGAATGTCAGCCATCGTACAGTTGCTTTTCACAGATCAAATATATATGTAAAACTCGATGTCCAAAGTATTCAGGAACTATTTGCCAAGTTTGGTTCCCAAGAAAGACGTTCTTTAGCCGCAATAAAATCTGCAGAAAAAAATAAATTGTTAATATATTTGATACCTGTAAGCATAATTGCTTTATTGTATTTTGGTTTTTTTATTTTGTTTAATAACACAAGATCTCCGGTGCCTTTGGTTACGGAAAAAAATCCTCTAGTTCTTACTTTTTATGATAACAGGGGATATAATCCGCCCGACGGCTGGCAGTATATGATGACTCCGCCTTTATTTTTGGAAAATAAAATAAATGAAGGAGATTCATATACCTTTAATTATACTTTTATATCAAATGTTGATTTCTCTCTTTTTCAATTTTATCTTTTGGATAAAACAATCGAAGCAGATAATTATTTTACCCCTCTTTGTCCATATACTTATATGAGAATAAGAGTAAATGGCAAGGCAAATGGTGAAGAAAACGGTATAGTTACAGTTATTGCAACAAAATCATCCAGTAGCAGTGATCCTTTTGCAAATCTGTTTGTTATGGATTTTATTTCTGATACAGAAATTCCGCCTGTATTAACTTTCACCAGGTTTGAGATAATAAAAAATAATTAAATGTCCAACCTGTACAAAAATACAGGTATATTTTTTTTGTATTTCCGTTCAATTATTATATATTAATTGAAAACGGAGTTTTACTATGAAAAAGAGTTTCTTTCTAATTATATTCGCTTGTCTTTTTATTTCTATTAACTTAACTGCGCAGGAAACGCTGGTTAATACTGCGCGCAATACTGTTCAAATTGACGGATTTAGAGTTCTTGCTCCAAGTTATGATATCGTAAATATTGGCGGCAGGACAAATGTTATAAAGATTGATGGCTCCGCCTCGCAATATAATATAATCGAATTTCCTCTTGCAAGTTACAGAGGAAGATTAATAACTATTCATATATCAGCTGATGTTATGCGGACAGGCGCAAAAAAGGGAATGGGATTTGTCGTTAATAATGAACCTGCTTATCCTTCTATAGCAGTAACTGACGGCGATCCGGAACCGGGAACATGGAGTCACATAAGCGGAAGTTTAACTATTATTCCAACAAACAATAATCCCGCAATACAATTAAGCAAATGGGAACAGCATTCAAGCCGTAATTCATTTTTCTATATAGATAATCTTAGCATAACTATAGAAACTTGGGATTCTACTCCCGCAACTACGCTTGCAACAGTCGGCGAGACTAACGGTAATGCCCGCAATATTTATGTCAGCGTTAATAGAGGAAGTGACAGCGGAAACGGAACGCAGGCTCGTCCTTTTCAAAAAATTGCCCATGCTATGCACTATGCGCGTCCCGGCGATACAGTTCTTTTAGATTCGGGTACTTACTACGAAAGATTTAGGATACCAACAGGAGCGGCAGGAAGACCTATTACGCTTACTGCTATGCCCGGCGCTAATGCTGCGATTACTCCTACAGTGAAAATTACTCCGCAATGGAGAGCGCATACAAGAAACATTTTTGTCGCTGATATAAGCGAATGGGCAGACAAAATCGATACAGAATTTCCGCAATTATTTGCAGACGGTGATTCGGCGCCCATGGCGATGGTAGAAGCAAGATACCCAAATATGGGTCCGTCTATGTCACAAATTATGGATTACAAAAGAGATGTTGCGCAAAGAGGAACAAATGCAAATACAATCGTAGCAAGCAGTAATATTCCATCTAATATTGAAGGCGCAAGATTGATGGTTTGGCCCGGGAGGGATTTTTTTGCCGGCTGGGTATCTTTTTCGGTCCCTGTGAGGTCTGTAAGAGGAAGGACAATAACATTAGCGTATGATGTTCAAGGAGATGAATTGTATTCTGATGTTGTGAACTATACTCCGACACAGGGCAGTCCTTTTTTTATTACCGGAGCTTTAGCTTTACTCGATGCTCCGGGTGAATATTTTTTTGACAAGCAAACAAATCTTTTATATTTTTATCCTCCCTATAGCGGTGCGCCCGATTCACGTTCGCTGTCTATGAGAAGCAAAGGCGATATTGCGATTTATGCGGGAAATACATCCAATGTTATAATAAAAGATATTACTGTCTTTGGCGGCGGTATAAATATGACCAATGTTAGAAATAATGTATTAGAAAATTGCCGAGTTTTTTATTCTGAACATTTTTATTTTAGCTGGTGGCCGCCTGTTTCTTATACAGGCAGTATGATTGTGTCCGGTTCAAATAACCGTATAACCAGATGTGAATTTGGCTATACGGCAGGCAGCGCTATTTGCTTAAACGGGGATGATAATATTTTTACAAATAATTTTGTGCATAACACAGCATATTCCGGTAATTTGTACGGTAGTTTTATTTCTCAGTCTGCAAGAAGACTGGAAGTATCTCACAATACATTTTCTAATACAGGATACGGACACGTAGTTTTTCGGCATGTAGGCGGTGTTTTTGAACGAAATATAATAAGAAATAATTATTTTGAAAATGTTAATATTTTACTCAATGATGCCGGCGGAGGTTTTTATACATATAATACAAACGGAGGAAACACGGAAATATTTAATAATTTTGTTGTAGTCGGCAATAAGGGCGACAACGGAACACACAAAAGAGTTATGATGGGTTTGTATATAGACGATTTTTCTACAAATTATACTATCCGGAATAATATAACTGTAGGCGGAACTTATGGTATTCAAAGCAATAACAGCCCTGTTAATCCTGATCATACCCCAAATCCGATTCCAAATAACATACGGATTCTAAACAATACAATAATCGGAGCAGATTATGCACTTGGTTTTATGAGTCATCAATTAGGAAATGCTAATTATACAGGTTTTACTGCTTCTAACAATTTGCTGGTAAATATAAGGTCTCGTGATATTTTTTACACAGCTCAAGAAAATGGAAGACCGATTAATTTTAACGGAAACCTTGTAAACGGTTTGATTCCTGTGACGCAAAATCAACAAGGGCGCATGACTTCTTCCGGCAACGCACGAGGCACAGTTGACGCTCAGTTTCGTTCTTCTGGTAATACTCCAAACATCGGCGCAATTCCGCGGGATGGTACATTGTTTGCATTCGGAGCGGACTGGGGGCGAGGCAGAGAAATTGCGGCTGCTTCAACATCAAACAGCACAAATCAAGCTTCGAGCACTCCCGCAGCTTCGCAACCTACAGCCACAGGCACTCTTGGCGTTTTCTCAAACTGGCAAACATATAAAGATAACGCTTCTTCTATCAATGTAAGAACAACCAATAACGAAAACATAGGCGGGCAGAGATTTACTACTTATACATTTACAGGCACCGTCGCACAAAACGGATATGCAGGATCTTTCGGCACACCAAACGCTGCAACGCTTAGGGCAATGAGAGCAATGTCTTCTTTTTCGTTTACAGTTTTAGGAGACGGCAATACCTACAGAGTGTCTTTACAAACAAGCGAAACAAATAATATCGGCGGCGATCATTTTGGCTTTTCTTTTCCTACTACTGCGGGGCAAACAACTACAATAACTATCGATCTTACTTCGCTTACACAATCAGGATTCAGCGGCAGACAGGTACAGTTTGTTAAAAATAACATTCAAGCGCTGCAGTTTAGTCCGGAAGCTGCCGGCGTATTTAATCTTAAAGTTTGGGATGTAAGAGTGAGTCAGTGATAAATTTCACTTGATTATACGGCAGTAAGACAGTATTTACTCAAAAACCGCTTGCTAAAATGCGCCAGAATTTCTAAAATGTAGTTATGCAAGTTGATGATAAGCTTATTTCATACCTCGAAGAATTGTCCTGCTTTTCGCTCTGTGACAGCGAGAAAACCCGTTTGGCAAATGATCTCCAAAAAATAATAAACGGTGTTTCAAAACTTTTAGAATTAAATACCGATAGAATGCCAGCCGAAGTACCTTACAATAATGTAAATATTTTTAGGGAAGATGAAGTGTTGCCTTCTTTTGATCGGGAATTGATTTTAAAAAATGCTCCTGTTAAAAACGATGAGTATTTTATCGCACCTAAAACAGTCGAATAATTATTATGGAGAAGACCTCACACGAAGGCACAGAGGACACTGAGAACACGGAGGAGATAAAGAGTGAAGAGAGAAGATTTATTGGAATTATCTGCCCTAGACATTGCTTCGGGAATTAAAGCTAAGAAATTTAGTGTACCCGAAGTAGTGAATACATATATTGATAATATAGAAAAAAATGACAAACAATATAATGCTTTTTTGACAATTGCAAAAGAAAGCGCCGTAAAACGAGCGAGCGAGATACAGTTAAGAATCGATAAAGGCGAAGATATATCTCCGCTTGCTGGAGTGCCGATTTCTTTAAAAGATAATATTTCTACAGAAGGGATCGAAACAAACTGCGCTTCAAAAATGCTCAGCGGTTTTAAACCGGTGTACAACGCCGCAATCGTAGAAAAACTGGAGAGCGCAGGGCTTATCATAATTGGAAAAAATAACATGGACGAGTTTGCTCTTGGCGGCTCTTCCGAGACTGGCGCATTCGGCGCTGTAAAAAATCCTTGGGATTTAACTCGTACGGCAGGCGGCTCATCCGGCGGAAGCGCCGCAGCAGTTGCCGCAGGTGAAATACCGCTTGCAATCGCCACTGACACAGGCGGCAGTATCCGTCAGCCGTCTTCATTCTGCGGTATAACAGGAATTAAGCCAACCTACGGAGCAGTGTCGAGGTTTGGTATAAACGCCGCCGCATCATCGTTGGATCAGGCGGGACCGATGGCGTACACTATCGAAGACTGCGCCGCACTGTTGTCGATTATCTCGGGACCTGACAAAAGAGACAGCACCTGTAGTATTAAGGAGCCATTTAAATTTGATTTGACTTCTGCTGTTTCTGAAAGCGCAGTTAAAGGTTTAAAGATTGGCTTGTTGAGTAATATTGCCAGTTACACAAGCAACGCTTGTATTACAGTTCTTAATGACGAAGTAAAAACTGCAGTTTCTGCGGCTTCAAAAGAACTGGAAGCAGCCGGCGCTGTTGTGGAAAGTTTCGAAATTTCTCTGATGGATTATTTTATTCCGACATACCTAACTATTGCCGCTGCCGAAGTTTCGTCCAACTTTGCAAAGTTTGACGGTCTTAAATACGGCTACCGAAGTTCAAATGCAAAAACACTTTCCGAAGTTTACCGTTTATCCAGAGCCGAAGGTTTTGGTTTGGAAGTAAAACGAAGAATAATGTTCGGCTCTTTTGCGCTTTCGGCAGGGCAGTATGATGTCTACTATAAAAAAGCATTGCAGGCTCGTATGTTAATTAGAGATACTTACAAAAAATTATTTGAACGCTTTGATTTAATTCTTTCTCCTGTAACACCAACCACTGCATTCGAGTTAGGAAAAAAAGTTGATAATCCAATGGATGTATATATGGGAGATATTTTTACAGCTGCAGTAAATCTTGCAGGGCTTCCTGCCGCTTCGCTTCCTTGCGGCTTTGACAAACAAGGTCTACCCATCGGCTTCCAGTTAATCGGCAATGCCTTCACAGAAAATAAGCTGATTGATGTGGGAAGAGTTTACCAAAGTCGAACAGGTTATCACAATATAAAATTTGGAAAACATAATGATAAATAAAGAATTCTACCACGAACCAACACGAACTAGTACCTTCTGTACTCACACGAACCCTCGCTACGATAACTTAACAGTAGTTCGTGAGTGTTTGTGTGGTTTGTGGTTAAAAAATAAAAGAGGAAGTTTATGAGTTGGGAAACAGTTATGGGCCTCGAAGTCCACGCCGAGCTTTCTACAAAGTCAAAAATCTTTTGCAGCTGCTCCACATCTTTTAGCAATGTTCCCAATTCCCATGTATGTCCCGGCTGCTCTGGAATGCCCGGCGCTCTGCCAGTGTTAAATAAATCAGTACTGGAATATGCAATGCGTCTTGGACTTGCTCTGAATTGCGAGATCACAAAGTACAGCAAGTTCGACCGTAAAAATTATTTTTATCCCGATATACCTAATGCGTATCAGATCTCGCAGTTGTTTGCGCCGATATGCCAAAACGGATATCTGGAGATCGATGTAGAAGGAAACAAAAAAAAAATCGGCATACGCCAAATACATATGGAAGAAGATGCAGGTAAATTAGTACATAGTGTAGATGGTGCGCTTGTAGACTATAATCGCTGCGGTGTTCCGCTTTTGGAAATTGTTTCCAACCCTGACTTCTGCAATGCAGCCGAAGTTGTTGCCTACCTCGAAAAACTGCGTGAGACACTTTTATATCTTGATATCTGCGACTGTAAAATGCAGGAAGGCTCGATACGTGCGGACATAAATCTTTCTGTACGAAAGCTCGGAGCCGAACTTGGCGTTCGCACCGAAACAAAAAACATGAACTCGTTTAAGGCAATTGTCCGTGCGATTGATTACGAACGTGAACGCCAGATAGAAGTTCTGGAAGACGGCGGAAAAATATTTCAGGAAACACGCCGCTGGGACGAT
>Ga0123356_10005973_pt1 | contig 12353 bp, 6 predicted proteins | sample TergutEmb28metaG_2_FD_92546 | JGI IMG/M metagenome (GOLD analysis project Ga0123356, IMG submission 92546) | Embiratermes neotenicus P3 segment gut microbial communities from Petit-Saut dam, French Guiana - Emb289 P3 | ecosystem: Host-associated > Arthropoda: Insects > Digestive system > Gut ... | reverse complement strand
TCTGTGGTCATAAAGGTGACAATATAGATTATATCACCCTCTGCGCGTACAGACTGCACGTTTTCACCCTCGCCGATACCCTTAAATACGTCAAGCTGATTGAGGTTCTCGTCGAGCGTATACAGATAGGCTTCCACGCGGAAGTTATCCCAGTTCCTGCCCCACTCCCAAATCTGCGAAACTACGCGCAGAGTACCGTTATGCTCGTCAAGCCAGAACTGATTCTGCACACTTCCCTCAACTTTACCCGAAGCTGTGAAGTTTACCTGACCTTTGTTTATTGAGAACTTGTTTATTTTTGTGAATTCCTTGTATTCGTCCCATGTTCCCCAAGGTGTCACCTGCTGTCCTATTATCTCGTGAGCATAGCTTGTAATAAAGATATTTTTAAGCGATGAATATATAATATTCGATGAGCCTAAATCCGCAGTAGCAGACACCAAGAGGTCGGCTCTGTTTACGTCCAGCCCCGATATTACGGTATACTGAACATTATCCAATGTTTCCGGCAGTATAATACGGCTCGGTAACACAAAGGCTCTGTCACCGTTTACTTCAAAGGACGGAATGTAACAGTCTAAATCTTCGCGTGCAAAATCGTGCATGTAGTTAACATACGGCGAGTACGAAGTTATAAGATAAATATTATTGTCAATCATGCGAGAGGAAGAATACCAGCCCTTTTGCGAGAAAGTCGAAACGGGTCTTCTGAAGTTGCCGTTAGTGGAATAAACCTCGACTATTGTTTCGTATTCGTGCCAGCCCCACCAGTAGCCGTAATAACTGTAAGGAACGATTTCATTGCTGTCGTTATTCTGATTCGTCGGCGGCTGGTACGGAATATAGGTACTCTTGCTCCAAATCACGATTAACTTATCCCCGTACAGCAAAAGCTCAATGGGATATGCATCTTCCATTTCTAACGTTGCCATCTTTGTCATAACGCCGTTATTCACGCCGATTACATTAACAACCGAGTTGTAATAACGGGAAATTGCATAAATATTTTTACCGTCGGTTTTGACTATATCGCTTTCCTGAACACCCTGAACCTGATTATTTGTATCGGAATAGCCGCCGTCTTCACTGCCGCCTGCTCCTGCATTTTGCCCGTAATTCATAGCTTCTGACGGCGATTCATCCCTGTCTGCCGAACCTGCGGCAGGGGCGGTAGGAGCAACAGCACTGTCAGCTACAGCCATCTCCATATCGACTCCGCCGGCTAAACCCTCAGCGAGAATAGCGCTATTTCGCGCATTTCCGTAATACTGATTTTCAACCTGCTTTGCTTTAATCATCTCGTAGATTTCGTCATAATCAGCGGCAGAAACGGTAACAGAAACAGGAACAGTGCCGGAACCGGTGCCGGAAACCTGAATGTCCGAAACATCTCCTCCGCTCGGCACGTCACACGCCGTTATGGACGCTGTTAGCGCGATTGCCGCTAATGTAGTCGCTATTTTTCTTTTCATTGGAGCACCTCCCGGTAAATTTGATTCTAAAATTTCAAGGATTTGTTCATAATCATCGGCAGAAACCGGAACAATAACAGAGTCGATGTGTGAATCAACGACCGAATCGTCCGGCGGCTCCGAAAAATCGCTATTTTCCGGCGTACCGCACGCCGCAACAGATAAAATCATTGCAAACACTGATATTAACGCTATAATTTTCCTTTTCATAATAGTCCCTCCTGCTGTGAATTTGCTTATTTACCTGTAACACCATTCAGGATTCTAAAAGGTTGCATAAAATTTACAAAATATTTTTTCTTTTTATTCCTTTATATAAAGTTTTCATTAACCGCTTTTTAAATAATCAATAAAAAAGCTGTTCCCGTTACGCTTATCGAACTTTTCACCGATGTCTTTCGCTGTTTCGTAATACTGCCGGCTTAACTCCGGGTCGGATTCTTTAAATAGCCTGTACGAAACCGCACCCCAGAAGAATCTTAGTGCGGGATTTTTGCAATCCGCATAATTCGGGTTGAACTTTTTCCATAGCTCATGCGCCCGCGGGTTGTCAGTTATACGGAAAATATCAATCGCAAGTGTAAAATATTCATAAAAGAAAAACGAGCTGCCGTCTGTAATATACGGCAGCATTTTGTCAGCGAAATAAGCCGCTTTTTCGTATTCACCCCGGTTTAAATGATATTCCGCGAAATAGCCGTAGGTTTTGCCCGGGATTTCCGCCTGCGGTTCTTTCTCACCCTCACGGAATACGAATTCTGCATATTTCTGCGCTATTTCAAAGTTACCGGAAATCAGCTCAAATTTAACCGATTCGTGCATATGGTAGAGCGTCATGCCTTCATATGTAACTTCACGGAATACTCGCATAATTTCAGGGATTTTGTCAGCGTTACCATGCCGCAGGCTTTCCATTAAAATCAGCAGATACATATGCGGGCTTTTTCCGAACTGCATGGCTCGTTTAAGATAATCCTCGAAATAGTTTTTCATGGACTGCGCGGAAACCTGATAGAAATAAATCGCGTCCTGCAGAACCCATTCATACGCGCCGAGCATCATCCACGCGAATTTATAGCCGCGCTCGCCCATTGCGTCGAACTTTGTGAGCAGTTCGGGGAACATCAGAATCGAGTCGTAATGGTCTGCGCCGAATGTAGATTCCTGCACGTATTCGTACCGAAAAATAAAGGAATAATCCTCGTCCTTCGCTCTGTCGGCTTCTTCAATAGCACGTTTAATCCCCATCAATCGGGGCTTCCCTGCTTCAAGATTTTCAATTTCTTCGAGCAACTCCTGCGGATTATACATATCTAAAAATTCTCCATGAGTTTTATAATTCCGTCATTGAGCAAATCCAAATCGTCCGACGACACAGGAAAATGCCCTGTCAAAAGTGCCTGAACGTATAAAATCTGCACCATTGTTGCGATTTTGTCCTCGTCGTCCATGTTGATGATTTTTTGAACGAGCGTGTTGTTCGCGTTAAAATAAAGCGTCGCCAATGAGTCATCCTCGTCAAGTTCTTCCTCAAAAGCGTCAAACATACTTGAAAAAATATCATCGGATTCTTTCTTTATACGCTGAATATCGCGGAAAAGCTCCGCGTTTTCGCTTACTAAATAAAACACAGGAAGCGATTCCGGTTCAAAGTTTTTTAGCCCTGAAGTACAGCCGAATTCCTCAAGCACTTCATCTGCGATTTCAAGCAGAAAAGCGGCGCGCTCCTGCTCTGATTTACTCACATCGTCAAGAAAATCTTCAGGTTCAATGTTTTCGATATGTTTGATTGTCACTTCTTCATTAAGCTCCGAAAGGATTTTAAGAAGCTTTGCATCATAAGTATAACCGGCATTGACTAACAACTTCATCTGCGCCGCAAAGACAGGAGCAAGCTGACGGTATTTGTTAATATTATCGGCGTAGAAAATATTACCGTCGTATTGCGTTAACTCACCGCCGTTCATCGTACCGAAAATAGTCTGAAAATCCAAATGCGGGATAAAAGTTTTGAAAAGCTCTTGGTCTTCGACTGCGATTGATTTTACTGCAAGACTATGCACCGAGATAATTCTCGCCAAAAGCGCGCTGTTATTTTCGGAAATGTCAAGCAGATAATCGGAAATCAGCTCAGCGATTTTAGTCCGCGCTTCCTTTAAGTTCTCGTCTTCGTAAAAATTCTCACGCGAGGCAGTCGGGCGCAGAATAGAACTGTTTAGAAAGCACTTGATAAAAAACGCCCACTTTGGCAGAATCCGTCCGCCGTCCTCGGTCAGGAGCATATTTTTGAGGTATATTCTGTGTTTATGCTCGGCGTTTGCGGCTACGGGATAAGGCAAAATATAAGCCACACCGCTGAATAAACCCGTCCCCGATTCAAGCGGTATGCAGTCAATAAATTCTTCCCCGAATATAGTTTTTCCGAGTTCCATAAGGTCGGAATTTGAATGTAATCTGTTAATTACGATTTCAGTTGAATCGTCAGCCAAAACGACCGGAAAAGGCAGCGGCAGTCCGTAATAACGGACAAGCCTGATTATTTCATCGTTGTGGAAATATAGCTTAGAGTCGGCTTTTGCGTTGATTATTACTTCTGTGCCAATGTCTATATCGTCCGCCGAAATGCTTTTAATTTCGTATGTACCGTCGGGCTTTCCGCGCCACTCGTGAGCTGTTTCGGGGGTTTTTACGCTACGGGTACAGATTGTAATTTCGTCAGTCACCATAAAACATGACAACAGCCCAATCCCGAATCTGCCGATGTAGTCTTCATAAATCTGCCCGCTTTCTAAATCGCGTTTCGACGACTGCCCTATTACCGCTAAGAAACCGTGGATTTCCTCCTCTGTCAGCCCTATTCCGTTATCGCAAAAACGGATTGCTTCGCCTTCGGTAACACGAATCGTGACTTTCCCGGCTCTAAAGCCGGGATTCTCTTTTTGTCTTGCACTAATTGCGTCTGTGCCGTTCTGGAGAAGTTCGCGGATAAATACTTTCGGACTGCTGTACAAGTGATTTGAAAGTATGTCTATCATGCCGCCTAAATTGACTTTGAAGTTGTATTCCATCATATTTCCTATCACCGATAATGATATTTTTACAGATACTTTTGTAACGTCCCGATTAATTCATCAATGTCAATCGGTTTACCTATGTGAGCGTTCATTCCCGCTTCAAGGCAGTTTTCTACATCTTCGCGGAAAACGTTTGCTGTCATAGCAATAATAGGTATAGATTTCGCTTTAGGGTGATTCATTGCTCTGATTTTACGAGTCGCCTGGAATCCGTCAACTTTCGGCATTTGTATGTCCATAAGAATCAAATCATAAGCATCGGGAGATTTTTCAAACATGTCAACTGCTTCTTCACCGTTTTCGGCACAGTCAATTTCTAACAACGTAGGTTCCACTACCGCTTTTAAGATTTCACGGTTTATTTCAACATCCTCCGCCAAAAGAACCTTCTTCCCTTTAAAAATTTGTTTGTAATTAGTCTCTTTCTCCTCTTGGAAACTGCTTATCCCTATTGCCTCATTGATTGCATCTGCGATTGCAGACGGGAATAAAGGCTTGGACAAAAACTTATCAACCCCGGCTTTTTTCGCCTCAGTTGCCACTCCGCTCCATTCAGCGGCTGAAATCATAATCACTATTGTATGTTCGGGCGATTTTGACTTAGCTTTTATTTCACTTGCTAATTTTATGCCGTCCATACCGGGCATCTTCCAGTCAACGAAATATACATCATACATACCGTTAACTCCAATATGCGCCAACGCCTCCTGACCGCTTAAAGCGGTGTCGCAGTCTTTACCGAAGCCGCGCATAACGTCGGTGAAATAATCGAGGACATATTGGTCATCATCTACCGCCATTATATTTATATTGCCCCAATTCACGCCTATTTCAGACAAGTTTGGCATACTTTTCAAACCGCGCTTCGCCTTAAACGTGAACCAGAATTTTGAACCCTTACCCGGCTCAGACTCAAGCCCGATATTTCCACCCATCATTTCCACAATACTTTTCGAAATAGCAAGACCTAATCCCGTACCGCCGAATTTGCGGGCTGTTCCCGCCTCGGCTTGCTGGAACGATTTGAAAAGCTGTGTTTGCTGTTCGGGAGTAACGCCTATTCCGCTGTCTGTAACTGTAATTTTGAGCGTGTATTCATCGTTTTCTTTGCATATAAAGCGGGTGTCTAAGGTAATCACGCCCTCTTCCGGTGTGAATTTGACCGCATTTCCAAGCAAGTTAGTGATTATTTGCGCGAGCCGGTGGTCGTCGCTTATTAAAGTCCGCGGAATAGAATCGTCGATGTGTACTGTCAATCTTTGATTCTTTTCGTCAGCGCGGAACGCAATAATATTGACTACACGCTGAAGCATTTTTTCAAAATCAAATTCTTCATAAGACAGCTCAAACTTACTCGCTTCAATTTTTGACATGTCTAAAATATCATTAATTACACCTAAAAGATGCTGTGAAGCGTTTTCAATTTTTGACAGGCAATAATCCTTACGATGTAAATCGTTGGCAGATTTCCCGATATAAGTCATGCCGATAATCGCGTTCATAGGCGTGCGTATTTCGTGGCTCATGTTAGAAAGGAACTGGCTCTTAGCTTCATTCGCCTGCCTTGCCTTCAGCGTCGCTTCCTGAAGCGCGCTTTGCCCCTTACGCATGGAGAACGCCCCCGCAAGAATAGAACCCGCCATTGTGACAAGTCTGAACTCGCCCTCTGTCCAGTCTGCCTGCTCAAATGTCGTGGCAAAAACAAGGTATCCCGCCCGCGCTCCCTCCACCATAAGAGGGATATAACAGAAGCTTTTTTCTTCAAGCGATGTACCCGGATTCTCCTGAAATACCTGTACTGCCGCTTTTTCGTAGTAACAACCGGTTTCATCAGCTCTGTCAAGGATTGGCTTCATTACTTCATATGCTAATGAACGCCCCCAAACTTTCGGGGTTTCCTTGTTTATGACATCTTCGTGGGTACAGTGCAACGAACCATCCGGTTGGAATTCTAAAATAATCGCCCTGTCTGTCTTGGTGAAGCTTCGCAGTTCATACAGCGCATTGTCGATTAACACATCGAAATCATAGGGCTGTGTAAACGGCACAGAAAACTTCGATATAAATTCCTGTGCGCGAAGTTCGGTTTCATTCGCGGCGAAGAGCGCTTCTTCGCTCTTTTTTCGGGAATACGCGCCCGCAATAATCGAACCCGCCATAGTAGCTAATCTAAACTCGCCCTCTGCCCAGTTAGCTTCCTCAAACATTGTGAAAAAGACGAGATAACCCGCTCTGCTCCCGCCAATCGTCAGCGGTATGTAGCAGAAGCTCTTTTCATCAAGAGAAGTGCCGGGATATTTCTGGAAGACCTGAACCGCCGCTTTTTCATAATAACAGCCTGTAATATCTGCTTCAACAAGAATTGGCTTCATTATTTCATACGGTAATGCGCGCCCCATAACCTTGGGCGTTTTCTCGTTAATAACATCTTCGTGCGTGCAAAGTAAAGATTTATCTTCTTGAAATTCCAAAATAATCGCTCTGTCTGTTTTGGTAAAGCTGCGAAGCTCATACAACGCGTTTTTTATCAGTTCGTCAAAATCATAAGACTGTGTAAAAGGCACTGAGAATGTCGATATAAATTCCTGTGTGCGGAGCTCTGCCTCCCTTGTCGCGAACAAAACATCCTCACTCTTTTTTCTTGAGTACGCGCCCGCAATAATCGAACCCGCCATTGTCGCAAGTCTGAATTCGCCCTCTGCCCAGTTAGCCTCCTCAAACATTGTAAAGAAAACGAGATAACCCGCCCTGTTTCCTCCGATTGTCAGCGGAATATAACAAAAGCTCTTTTCCCCCAAATCAGTATCGGGGTATCTGTTGAAATAGCGGGACGCCGCTTTTTCATAAAAGCAACCGGTTCTGTCCGCTTTATCTATAATAGGCTTCATGGTTTTATATGTCAGCGAACGCCCTAAAACCTTCGGAGTTTCCTTATTTACAACATCCTCGTGGGTACACAAAAGAGAACCGTCAGGCTGAAATTCCAAAATAATTGCCCTGTCCGTGCCGGTGAAGTCGCGCAGCTCGTACAGTGCGTCGTTAATTAACTCATCAAAATCATATGATTGCGTAAAAGGCACGGAGAATTCCGATATAAATTTTTGCGTGCGTAATTCCGCCTCATTCGCCGCAATAAGAAAATCCTCGCTTTTCTTACGGGAATAGGCGCTCGCAATAATAGAACCCGCCATAGTCGCAAGTTGAAACTCACCCTCTGACCAATTCGCTTCTTCAAACATCGTAAAAAAGACAAGATACCCTGCCCTGCTGCCGCCAATCGTCAGCGGAATGTAGCAGAAGCTTTTTTCACCGAGGCTTGCCCCGGGGTGTCTGTTAAAATAGCGGGAAGCTGCTTTTTCATAAAAACAACCCGTTCTGTCCGCTTTTTCGAGAATCGGCTTCATCGTTCTAAAAGATAGCGAGAACCCCATTACTTTCGGTGTTTCTGCGTTTATAACGTCTTCGTAGGTACAAAGCAGTGAACCGTCAGGCTGGAACTCTAAAATAATAGCTCTGTCTGTTTTGGTAAAATCCCGCAGTTCAAACAGTGCGTTGTCGATTAAGTCGTCAAAATCATACGGACGGGTAAACGGCACGGAGAATCCCGACATGAACTCCTGTGTGCGCAGCTCCGCTTCATTCGCGGCGTGAAGGATTTCCTCGCTTTTCTTTCGAGAGTAGGCTCCGGCAATGATTGAACCTGCCATTGTCGCGAGCCGGAATTCACCTTCTGCCCAGTTCGCCTGCTCAAACATCGTGAAGAAGACGAGATAACCCGCTCTGTTCCCTCCGATTGTCAGCGGAATATAGCAGAAGCTCTTTTCCCCAAGGTCGGTATCAGCGTATCTTTCAAAATATCGGGACGCTTCCCTCTTATAGAAACAGCCTGTTTTATCCGCTTCATCAAGAATCGGCTTCATTGCCTCGTGAGAAAGCGAACGGTTCAGCACTTTTGGCGTTTGGGCGTTTATGACACTTTCATAAGTACACAGCAACGAGCCGTCCTCTTGAAACTCCAAAATAATAGCTCTGTCTGTTTTAGTAAAGTCACGCAGTTCATACAGCGCGTTATCAATTAGCTCGTCAAAGTCATACGGCTGCGTAAACGGGACAGAAAACCTCGAAATAAACTCCTGCGTCCGTAGTTCGGCAACGGCACCCGAGGCGTTGTTTTTTTGAACCATTATTTTTTCTCCTTTCAACGTCAGCAAATATAGTTCCGTTAATTGTCATTATATCATGGATTAATGCAGATTGCAATAAATATTTGTGAAAAATTAATGTAAATGGGGCTTCCTCACGGAAGCCCCATTTACATTAATTATTCGATTCGCCTAAACTCCAACCCCTCATACACCCTAACCGCGTTCCCGCGCTCAAGCCGTGTATGTTCCAGCCAGTTAAGATGCTCAACCACTCTCTTATCAGCACTTTTCTGCTCCGCAATCATCGCGCAGAGCCGTTCCAGCGCTAACTTCTTATTCAGGCACTGACTGCGCCCGTCGGTTGAAACTGCGCTTAACCCAAGCGGCAAATAAGTCGCACGCACGCCGGTTTCAGTCTTGTTGACTTTCTGCCCGCCCTTGCCGCCGCTCCGAAAGGTGTCGAATCTGATGAGCGTGTCATCGAACTCTGCGGCTTCATGCCTGCGCGTCGGGCTTACGTCGATAAACCAGTTTTTTCGCTTGTGATTCGGGCGGAAGGGGCTTTTACATATCCATTTCACCGAGCCCTCAAGGAAGCTCAAATCCTGCTCGCTTTCAAGCAAGACGCTTTTGCAACAACCCTTGTGTATGCCCGGATTTGCGGTTTTAATTACAGTGTCTTTAAATTCGCTGACCAGCGCGTCCGCGAACAGCTTCACAGCCATTTCGCACTCCTCCGGCCCCTGACCGGAGCTTATTTGCAATTCCATTTTAGCCATACTGCCACCTAACCCTTAAAAGTTATGAGCGGCTTTAATGTCGCTACAACTGTTGCCAAGCCATGCTCAAGCAGGGCGTCAAGCACAGGTTTAATGTTCTTGTAAGCCTCCGGTGCTTCCTGAAACAGCAGGTTGGTGTCATGGCAGACGACCTTGCTTTTGAGCGCGGTCGTGCGAATACTGTCACGGGTATACTTGTTTTTAATCCGTGAAAAGCAAAGACTGCGCGCCCATTTTCGCCCTGCTCCGTGCGAAAGCGAATCAAGCGAAAGCTCGGTGTTCTCCGCGGGTTTCAAAATATACGTCAGGCTCCCGCGCGAACCGGGAAGCACAATTAAACCCTGTTTGGCAGTGACCGCGCCTTTCCTGTGAATGAACATACCGCCGCTTTCCTCGATATAGTTGTGGAAAAGGTCTATGAGCCTTTCCGGCTGTGAGCTGTACCCAAGCCAGTCGATGAGCTTCTGCGCCGCGATTTGGCGATTACGCTCTGCCCATTTGAGCGCGTTATCATGGTTTTGCATATAGTGCGTTAATTTCTCACCGCTTAAACCTATTTCAAAGTTAAGCGCCTTGAAGATTTGCTGACCGTACCCGCGTGAGCCGGTATGCACTAAGAGCATGATTTCCTTTGTCGGTACGCCGAGCTCTGCGAACGCTTCCTCGTCGATTATTTCTTCGATTTTTTGGAACTCTGCGAAGTGATTCCCGCCGCCGAGCGTTCCCAAGTCACGAATAGGGCTTTCCTCGCCGTAGGGATTAACCGCGTCTATATCCCCTAATTCGCGGATATAGTTGAGGCGAGACAGCCAGCGTTTCTCGTTATACTTGCCAAGCTCTACACCCGTCCTGAACAGCGCCATGCCGCAGCCGATGTCGTTGCCTATGAGGTGCGGGTATATTATACCCTCAGTCGCGAACGCCATTCCTACAGGCGTTTTTCCCGCGTGGAGGTCGGGCAGTCCTACCGCCCGTGTTACGCCGTCGAGCTTCGCAATTGCCTCCAACTGCGATACTGCGGCAGATTCTAACCAGTTTTTCGCGCTGGTTATAATTGATACGTTTTGATTCAAAGAATCTCCTTTCAATTTGCGTCCGTCTGTGGCGAATATAAATTTGCACACAAAAAAACCGTGACAGCCAAGGTCACGGTTTAATCAGTATTAAACGGACTTCGGTTGTTTACTTAAAATATTCTGTTTTCCTTAAAATTACGTACTCGCATAGTAAACACCTCGATTAAATTGAAATTATGCTATCATTATACGCTATGTTTTTGAAAATGTCAAGCTTTTTCGTGAAAAATAGTAGAATTCTCTTCTTGACATTTTCAGTTTCTTGTGATATAATAACATCGAATATTACAATATCACAAATTAGAGGTAACTTTATGTATATCAAAAGACATATTGAACAGGCGGTTTTGGACAGAGCCAAGATGAAAGGCGCTGTCGTCGTTACCGGCGCAAGGCAGGCGGGGAAAACTACTTTAATCGAAACGCTCAAGCCGGACATTCCGATGATTATGTTTGACGATTTACCCACCCGTCAGCGTGCGCTTGCTGAGCCTTCCACGTTTTTCGACTTTTATCCGCCGCCGATTTTCATTGACGAGGTGCAGTATGCGCCGGTAGTTTTTCATTATATTAAGATTTTGCTTGACAGAAGTAAAAACAAAGGCGATTTCTTTTTAACCGGTTCTCAGAGCTTTGAGCTTATGGAGAATGTGACCGAGAGCTTAGCAGGGCGGGCGGGGGTAATGAACCTTCACGGATTATCGCTTCGCGAACTCAACGGCGAGGATTGGAATAAACCGTTTATGCCAACAATGGAATATCTGATGGAGCGTAAAAATAATAAAACCGTGATGAACACCTTGAAAATCTGGGAGGTAATTCATCGCGGGTGCTTGCCGGAGCTTGCCTTAAATCTCGACATGAAATGGCAGCAATTCTACGCTGACTACATCGTAACATATTTAGAGCGTGACGTTCGTAAGCTCACACAGGTTACCGATGAAGACAATTTCCTTAAATTTATGACGGTGTGTGCCGCCATGACCGGGCAAATGTTAAATCTTGCTTCCCTTGCGAACGATGTGGGCATAAGCGAACCTACTGCGAAACGCTGGCTTTCTATATTAAAAACGAGCGGGCTGGTGTATCTGCTTAAACCTTACAGCAACAACGCAATCAACCGTGCTGTAAAAACACCGAAGCTTCACTTCTTGGATATAGGTCTTGCGGCATATCTCACGCGCTGGCTTACACCTGAAACCTTGCTTAACGGCGCAATGAAAGGAAACTTTTTTGAGAGCTTTGTTGTGGGAGAAATAATCAAGAGCTACGCAAACGCGGGCTTAGAAGTCGATTTATATCATCTGCGGGACGGACACCAAAAGGAAATCGACCTGTTAATCCATGAAAACAATACGCTGTATCCCATTGAAATAAAGGCTAATGCAGAACCCGAGCCGAAGGATATAAAAAATTTCGCCATGCTTGATGAAATCAAGAACGTGAATATTGGTGAGGGCGGGGTTATTTGCTTGGCAAAAGATTTATTGCCTCTTAAAGACAAGCATAAAATAATACCGCTTTGGGCTGTCTAAAAGCCAAACACTCCCATAAATCACTTGTATATTCTTATTATAAGAAACCGCAGAAGCAAACGGAGGATTTAACATAAATGAACATCACAATCACAGTAACCCAATCGCAGTTATTAGAAACACTGCTCGGTATAGCCCCCGTCCGCCCCGTCTTCATATGGGGCGCGCCCGGAATCGGCAAAAGTTCAATCGTCGAGGCTTTCGCCGCCGATATGGGCTTAGAGTGCGTGTCACTTCTCGGAAGTCAGCTTGCGCCTGAGGATATTATCGGT
>Ga0123356_10005972_pt1 | contig 12357 bp, 12 predicted proteins | sample TergutEmb28metaG_2_FD_92546 | JGI IMG/M metagenome (GOLD analysis project Ga0123356, IMG submission 92546) | Embiratermes neotenicus P3 segment gut microbial communities from Petit-Saut dam, French Guiana - Emb289 P3 | ecosystem: Host-associated > Arthropoda: Insects > Digestive system > Gut ... | reverse complement strand
ATTCCGTATTATTGCTGATAGGAGACGGAGAATTAAAATCCGAGGTTGAGCAACAGGTAGCAAAGCTAAATCTTTGCGATAAGGTTAGGTTAATGGGTGTGTTAGAAAACGTGTATGATCAGATTAATGCCTTTGACGTCTTTATATTTCCTTCGACTTTTGAGGGTTTAGGCATTGTTTCGATAGAAGCTCAAGCAAATGCGCTCGGCGTTTTGCAAAGCGATGTAATTCCGCAGGAGGTTTTGATATCCTCGAAGGTAATTAGTTTGCCATTGTCGGCGCCTATAAACGAATGGACGGAAGCAATCGGTCGTTTGGTTAAGATGGAGCGGGGGATTGCTGAGTTTTCCGGGAATTTCTCAAATTATGACAGCCGCACTGCCGCAGCCCGTTTAAGTGAAATCTATCAAAGCATGGAGAAGGAGAAGAAATCCGCCGGGAGATAATTTTATGCGAAGGCAAAATGTTAACAATGCAAATAAAAACACCGATAAAGTCTCCGTTGTTATGTGTGTCTACAACGGAGAAGAGTATTTGTTTGAAATGCTAAGCAGTCTGTTAACACAAACGCGCGCTCCCGACGAGGTTTTAATTTTTGATGATCGCTCGACGGACTCATCCGTACAGCTAATTGAAAGCTTTATTAAGGCGAATTGTTTAGATTGGGAACTGCATATTAACGAGAGCAATAAAGGTTGGAGGTTCAATTTTTACGACGCTGTTCAAAGGGCTTCCGGAGATATTATTTTTTTTGCGGATCAAGACGATATCTGGTGCGAGAACAAAATAGAGGTTATGTCCGGCATAATGGAAAGAAACGGAGGGATTTTTTGTTTATGCGGTGGGTTACATTTAATTGATGCACAAAACAATGCGTACACCCGAAAAAACAGTATCAAGACATGCGGAGATAAATATGATTATAGAGTAAGAAGATTGTCGTTTTATGAGGATTTGCAGGTTTTTCATTGGAACAGCAGACTGGGCTGCGCAATGGCGATCCGTAGGGAGTTGTCGGCAAGGCTTCCGAAATTCGAGCGACACAAGGAGTTCGCACACGATATGTGGGCGGTAAATACCGCCGCAGTATTAGGCGGATGCTTTGCCGTCAATTTCCCGGCAGTAAAATACCGAATTCACGACAAGAACGCAACTGCCGCATATTGTACGGAGCTGCGTAACGCTAATACGGCGAAAACAAGATATGCGTTTCGGGAAAGAATCAGGATTAAGAGAGAGGCTCTGTCCCATAATTTGAAATACCTGACACTCTTGGCGGAGAGTTTTTCCGATAATGAAACCGGTATTGATAAGAGGAACTACAAAAAGCTGATGAGGGTTGTAAGATTTTATAAAAAAAGAATATCTCTTCTGCAAAATAGACGGCGTTTTTTCGCGTTTTTCGGGACGCTTCGATACTTGGATTATTATGTAAGGTATTTAGGCATTAGACAGTTGGCGGCGGATTTTGTGTACGCCGTTCGAGAATAAAGAGGTTATTTATGAAAGGAATCATTCTAGCGGGCGGCAGCGGGACAAGGCTGTACCCGATATGCAAAGCGGCGTCAAAGCAATTGTTGCCGGTGTACGACAAGCCGATGATTTTTTACCCGCTGTCGGTGTTGATGCTGGCGGGCATCCGGGACATTTTGATTATCTCTACGCCGCAGGATTTGCCGAATTTTGAGCGGCTTTTGGGCGACGGCGGCGATTACGGCGTCCGCTTGTCCTATTGCGTGCAACCCTCGCCGGACGGGTTGGCGCAAGCCTTCATTTTGGGCGAGCAGTTCATTGCGGGCGACGCGTGCGCCATGGTACTGGGCGATAATATTTTTTACGGGAGCGGCTTTTCTAAATTGTTAAAAGCCGCGGCGGAAAATGCCGAAAAAAGCAACCGTGCCACCGTTTTCGGGTACGCTGTCTCCGACCCCGAACGCTTCGGCGTCGTGGAGTTTGACGAAAACCGCAAGGTGTTGTCCATTGAGGAAAAGCCTGCAGCCCCCAAATCGAATTATGCAGTCACGGGCCTGTATTTTTACCCGCCCGGAGTTTCAGAAAAAGCAAAAAAATTGGTTCCAAGCGCGCGCGGTGAATTAGAGATTACCGATTTAAACCGCCTGTATTTAGACGCCGGAAATTTGGACGTGGCGTTTTTGGGGCGGGGGTTTGCCTGGCTCGACGCCGGTACGGCGGACAGTCTTTTAGAGGCCTCTAATTTTGTCCGTCTGATTGAAAAACGTCAAAGCATCAAAATTGCGGTCTTAGAAGAAATCGCGTACTTAAACGGTTGGATTGACAAAGCCGGCTTAGCCGCTTCCGCCGTCAAATACGGTAAGTCCCCGTACGGCGAATTCTTGACAAAAATTGCGGAGGGAAAGATAATTTATTGACCACCATGCCGCGCGTTAATAAGCTTTTTATCAATTCCGTATTCGGCGTCATCGCCTTTTTTATCAGCACGCTCGCCACGCTTTTTGTGCAGCGCATTTTTTTGAGTGTGCTGGGCGCGGAGCTGGTCGGCTTAAATGCCGTACTAAACACGGTCATTAGCACCCTGTCGATTGTAGAACTTGGAATCGGCCCTGCGATTGTGTTTAGCCTCTACAAGCCTTTGGCCGAAAATAACGAGCAAAAGGTCGCGCAGCTCATACGCTTGTACCGAAAGATTTTTTTCATCCTCGGAACGGTGGTTGTCGTGCTTGGCTTTGCCGTCATGCCGTTTTTGCCCGCGCTTACCAAGGGCGTATTTGATTTTTGGACAATTTTTCCGCTGTTTTTGCTGTTTTTGGGCAACTCATATGTAGGGTACTTGCTTACCTTTAACCACACGCTTTTATCCGCGGACCAAAAACAATTCGTTCTCAGCATTGTCACAAGCTGCGCCCGGGTTGTCGTTGCGGGCGCGCAAATCGCATTGCTGCTTACGACCCGGCAATATTACCCGCTGCTTATCGCCAATTTGGTGATTTCGGCGGCGTTCAACCTCTTGCTGATGCTGTATGTACAAAAGAAGTACCCGTATTTGAGCCGATACCGTACGAAGCTTTCACCGGAAGAGCTCAAGCCGATTAAGGATAATGTCGCGGCGCTCGTATACCACAGAATCGGCAATTTTATGGTTGTGGGATTAATCCCCATCATTGTTTCGGTGTTTTTGGGCGTTGATACGGCAGGCTATTACTCGTTTTATCTTGTGCTCTCGACGGCGCTCGTCACTTTAATCGCCGGTGTTTTTTCTGGGATTACGGCAACGTTCGGGAACTTAGTCGCGTGCGAAAGCCGGGAGGCGGTATATCAAGGCTTTATAAAGGCGAGATTTTTAAATTTTTGTTTATTTGCGATAGCGGCGGTCGGAATGTACGTTTTGACCGACGATATACTGCGCGTTTGGCTCAATGACGAAAACGTGATTTTGCCCGCAACGTTTTTAATTATGTTTACCGTTAATTTCTTTGTTACGGGGTATTCGTCCATGCTCGGCAGCATCCGCGCCGCGGCCGGCGTGTTTAAGCCCGACCGGTACCTGCATATTCTGTTGGCCGTGGCCGGCATCGGATTGTCCTTGATATTCGTGCAGTTTTGGGGGATTACGGGCGCACTGGTCGGCATAACGGTAAGCCTCGTGATAAAAGAGGTAATCGTGCTGCCGATCATCGGCAAATATTACATCTACGGCGGGCGGTTGCGCAATTACTATCTGCGGATGCTCGCCGACACTGCGGTTATGGCCGGATGTGCCGCCGTAGCCTGGGCCGCATATTATTTCATTCCGATACAAAACTCGGTCGTTAAATTGATTCTCGGCTTTGTTATTTGTATCGCCGTGCCGACGCTCATTCTGACGGCCGTATACTTTTGGACGCGGGAATTTAAGTATTTAATCGACTTAATAAAAAGGATTCTAAGCAAGCTATTTAAAAAATCCGATAAAGACAATGGAAAGGAGAACGGCGTATGAAATTCATAAAAACAAAGTTAGACGGCGTATATATCGTCGAGCCGCGCGTATTTGCCGACAGCCGCGGCTGGTTTTTGGAAACGTATCAGAGTGAGATTTTTGAAAGCAACGGGCAAAGCTACGCCTTTGTTCAGGATAACCACAGCTATTCGGCTGTAAAAGGCACCATACGCGCGCTGCATTTGCAAAACCCGCCGTATGCGCAGGCAAAGCTTGTGCGATGCGTGCGCGGCGCTATTTTTGACGTCGCGGCGGACATAAGGAAAGATTCTCCGACGTATCTCCAATGGGTCGGAGTAGAATTGTCGGCCCAGAACCATAAAATGCTGATGATTCCGCGCGGGTTTGCGCACGGGTTTGTTACGCTTTGCGACGATACGGAGGTGGTTTACAAGGTGGATAATCCGTATCATAAGGAGAGCGAGGTCGGTATCTTGTATGACGACTCTGACATCGGAATCGAATGGGGTGTTAAGAATCCGATTCTGTCCGAAAAAGACAGAACTGCAAAAAGGCTAAAGGACTGCGTGATTCTATGAAAAAAATACTGGTAACCGGCGCGAACGGCCAGCTTGGGTACGACGTAGTTAAGAGGCTTAGTGCCGACGGCTTTGATGTGCGCGGAGTAGACATCGGCGACTTTGACATTACGGATGCCGCGCAAACCGAAAACTTTATTAGGAGCTTTGAGCCGGATGTTGTGGTGCATTGCTCCGCGTATACCGCCGTCGATAAGGCCGAATCCGAGCCGGAGCTATGCGGCAAGGCCAACGCTTTCGGCGCCGAAAATATTGCGCGTGCCTGCCGCGCGTTAAACGCCTCAATGGTTTATATCTCGACCGACTATGTTTACGGCGGAACAGGCGAAAGCCCGATTGAAGCCACAGAGGCTCCCGCGCCGCTTTCCGTGTACGGCAGGACAAAGCTTGAGGGCGAGGAGGCTTGCAAAAAGCTTCTCAAAAAGCTTTACATCATACGGACTTCTTGGGTATTCGGGAAAAACGGCGGCAATTTCGTAAAAACCATGCTGAATCTCGGCAGGGAGCGTGATTCGTTAAACGTCGTTTGCGACCAGATAGGTTCGCCGACCTACACCGTCGATTTGGCGGATTTTATCGCGTTTATCATTCGTTCGGGCAAGTATGGCACGTACCATTTTACGAACGAGGGTTTTTGCTCGTGGTACGATTTCGCCCGCGAGATATTCAGGCTTTCGGGCATTTCTACCGCCGTAAAAGCCGTTCCGACGAGCGAATATAAAACGGTTGCCAAACGGCCTTTAAACAGCCGGCTATCTAAAAAATCCGTCTTTGACGCCGGATACCCGGCTATTCCGACGTGGCAGGACGCGCTGGAGAGATATTTAGAGGAGATAAGGCAATGAAAATACTAGTCACCGGCGGCGCCGGCTTCATCGGCGGCAATTTTTGCTATTATATATTGCATAAATATCCGGCGTACGACATCGTGTGCTTGGATAGTTTAACGTACGCCGGCAGCCTGTCAACGCTAAAGGATGCGCTGACGGAAAAGCGTTTTTCGTTCGTCAAAGGCGATATCGCGGATAAAACGCTTGTGGACAAGCTTTTTTCGGAGCACCGATTCGATGCCGTCATAAACTTTGCGGCCGAAACCCACGTAGACCGCAGCATCGAATCGCCGCAGGTTTTTTTAATGACGAACATCATCGGCACGCAGGTGCTGATGGACGCGTGCAAGGCTTACGGCAATATCCGCTTCCATCAGGTGTCCACCGACGAGGTGTACGGCGATTTGCCGCTTGATAGGCCGGATTTATTGTTTACGGAGCTTACGCCACTTTGCGCATCCAGCCCCTATTCAAGCTCTAAAGCGGGCGCGGATTTGCTGGCGCTGGCGTATTACCGCACGTACGGACTTTTTGTAACCGTTTCGCGCTGCTCAAACAATTACGGGCCGTACCAGTATCCGGAGAAGCTGATTCCGCTGATGATTTCCCGCGCGCTGGCAGATCAGCCCCTTCCGGTGTACGGCGAGGGAAAAAACGTGCGCGACTGGCTGTATGTGGACGATCATTGCGCCGCTATCGATTTAATCCTGCACGGCGGCAAGCCCGGCGAGGTGTATAACATCGGCGGCCACAACGAGATGGCGAATATCGACATCGTTAAGCTGATTTTATCCGAACTCGGGAAACCCGAATCCTTAATTACCTTTGTCACCGACCGCCTGGGTCATGACCTGCGTTACGCCATCGACCCCTCAAAAATTCACGCGGCGCTCGGCTGGCTCCCCAAAACCAAATTTTCCGAGGGAATAAAAACGACGATTCAGTGGTACTTAAAAAACGAAAACTGGTGGCGGGAAAAGCTTGACAAGCGAATAGCACATAAATTATAATAAAAACATTGATTGCAAGGGAGGCACGGTAATGTTTAAAAAGCACATTCGGATAGCGACACTGTTGTTAATCATATTCACGGTTTTTCTTTCCGCTTGTGTGGTAGGCGGTTATGACAAAGGTGAAAACCCTTTCCATAAAAATCCAAGTGAAACCACGAACCTTTTTGAAACGCCGAAAGCAATCGATAATCCTGTTCCTGAAAACCCAAAGGATTTCGTCCCGCTTGACATGACGCAAGAAACAGTCGTTATTACTACGGCCGCCGGGCTTGCACAACTGGCATCGGAAGTAAACGGCGGATTTGATACAAGCGGAAAAACCTACGTGCTGGGCAATGATATTGATTTGGATGTCGCGCCGTATAACACGGGAAAAGGCTGGACATCCATCGGATTTGGGACGTTCGAAGGTTCACCGTTTCCGTTTAGAGGCGTTTTTGATGGCAACGGCAAAAAAATAGCGGGGTTGTTTATTGATAACAAGGATTTATTAAGAGTCGGATTATTTGGCCAAGTCGAAGGTAAATCGGCAAAAATTCAAAATCTGTCGCTTACAGATGTAAATATAACCAGCAACGGCCCCTATACCGGCGCCATCGCAAGCGCATTTTTAGGCGCCGCGATAACAAATTGCCATGGTTTTGGCACAATCAATATTGTCAGTTCTCCAAATGTGAATACGACCGATGTCGGCGGTTTAGTCGGCGATTTCGCTGCCGGTGATATGGTAAATTGCAGTTTTCAAGGAACGGTCAGCGGTTCTGTTTCGGTCGGCGGCCTTGTCGGTTGTAGCTTTGGCAACATAGCGAATAGTTTTTTTGACGGAGATGTAAAAGGATCGGACGGTTGCGTCGGCGGAATTTCGGGCGGCAGCTATGGCGGCGATATTATCAATTGTTATTCCGCGGGCATAGTTAAGGGCGGAGCAGTTGTCGGCGGAATACTCGGCGACATAAATCAAGGCACCGTAGCAAATTGTTATTCGACAGCCCTAATCGGCGGCGATACCGGGTCGATCGGCGGAATAATCGGCAGGCTTTATAGCGGCGTTATTAAGAATTGCGTTGCGCTCAATTCCGTTGTCGAAACAAATGCCGAAACAAGTCGCGGTAGCCTCGGACGCGTAGTAGGGCAAATTTGGGACGAAATATGGGATGGAAAAGACGTACAACTTATAAACAATTATGCGATCGACCATATGGCGGTTAAAACGGGCGGCGCAGATAAAATTCTAGTTGAGGGTTTGGATGCTGTGGACGGATTGGGTATAGCGGAGGACGATGTCTTAGCCGATTCGTTTTGGGTTGATTCAAAAAACTGGGTAGATATTGCTTGGGATGCGGATATTTGGGTTTTAAAAAACGGTATGTTGCCTTCATTTAAAAGGGCTATGCCTCTATAATAGACTAGACTTATTCTGCTGTTTGAAAATGGTATCTGAATAATAAGCCCGCGCTTGTTGCATATTAAGTGCGGGGTGGTTTTTAAATGGTTCAAAAATACATCGAACGAAGCGGCGTGGAATTTATGAACGCCGAGGAGCACGAAATTTTTATACGGGCGGGAGGAGGAACCGATGGCAAAAACCGTTAAGGAGTTAGGCGCGCTTGAGGTTTCCCTCTCGGGCGGCGAGGCGGTTAAGGAGCGGAATGAACGCTATAACGCGTACGTAAAGGCGGTTTCGCCGACTTCGGCGATGGCAAAATCGCTTTTCCATAGCTTTTGGGTCGGCGGCGTTACTTGCGTGCTTGCCCAAATTATTTTTGAGGTTATTGCGGCGGCGTTCCCTACGCTCGGGGCCGAAATGCACGGGACGCTCACTTTATGCGCGGTGATTTTTATCGCGGTCGTTTTAACGGGGGTCGGCGTGTTCGATAAAATCGGGAGGTTCGCGGGCGCGGGCGCTTTTTTGCCGATTACCGGGTTTGCGAACGCCATGGCGAGTTCTGCGATGGAATACAGAACCGAGGGTTTGGTATTGGGGAGCGAAACCAAATTTTTTAGCGTCGTAGGGCCTGTGTTGGTTAACGGCGTGGTGTGGTCCGCCGCCGCGGGATTGATACGGCTGGCGGTTTTTTCAATTTGGGGTCTATGAAAGTGATGAGTGATGAGTGATAAGTGATAAGTTATGGATAATTGCGATTAGGTATCGTTGGAAAGCTTTTTTCCTAAGGAACAAAAGAGATTTGCTTATATTCACACACGCACTTATCCAAAACTTATCACTTATCACTTATCACTTATCACTCATCACTTGCCACTGCGACCGAAGGGAGCATTATGACGCACGCAACCATATATAAGGGCGAAAATACGTCTTTTATTAAATCCGCGCAGCCGCAAAAGCCTTTAGCCGGGCAGTCGCGCAATGCATCTTCCGCCGCCAAACAGACGGTGTTTTTTGAGAATCCGCCGCGCATTTTAGCGGGTGGGACGGTAGTGACGCAGCGTGAGGCGGACGGCCCGATCGGCGCGTATTTTGACAACATTATCGAGCCGAAAAATGACGCGAAAAATTTCGAGGCGGCGGAAATCCGGATGCTGCAGGCCGCCGTTTCGAGCGCGGCGGAAAAAGCGGGAATACGGGTCGGCGATATCGATCTACTTTTGTCGGGCGATTTACTTAATCAGCTTACCTCGTCCGCCTACGCCGCGCGTGACCTCGGCGTGCCGTTTATGGGTCTCTATAGCGCGTGCGCGACGATGAGCCAAGCGTTGGCGGTCGGTGCGTGTTTTTTAAACGCCGGCTATTTTAAACACCTTGCGTGCGCGACGGCCAGCCACTTTGCGACCGCCGAGCGCCAATACCGTTACCCGCTCGAGTACGGCGCCCAGCGTCCGCCTTACGCGCAGTGGACGGTGACGGGCGCCGGCTGCACGATTTTGGCGCGGGGAGAGGGCGCATTAGATGAGGACAATGCGCGAAGCCGCGCTAAAAACGCCCCCCGCACCGCACTCGGGAACGGCGCACAAAGCTTCCCCCGCATCACCTCCGCCACCTTCGGCAGGGTAGTCGATTTCGGCATCGACGACATTGCCAATATGGGCGCGGCCATGGCCCCCGTAAATGCTATTATAGCACCATAAGCGATAATGCTATCGGCGTTTTTAACACAAAAAACAACCCAAAGGAGGTCACTTCCGACGATTATTGCTTAAATAGGGTGTGTGTAGCATCCGCAAAACGAAAATTGTCTCTAAAATCTGCTTAGAGGCAATTTTTTTATGCTTCGATGTATTGAAAATCCCAAAAAAACAACGGCCTTTAAGTTTATGTAAAAGCCATAACAATAGGAATCGGAATAGGTAGGAGAAGTAAAAAGAACGCAGGGGAAAGGCGAAGTATCAGATAAAGCGGTAATTACCGTAATGGCTCTGCCAAAAATGGTAAGCAATAGATTTGAGAGATAGAGGAACTGATAACCAAATGGGTGTGCTGTTGTTTTGGAACAGCTATGTATAGGTTTACATGAGCCGTTCGGTATGGCTCTGCCAAAAACGTCTGGTTTGAGGTGTACACGCACAAGGTTAGTTTGAGGATTCGTAAACCAATTCACGGCTCACGCGACCTAGCGGGAACGTGAATGTACGGATGTCATTGACAGGCTCAAAGCGTGTACACACGGTGTTTGGCTACGAACACGCTTTACGTTTATGGCGGCGGGAGAACTCGGTCGTGATAGGGTTTAGCGCAACCAAGGAATATGTCAAGGTAAAACGGATGAAGTAAGGCAAGAAAAAAAGCCCCTCTTAGAGGAGAAAAAGAAAGACCATTATGGTAAGAAAGACGGTTAAGGGAAAAAAGAAGAAGTAACGAAAAGAGAGAACCATCCCTTTGAGCGAAGCCAAGCCCATACACGCGATTACGAAGTCAAGAGGAGCGGGATGGTGTCGATACCATGTACAAAGGTTGGTTTGATTGAGATGCTGAGGTTCGTTATCAAATTGATAACGAACCAACCCGCCGGGCGTTCTCCGACGACCACGGAATAAACCACGGAATAAATGATAGAGTAAACGGCGCAAATGATAGAATAAATGATAGAGTAAATGATAGAGTAAGCGCAGGGTTGAGCGATACGGGAAAAAGCGTTATGGAGATAATTTTAAGCGACAGACGATTTCCGTCAAGAATATTGCAGAAAAAATCGGCAAATCGGAGCCGACCGTGAATCGCGTCATTAGGGCATTAAAGGCAAAAAAGCGCAATGGGTTTAAGGGTGGTCATTGTGAGTTGCCGGAATAACCATGAAGCTAAACTCGCTCTTGAGGATACAACGTAAAGATTTCCGAGTAAAATGGCCGTTTGAATACATGAAAATTGGTAAAAAAATTGGTAACTGTGACTCCTTCAGATTTTCTGTCAAAAAGGTATACAGTTCGAATTTGCAAAAAAAATTCTACATGGAAAAATCGAGAAAAACGCAGTAAAATTGGTAAAAAATTAGCCGTGTATTGGTAAATAAATTCCCGAATGCTAAAATTAAATTGCGCCGATTCGACTTTCAGAAAAGTTGTTGCACGAACCTTTTGGGGGTTAAAATGGGCGGATTCCACTTGCATATTTGGCTATTTTGGAAGTGATGAAAAGTAGTTTGAAGAGCCGGTTGCAAAACTTGAGTATACTTATGCTATATTAAGAGTAGGAGGGTAATAAAAATGAATTACAATTACCACACAACAAAAGTTCAAGGCATGGCGGCTGATTCGCCCGGCAGAGACAAAATTCGCGAACAAATGCGGAATCGCTTAACGACCCCAAGTTACAGTCGGTATATGCTGAGAAAAACAAGAAATCGGCATCGTCAAAATTGGCGGTGTTTTTTGATTTTCTGAGACACCTTCGTCGTCAGCACTAATTGCGTATAATTAAGTGGGCATGGGAGGGCGCAAATATATGGCCGACAGACAAATAATCAAGAAAGCAAGCAAGTTCGTTTTGGATGGCGACTGCTCGCTACGACCCAGCAATTGCGTATAATTAAGTGGAGAGAGAAGTGCAAATACCTATTATTATATGTAAAAAATCATGAAAAATTCCCCACTCTCCAGTATTTCTCATGATTTGCGTATAATTATGTGGGGAGAGGTACCAAAACAATGGATGAAAAAAAAGAACACAAAAAAAACGAAGTCACCTTTAGAGGTGAGGAGGACGTAACAGTGATAGACAAAAGGAACAGTGCCGAAATTCGGAATCGGATTGGCGGCGGCAAGCCCGTAACAGTAAGGGCAAAAAAAGGATTCCATATCAATCTTGTAACAGGCGAATTGATACCGGACAAGCAGTATGATTCTCGCGGAGATAATTTATATAATCTGCGCAAGAGCCTCAGAGAACTTGGGGACATAATTGAAACAAATTATGAAAGTCCGCATAAGACGCGGATGTATGTCTTCTCGTACCGAGAAAAGCAGCCGGACAATGGCGTTATGTTCCAAAACCATAAGGCTTTCTTTAAGAAATATAAAGCCGCTTTTGGGGGCTATGGGGAAATTCAATACATTGGTGTGCCGGAATTGTATGGGGATTTGGCGGGTTACCATCTCAACACGATTTATTACTTTGAGACGAATCTTCCCCCAAGATTCCCCGCGATTGAAGAGGTGCAAAAACTGTGGCCGCACGGAGACATCACGGTTCGGCAACCGAGAAACATTAAAGCCATCCGTAGTTACCTTACGCCGCATATTTGTACGGTCGTTACGAAAAAAAATATAAAAATGCACGAAAAAGCGGAGCGGCTGATGTCAATGCCGCCGTCCAAAAAACTATACACCTCTTCAAGGGGTATTATGAGACCAGAAAAAACAGTGACTACTTACGCCAAGGGCGAAAAAAGGTTAGAAGAGAAGGGCTTTTTTGAGAATAAACGCGCCGCCGTTACATACCCCACTCCGCTGATTAACTCCGCCGGAGACCCGATTATGGTCAAACGGAAGTTTTACAACAAGCCGCCGCAAAAGCCGAAAGGTAAGGAATGACGATGAACGAAAAAACTATACGAAAGCTATAT
>Ga0123356_10005971_pt1 | contig 12359 bp, 10 predicted proteins | sample TergutEmb28metaG_2_FD_92546 | JGI IMG/M metagenome (GOLD analysis project Ga0123356, IMG submission 92546) | Embiratermes neotenicus P3 segment gut microbial communities from Petit-Saut dam, French Guiana - Emb289 P3 | ecosystem: Host-associated > Arthropoda: Insects > Digestive system > Gut ... | reverse complement strand
CGGGCGTATCTAAAAATGTTATATCGCGGCCGTTTATGTTTACGCGGTACGCGCCGATGTGCTGGGTGATCCCGCCGGCCTCGCCGGAAACGACATTGGCGTGGCGGATCGCATCGAGCAGCGATGTCTTACCATGATCGACATGGCCCATGATCGTGACGACCGGCGGCCGCGGCAGAAGATCGGCTTCGCTGTCCGGTTGGTCGAAAAGCCCTTCTTCGACATCGGCTTCGGCAACCCGTTTCACGGTATGGCCGAGGTCTTCGGCGATCAACTGGGCCGTGTCGGCATCGATCACATCGGTGATCTTCGCCATCTGGCCCTGCTTCATAAGCAGCTTGATGACATCGACGCTGCGTTCCGACATGCGACTGGCAAGCTCTTGAATGGTGATCGTCTCAGGCAGGATCACCTCGCGGGAGAGCTTTTCCTTGGCCTCGCTGACATGGCCCTTGAGTCGTTGAACGCGGCGGCGGAAGGCTGCAACGGATCTCGTGCGCTCCTCCTCCTCGCCGGTGATATTGGCGAGGGTCAGCCGGCCACGGCTTTTCGGCTCGCCCCCGCGACCGAGCCGGGGAAGGGCGGTTTTGGCCGCAAGACCTGCCCGGCGGGAGGGATGGGGCGTTTCTTCCTCCTCGACCAGGGCTGGTTTTTGGGCCGCATGGAGAGGGGGTGCGGTCGGCGGGCTGGTGGCGGGGGGCCGCTTTACGACTGGGGCTGCTGCAGGGGCGGCGGGAGCAGGCTCGCCGCCGGCAAGCCGCCGTTTCGCTTCACTTTCCGAGCGGCGCTTGGCTTCCGCCTCTTGAGCGCGGCGCGCTTCTTCATCTCGCTTACGACTCTCGGCTGCGGCGCGTTCCTCACGCTCCCTTGCCTCGCGCTCTTCACGCAGTTTGGCTTCCTGTTCGGCCCGCCTGCGCTCCTCGATCTCGCGTTCACGGGCGTCCGAAAGGGCGCGCGAACGTGCATCCCGCTCCTCTGCCGTGAGGGTACGGAGAATGACACCAGACGATGCTCTTTGTGACGATTGAGACGGATGGGCTGGCTGCTGCGGCCGCGGCTTTGCGGGGACGGCAGGCGTCACGGCCGGGGGCGGCGACGCAACAGGGGCTTCCCGTGGACCATGCGTTTCCCCTGGCCCGATCGTCCGGCGCTTCACCTTCTCGACGACCACAGCCTTGGAGCGGCCATGCGAAAAGCTCTGGCGTACGATGCCAGCCTCGACGGGGCGCTTCAAGGAGAGCCTCTTGGCCGGCGCAACGCTCAGCGTGGTGTCACCAGGGTTCTTGTTATCATTCATCCGTTTTTCATTCCCGGGCCTATGCCCATTCTGTGTCTTCGGAGCCTGCACGATCGTGCGCATGGACTCCCTTTGAGCGCATTTCCCTTCCAGGAGTATGGGAAAAATGGGGCTCAATTCCAATTCTGCCACATCCTTTGCGCCCCATGCCTTATGGCGGGACCAGCGTCCAGCTGCCAGATCTAAGGCGCGCAGTTTGTCTCGTTGTGTGAAGGTGACACTATTTTGGCCTGCCGGCCAGCCATCCTTTGAGGTCTCAAAGGATGGCGCTCAATTGCCTCCAATTCCGTCCAAATCCGTTCGATGATCGTCGATGTCTGCCAATTCCTGGGCAGAAGCGCCGGGCCGGTCGTGCGGCTTGGCCGCACGAGTCCGGTAAAGTGCCAATTTCCGGCAGCGCCGCAGAAAACCCGCCGCGGCCGGACCCTCGATCAGGGCTGCATGTATCACATTTGTCCGCCCTAAAGCCAAATCCAATTGGCTGGACGAAAACAGTTTCAACCGCGGTGTGGCCGGTTCGCCACCCGGCCGCTGGTTCAAGGCGGCCCTGAGCTTGCGCTCGCCATCGGCGCCACCGTCCGTCGCCTGAATGAGCCCGGCGACCGGATGATCGGCCAGCGCCCGCTCGACCTTGGTCAATCCCGTGATGACGAGCCCTGCTTTATTGGCCAAAGACAAAGCTTGAAGGCAATCCTTTGTCAACAGGGCCTCGATCTCATCAGCCAAACCCTCGGATACGCAGACTTTTGTCTTGAAGCCGCGCGAAAAAGCCTGCCGTTTGACGGCTTCTGCCACGCGCTCGGCGCTGGCCGTCACCCAGACCCCGCGCCCCGGCAATTTGCGTTTGAGGTCCGGCACGACTGCGGCGTCGGGGCCAAGGACGAAACGGATCATGGTCTCCGGCTCCCCTTTCGTCCGGGTGACGATGCAGGTGCGCTGCGAACCACTTTCCGCTTCGAGGGGACGGATTTTCGCCAAATGGGGCTCTCCAAAAACGTCCGCATTCCACTTTAGAGCTATTTCCAGCGAAGTGGACACCGGTTCGTTCTTGATCACGATGATTTTGGGTCGACACGACCCAAAATCATCGTGATCTAGCCATCGGCCTCTTTTGCAAGCTCGCTTTCCACCGAGGGCGGCTCGGTGGAGTCGATCCAACCGGCCCTGACCCGCGCTGTCATGACAAGGGTTTCGGCCTCCTCGCGCGAGATTTCGAAACCATCGAGAATGCCGGCATGTTTGATGGATTCACCATCCTTGCGCTCAATCCAGCCGACGAGATCATCGGTCGCACAGCCGGCGAGATCCTCGACCGTCTTGATGCCATTTTCGCCGAATTTGACAAGCATGGCCGTCGTCACGCCCGCCACTTCCTTCAGATCATCGGACACGCCGAGCTCACGCCGCAGTGCGTCCTGCTCGGTTTCGAGCTTGACGAGATAATCATGGGCACGGGTCTGGATCTCGGATGCCGTTGTTTCATCAAATCCTTCGATCGCGGCGATTTCGGCAGGCTCGACAAAAGCCAGCTCCTCAACAGAGCGGAACCCTTCCGAGGCGAGAAGCTGGCCGACCACTTCATCGACATTGAGCGCTTTCATGAAGATGTTGGTGCGCTCGGCGAATTCCTTCTGGCGGCGTTCCGACTCCTCGGCTTCCGTCAGTATGTCAATATCCCAGTGGGTGAGCTGAGAAGCGAGCCGGACATTCTGCCCGCGCCGGCCGATCGCCAGGGAAAGTTGATCATCAGGTACGACGACCTCGATTCGCGAAGAATCCTCGTCGAGCACGACCTTGACGACTTCCGCAGGCTGTAGCGCATTGACGATGAACGTCGCAGGATCTGGCGACCAGGGAATGATGTCGACCTTCTCACCCTGCAATTCGGTAACGACGGCCTGCACGCGCGAGCCGCGCATGCCGACGCAGGCACCGACGGGATCGATTGAAGCATCGCGCGAGACCACCGCGATCTTGGCGCGTGAGCCCGGATCGCGGGCGACCTCTTTGACCTCGATCACGCCATCGTAGATTTCCGGCACCTCCTGGCGGAACAATTTTGCCATGAATTGCGGATGGGTTCGTGACAGGAAAATCTGTGGGCCACGCTGCTCGCGCCGCACATCATAGACATAGGCGCGGGCCCGGTCGCCCGGACGGAACACCTCACGCGGGATCAGCTCATCGCGCCGGATCGTCGCCTCGCCACGGCCAAGATCGATGATCACATTGCCATATTCGACCCGCTTGACGACGCCGTTGACGATGTCGCCGATGCGGTCCTTATATTCCTGATATTGCCGGTCGCGTTCGGCCTCGCGAACCTTCTGGACAATGACCTGCTTTGCCGATTGGGCTGCGATGCGGCCGAAATCGAAAGGTGGCAGCGTCTCGGCAATCCAGTCGCCGACCTGCGCCGCGGGGTTTTTTTTGCGCGCCTCGGCGACGCTGATCTGAGTCGCATCATTTTCAATCTGATCGACGACGAGTAGCAGGCGGGAAAAGCGGATCTCGCCGGTCTTCGGATTGATCTCGGTGCGAACCTCGGTTTCCTGGCCGTAGCGGGAGCGCGCCGCCTTGGAAATCGCATCCTCCATCGAAGTGAGGACGATTTGCCGATCGATCGATTTTTCCCGAGCGACAGCGTCGGCGATCTGCAAAAGTTCGAGCCTATTGGCGCTGACTGCCATCTTCCTTGTCTCCTCTCCCCGGCCTTGGCCCCCTGCGGTGTGGGACCCGAGTTTCTCCCGAATTCAATCGTTTCAATCCGACCTGGACACCGGCTGGAAGAAGCGGTTTTGGCTTGCCACTGATCTTTCGGGCGAAGCGGCCGGGTCCGCGGCGCGGTGTAGTCTCGGCGTGACCGAGTTGTGCCGCATCACTATTCTCATCGGCATTCTCTTCGGCGTGCTGGGCCTTGGCTGCAGCAAGCGATTGGCGAATCAGCTCTTGGGTCAGTACAAGTTTCGCCTCGGCAAGATCGCTGAGAGGAAGCACGGCCGTGGTCGGCTCGCCAGGCTTCACATCGCAGTCCTCAAGTGTCACTCGTGCCGTGAGCACCTCCCCTTCCACTTTGGCGATCCGGCCACGAAAACGCTTGCGCCCCTCGATCCCATCGCGCAGTTCGATCCGGGTTTCCTTGCCGAGGGCGCGGCAAAAATCCGAGACGCGAACCAGCGGCCGGTCGATCCCGGCTGAGGAAATCTCAAGATGATAGCTGCCCTTCAACAGATCTTCGGCATCGAGCAGCGGGGACACAGCCGCGCTCAAAGTTTCACAATCGGCGACCGTCATGGACCCATCCGGCCGTTCCGCCATGATCTGCAGGGTGGTTCCCGCCTGAGCCAGCTGCCGAACGCGTACAAGGCGGTAGCCGAGATCCGCCAAGACAGGCTCGATCAGATGAGCAACTCGCAATACGGCCCCCGTTTCGGTGGTCAAGCGCGGCTCATCAATGTGCAAATCGTCATTAATCCCAGGCTCTTGCGAGGCTTGCCCGGTCTCACCCAAATTTTGCCGTTCCATCGCCGGTTCCTCCCGGCACTCACTGTTTCCTGGATCGAACCCGCTGTCCTTGCGGGTGTGCAAAAGTTGTCGACGCGAAAGACAATAAAAAAAGAGCGGGTCCCGCAGGTCCCACTCTCAATAAGCCGAATGTCGCGAACGAACAACCGTTATGAGAAGCATGAATGCGGATCTCATATAGGACAAAGGGGATTTGGGTGCAAGGGCCGGGCGTCATGCGCTTGTGATAATGCTTGCTTTTTCCATTTCCTGCCTTATAAATTGCGACATTAAACCGCCCGGCTTAAGGGCTGCCGTGGCGGTTTTGTTTGCTTCCTGGCAAGCCATCATTCACTTCAAATTTTTGAAGTGTTCCGCGCCCACGTGGCGGGCGGTTTGCTGCGCGATTTTCAAGGAGTTTGAAGCCAAATGCCCAAGCTGAAAACCAAATCGGGTGCCAAGAAGCGCTTCAAGATCACGGCCACCGGCAAAGTGGTCTATGCGCAGCGCGGCAAGCGCCATGGGATGATCAAGCGCACGCCGAAACAGATTCGTAATCTGCGCGGTACCAATGTGCTGTTCAAGAGCGACGGCGACAATATCATCAAATTCTTTCTGCCGAACGGCTGAGGCCGTAACGCCCTTCAGTGGCAACCGTCCTTCCTTTAGAATTGTTCGGAGTTCTCCCATGGCACGCGTCAAACGCGGCGTAACCTCGCACGCTAAGCATAAAAAGACTCTCGCCGCTGCAAAAGGCTTTTACGGCCGCCGCAAGAATACGATCCGGGCCGCGAAGGCGGCGGTCGACCGCTCCATGCAATATGCGACGCGCGACCGGCGTGCTCGAAAAAGAGTGTTCCGTGCCCTTTGGATCCAACGGCTCAATGCAGCGGTGCGTGAGCACGGTCTCACTTATTCGCGCTTCATTGGCGGGCTTGCCAAGGCGGGCATTGAAATCGACCGCAAGGTTCTGGCCGATCTGGCCATCCATCAGCCGGAGGCTTTCAAGGCGGTAGTCGAGAAAGCCAAGAGCTTTGTGCCCGCTTAGGTGTAAGTCGTTTATGGTGTTGGCAGAGTTCGATGGATTGGGAGGGGGTTCCTCCCGCTCGATCACGATGATTTTGGGTATTTAGAGCGGGATTTACGCGAAAAATGCGGTGCCCGCTTTTTCGCGTCCCGCTCTAGGGGGGCAGGCCGCCAAGGTGACGCCTGTAGACTTCGCTTCTCTGGCGGAAGATTGATGCCGATTTCACCAATATATTTTTCAAATGCCAAAAAGTTCGATTCCAATATCCCGATAATCTCCTTCAGACCTTCCGTAGTATAGGTGATCTTCTCTCCCTCTTCCTCGACAAAGGCTTTTTGGCCGCCACCCAAATCGCGCTTGGGTTTGATCGCCGTGCGGGGGCCGGCTTTGAGCCAAGCCGGCCAGACCATGTTCGCCGGTTCACCTTCGACCCAGATGGAATGGGCGATGTCGTCGCGAAGCTGCGTATAAGTGTGAAGCACTTCGAGATAGCTCTGAATCTGGTCGATTCGATCGAGGGGCACGGCCCGGTGGCGCAATAATCTCAGCAGCGTCTTGCGCTTTTGCGTCGTGTTGAGATCGCTTGTCAACAATTTGATCGCTGTGGCATCGGCGCCGCTGATGGCCGCCAGAATCGATTCGATGAGGGTCTCATATCGGGCAAACCAATGGATGATCGTTCCAAAGGAAAGGAGATAGGGCTCTGTCAGATCGTTTTGCACTGTGTCGCCCATGTCGAGCCCTTAAGCAAAGGCTGGGTAGCAAGCGAAATCCCGCTCTTTTTCATGATCTGTTCAAACGAAAGCTGTTGGGCCCGATCCCTCTTCGAAACGTGATCGATTCTCATAACTTGGATAAATTGTTCAGAACCGAAAAGGAATCCGCAAAAATATATCTCTTTCGCTAGAATGGGTTCTGAGTTGAGCGGAGCAGCGAGAATGGATGCAGCCGGGCCGGATACAACAGATCTTGCCTCTGTAATTGAGCGCACCGGCTTCGTGCATCTCCATGTCCATAGCACCTATTCGCTGCGGGAGGGGGCGCTCAGTGTAGCCAAGCTCGCCAAACTTGCCGTCGCGGACGCGGTGCCAGCGTTGGCGCTCACGGACACCAACAATCTCTTCGGCGCCCTCGAATTTTCCGAAAAGCTCGCCATGGAAGGCGTGCAGCCGATCATCGGCTTGCAGCTGACGCTCGATTTTCAGGACGGTCCGGCCAATATGGCGAGAGGAAACGTCCATGCCGGTCAAGGGTCAATCGTGCTTTTGGCACAGGATGAGGCAGGCTATCTCAATCTGATGCATCTGGCCTCAAGAGCCTGGCTCGATCCGGCTCCGGGCGAGCTGCCCCATGTCAGGATCGAACGCCTTGAGGACCGCACGAATGGGCTCATCGCCTTGACCGGCGGACCAAACGGGCCGCTCGACCGCGCTTTTGCATTTGGCCGTGCCGATATCGCCTTTGCTCGTGTGGCCGAACTCGCAAAACTGTTTCCGGAGCGGCTTTATGTCGAGATCCAAAGACATGGGCTTTCCGCCGAGCGTGCCCTTGAGCCGGGTCTCCTCGATCTTGCCTATCGCCGGTCTCTGCCGCTTGTCGCCGCCAATGAGGTGCTTTTCGCGGCACCATCGGATTACGAGGCGCATGATGCGCTTTTGTGCATTGCCGAGGGGACTGTGATCAGCGATGGCGCCCGCCGCCAGCTTTCCCCCGAGCATCACTTCACGACCCGGGCCGATATGACGGCGCTTTTTCACAATCTCTCGGATGCCTGCCAAAACAGCGTCGAGATCGCGCTGCGCTGTGCCTACCGGCCGTTGACCCGCAAGCCGATCCTGCCACGTTTCACCGATGGCGGAGTGGAGGCCGAGGCACGCCAGCTGCGCGCCGAGGCTGAGGCGGGGCTCACCGCGCGGCTTGCCGCGCATGGGGTGGCGAAGGGCACGACGCCTGAGGATTATCGTGCGAGGCTCGCCTTTGAGCTTGATGTCATCGTCAAGATGAATTTCCCCGGCTATTTCCTGATCGTCGCGGATTTCATCAAATTTGCGAAGGCGCAGAATATTCCGGTGGGGCCGGGGCGCGGCTCGGGGGCCGGCTCGCTCGTCGCCTATGCGCTGACGATCACCGATCTTGATCCGATCCGCTTCGGGCTGCTTTTCGAGCGCTTCCTCAATCCTGAACGCGTGTCGATGCCGGATTTCGACATCGATTTCTGCCAGGACCGGCGCGGCGAAGTGATTGCCTATGTCCAGGCGCGTTATGGAGCGGATCGCGTCGCGCAGATCATCACCTTCGGCTCTTTTCTGGCCCGCGGCGTTCTGCGCAATGTGGGCCGTGTCCTTGAAATGCCGCTGGGCCAAGTCGATAAGCTTGCTAAGCTCATTCCGCAGAATCCGGCAGCGCCCATCAATCTCAAGCAGGCGATCGAAACGGAGCCGCGTCTTAAGGAGGCGGCCGAGACCGATCCGTGCGTCACAAGGCTTCTGCAGATCGCCCAAGGGCTTGAGGGACTTTATTCCAACGCATCGACCCATGCGGCGGGCATCGTGATCGGCGACCGGCCGCTCGAAGAGCTCGTGCCGCTTTACCGCGATCCGAAATCGGATATGCCGGCGACCCAGTTCAATATGAAATGGGCCGAGCAGGCAGGGCTCGTCAAATTCGATTTTCTTGGCCTCAAGACACTGACCGTCATCGCCAATTGTCTTAAGCTCTTGCGACAGCGCGGGATCGAACTCGATCTTGCCGCTATTCCGCTCGATGATACAAAGACCTTCGCCATGCTGGAGCGGGGCGAGACGGTGGGCGTGTTCCAGCTTGAAAGTGCCGGCATGCGCAAGGCGCTCGTCGACATGCATGCCGACCGCTTCGAGGACATCATCGCGCTTGTCGCCCTCTATCGGCCGGGACCGATGGCCAATATTCCCGTCTATTGCGCTGTGAAGCGGGGCGAGGAAGAGCCCGACATCATCCATCCGGCGATCGAACCGGTTCTCAGGGAAACCTGCGGTGTCATCATCTATCAGGAACAGGTGATGCAGATCGCTCAGATTCTCGCCGGCTATTCGCTCGGCGAGGCGGATCTTCTGCGCCGCGCCATGGGCAAGAAGATCAAAGCGGAGATGGCGGCGCAACGCGACCGGTTCGTCAATGGCGCGGTCGATCGCGGCTTGGCGCTCACGCAAGCCAATGAGATCTTCGATCTCCTCGCCAAATTCGCCGACTATGGTTTCAACAAGAGCCATGCGGCGGCCTATGCGCTGATCTCCTATCAGACGGCCTATCTCAAGGCCAATTATCCGGTCGAATTTTTGGCCGCCTCCATGACACTTGACAAGTCGGATACCGACAAGCTGGCCGAATTCTCCAATGAGGCGCGCCGCCTTGGCATCAAGATCCTGCCGCCCTCGGTTTTAACCTCAGGCGCCGATTTCGAGCCCAACTTTGATGATGGTGAACCGGCGATCCGTTATGCACTTTCCGCCATCAAGGGGGTGGGGGACTCGCAGGCGCGCGCTGTGGCCGGCGTCCATAGCGCCGCTCAATCGGCGGGGGCTGGTGATATTCGACGTGCGAACAAGCCGGCTTTTCGCGATCTCAATGATTTCGCAGTCCGAATCGATCCGCGCGAGATTACCAAGCGCACGCTGGAATGCCTCTCTGCGGCCGGTGCTTTCGATGGGCTGGATAAGAACCGGGCGCGGGTTTTCGCCGGCGCCGAGCTCATTCTGGCGGTGGCGCACCGGCGTTTGGAAGACGAAGCCTCCGGCCAGAGCCTGCTGTTCGGCGGACCTCATCTCGCGGACCTTACTCTGCCGAAGGCCGAACCCTGGCCGTTGACTGAGCAATTGCAGAGAGAGTTCGATACAATCGGATTTTTCTTGTCCGGCCATCCGCTGGATGCCTATGCGGCGATCCTCGCCCGGCTGCGCGTCCAGCGCTGGGTGGAATTCGTACGCGCGGTCAAGCAAGGCGCGACCACGGCTCGGCTCGCGGCCGTTGTGCTCGACCGGCAGGAGCGGCGGACCAAATCCGGCTCAAAAATGGGCATCCTCCAGCTCTCGGATCCATCCGGTCAATATGAAGCGATCCTGTTTCAGGAGGGCCTTAACCAGTACCGCGATCTCTTGGAGAAGGGAAGCGCCGTGCTGGTCGGGCTGCAAACCTCCGTCGAAGGAGAGGATGTGCGGGCCAGGATCGTTTCAGCTGAACCGCTCGATACCGCGGCGCGGCGCATCGGCAAGGGTCTGCGGGTTTTTCTGCGCGATGAGAATCCGCTCGCCGTCATCGCCCGCCGCCTGAATGGCCAGGGCGATGCCGATGTGTCGCTCGTTCTGACGACAGGCCTTGGGGAAGTCGAAATCCGCTTGCCCGGCAAATATGCGGTGTCGCCGCAGATGGCGCTGGCGCTCAAATCTGTTCCGGGGATTTTGGCTGTCGAGCATGTTTAAGCAGGAGGCCAGTATGATGAAACTTTATTGGGCGCCGCGCACCCGCTCGCTGCGCGCGCTTTGGGTGCTGGAGGAAGCAGGCGTTCCTTATGAGCGCGTGCGGCTCGATCTCGCCACGGGCGAGCAAAAGAGCGAGGCCTTCCGCGCGATCAATCCCATGGCGAAAGTGCCGGCCTTGACCGATGGGGATCTCGCGGTCGCCGAATCGGGCGCGATTATCGCCTATGTCGCGGAAGCGGTCCCGCAAGCGGGGCTTGCCCCGGCCATTGGGGATCCCTTGCGTGGGCGCTATCTGCAATGGCTGTTCTTCTCGCCGGGTTGCATCGAGCAGGCCTTCTTGGCCAAATGGGGCCACGTCGAGCTGCGGTCGGCGGCGGCCGGCTATGGCGAATTTGACCGGGTTTTTGACGTGCTGGAAGCTGCCATCGAGAAAAGCCCCTGGCTCCTGGGCGACAAATTTTCGGCGGCCGATGTTTTGATTGGTGCGGATGTCTATTTCGGCATGGATATTTTCAAAGTGGTGCCGTCGCGTCCAGCGCTTCGCGCTTATGTGGATCGCTGTCTTGCCCGCCCGGCCCTTCAGCGCGCGAAGGCAATCGAGGCCAAGGCTGTTTGAGAGAACAAGGCTCACCCGCTCATACCGGTAAAAGATGAAGACAGCTTTGGATGGCCCCCCGATTTCGCCTCGAAATCCGGCAAAGCCAATCCCCGGTCTCCCGGTTCAAATGCCCATTACGAATCGTTAACCCGGAATGCTTGACGTTGTAATTTCGCTTAAAGCGCCTTAGTCGAGTTCCTCACATGGCAGCACCATGAGGCTGCGGCGTGAGCGTAGCGATGAAGCCGAATCGATGATCTACATCAGCTACGGCATGCTCAAATCAGCCAGCACCATGCTCTATCAGCTGACTGAGGAGGTGTTTCGGTTTGCCGGGCGTCAGCCTTTGCATCTCGGTCCGCCTTTCAGGGAACGGCTTTCCGTCACCAATTATTTCGATACCATCGACGCGAAGTTGCTCGAGGCGATCGAAAAGGCCGTCGGGCATGCCGACATTGTTCTGAAGACGCATCAACCTCCCCATCCGGACGTGGTGAGACTTATTCGTTCCGGCGAAATTCTTGCCAATGCCGCAATCCGCGATCCCCGCGAGATTGCCTTGTCCATGCTCGATCATGGCCACCGCTCGCGCCGCTGGCGCATCGCCGAATTTTCAGAATTTTGGACCGTTGCCGATTGTTTCGCCTCGATTGACGATCAGATCGCAACCTTCCACCGGTGGCAAGAACTCGGGAATGTAAAGATTTTCATTTATAATGACATCTGCTTCAGGACCGAAGCGGTAGCCACGGCGATCGCGCGACAGTCTGGCTTTGATGTCGTCGCCCAAGCGCCCGCAGAATTATTGCGCGACAAAAGTACCATTGGCCAGTTCAGTAAGGGCGTCCCCCTTCGCTACCGGGAAATGGCGGAGGCCGAAAGTCAGCTCTTTTTGAGTCGTTATGCCAATTTTTACCGTGAGTTCACCTTCGACACGCCGGAAGGGCAGCTCATCGCCGCCATGCCGAACCGCATTCGATCGCCGCGTGGGCAGTTCGCCCAAGAAATGACTCGCTTCAAACGTCTGCTCCGATATCAAATCAGCCGCTTTTTTCCTTGAGCGTCAAAGAAAAGATTAAATGGGGACGCCGCGGGACGCGAAGAAGAGCCTTGTCAGAAATATGAAGAGGGCGAAGCCGATCACGGTGATCAAAAGCGAGCGGGCATATTCATTCGCTTCATCCGAGCGGCCTGGAAAGTCCATCCTGTACCAGTTCCAGAGCTTTTCCCACCAAGATCGTTTGGGCGGCGGACGTTGAAGATGGAAATGCGACATGGTGCTTTTTCCTCATGGCCTATTTTGCCGCGCTCGGAGCTCATTTTCAAGCTTGACGGAGGTACGCCTCCTTGAAGGCCGCCGCGTTCGAGCCCGATTCGAAAAAGAAGGTCGCGGTCTGTCACCAAAATCCCACACTCAGTTATGAGTTTCATGATTTTGAATCGACAGGGGCCAAAACATCGTAAACTCGAGCATTTTCT
>Ga0123356_10005970_pt1 | contig 12360 bp, 14 predicted proteins | sample TergutEmb28metaG_2_FD_92546 | JGI IMG/M metagenome (GOLD analysis project Ga0123356, IMG submission 92546) | Embiratermes neotenicus P3 segment gut microbial communities from Petit-Saut dam, French Guiana - Emb289 P3 | ecosystem: Host-associated > Arthropoda: Insects > Digestive system > Gut ... | reverse complement strand
GCGACGTGATCGAACTCAACGGCACGGTCACGGTCCGGCCGGTATGGGGCGGGCGCGCGAAGCTGGAAGAGATTGAGGCCGACGGCCCGAAGGGACATTGGGAAGGACTGTCGTTGTTTCTCTACAATCCGAAGTCGCACCAATGGAGCCAGTCGTTCCTCAACAGCAGGAGTGCGGTTCTGTCCGGAGGGTTAGTGGGCGAGTTTCACGACGGGCGCGGCGAACTTTACGCGCACGATACCTTCCGCGACAAGTCCATCTTTGTACGGGGAGTGTGGTCGGAGATCACTCCCAATTCTCATCGTTACACAGAATCGTATTCGAATGATGGAGGGAAGACGTGGTTTACGGCATTTGATGCTCATAAAACGCTGGAAAAGGATTTGCCGCCGTCGGACATGGCTGCCGGCGCCGAACCCATGGGCCCCGACCCCGACGGCCACGAGTTCGACTTCGATTTCGGAACCTGGAATACCCACTCCTCGCGGCTTCTGCATCCCCTGACCGGCTCAGCCACCTGGGCTGACCTGGATGGTCACACCATGGTTCACCACGTCTGGGGAGGTCGCGCCAACCTCGCGGAATACAAAGCTGACGGTCCCGCCGGCCATGTCGAATTGCTAGCCCTGCGCTGGTACAACCCGAACACCCATGAATGGAACCTCGACTTCGCCACACCGAATGTCGGCATCCTGGGCGAGCCGGGCGTCGGACAGTGCAAAAGCGGCCGCTGCGACTTTTACGATCAGGAGGAGATCAATGGCAGACAGTTGTGGATCCGATTTTCTATCTGGAAAATCAGCGACGACTCGGCGCAATCCGAGCAGGCATTTTCTAAAGATGGCGGCAAAACTTGGGAAACAAATTGGGTGAACAAATACACACGCGTCAGGCAGTAAGGCGACTCGGCGGTCAAAGATGAGGGCGGTAGGTTTCCGAAGCCGCATGCTCCAGTTGAGGGAGAAGATCTGCACCACGCGCTGCACTGGATGGGTATCCCGAGAACCTGCTGCACTTTCGATTTAGCAAAACGTGGCAGTTTGCTCCCGTTTCAGTCGTAGAGGTACACTCTTTTGCTCGTCGGGGGTTATCGCATTGGCGGCGTCGCGTAAACCCGGCGTCATCGGCACTGATAGACTCGACGTTGAGCTCAACGACGGTGCTCTGGTTCGCAATCTCTCTCCACGTCCCGGTCCCACCGGCCACCAGTCGGAATGTTTTAGTGCGGCCGGCCCTTTGGGGCTTGACCCAGGCCTGGGTTGCTGATGCCGAGCCTTCCACCTGTCACTGTGCCTTCAGCCCAATCGGCTTAGTACTGCGCGGAAGCATCCGAAGATGAATATCGATCAATTTTGGAATCTCGTCGAGGCTTCCTCGAAGGGTTTTCGTCCCGATCATGCAGCCGGGAACATGGAGCGACAGATTGAGGCGCTGCGAGAGCTGCTGTCAAAAATTCCAGCGAACGAGGTCCGGGAATTTGACGACCAAATGCACAGTTTACTTATTGAGGCTTACACCTGGGATCTGTGGGGAGCGGCAGATCTCTTGTGCGAGGGATCGTGCTCCGATGATTCCTTTACTGATTTTCGAAGCTGGCTGATATCCATGGGCAGGAGCACATTTGAAGAGGCTTTAGCTGATCCGGATTCTCTTGCCGGACCGGCGTTCATGCCGGGAGTCGAGAGTGTGTTCTTCGAGGAGTTTCAGTACGTAGCTGGCGACGTCTTCGAAAAAATGACGGGACAAGAAATAGAGGATTACACGCATGCCTGCCCTGAGCACCCTCGTGGCACGAAGTGGTGGCGGACGGCAGACGATCTTTGGGAGCGATATACCCGGTTGGGGGATAGGTTGAAGAGAAGAGCGTAGATCGTGGACGTGGGAGGTCTGCTTGGCGAGGAACACCGAAGGCGCGCAGGAAGGTTGATGCAACAGCAAAAGCGATCCTTACCCCAACCTGTCCGACATCCAGCAATAAACCGTACTCATTTGTCCACCTTCTCTGATGGCATATTCGTCCGCTCGAATAGGTCTTGACGAGCGGCAGTACTTGTCGCATCCGCAGGAGATTCGTTCTGGGTGCGTCGAATCGACCGGCCGTTTAGGTTTCGACATGGCAATTCCTGTGACGCTTGCATTCCTTTCGAGGAGGGAGTGGCGATTTTGTGACGCAGACATCACATTGTCGTAAACACTAACTTAACTTACATCAACGTTTTCCCGCCGCATCTTCATCAATGAACTTGTCCCAGAGATTGTGCCGTTGAACGAAATTAAAGAGACGGGTAAGTTGGTTAGCCTGTATTTCGGATGAAGTATTGTAGTACTGGACCTCGTTGGCAGGATCCACTTGTGTGCAAGCTTCCATCTCTTTGTGTCGTGCGGTCATTACATGAAAACCTGGAAGAGGATGGCTTAAGTCTTGCAGTTGCGACATCCAAAAACGCTGATCTGCTTGACACTGTGCAACGGTCGGGGAATGTTCAATCTGAGCGGTGACAGATGCAGACAAAAGGAACAGAGCAAGAGCGACACAGCATTTCATCGAATGTCCTCCGATGCGGCGGCTAAGAGGATGGGTGGGATCGAAAGGCCCAGTGACGGAGTTCGGGCTCCCAGGTCGTCACCCTGTTTGTGTGTCCTGGGCTCCGTCGCTTTTTCCAGCGCCATGCTGGCAGATGCTACTCCCCTCGTAAACTGTCAGGTTGCACAGTAAAGCAGGGAAGTCATTGTGGGGATGACTGGAGACGGGCCACCCGCGTAAGTGGATGACCCCTTGCTCAGCACCGTCTCGTCGGCAAATGTTGGAGGGGCCACCCGCCTCTGTTGAACAACATCCTGTCAGCCACCGCACAAGCCGGCACTCCGATGACGATGTTCCGTCTTGTTCGAATGATTCATCGGTACAATGCCGCGGTCAGCTACTGAAGCTCAGGAAACAGCCAAGCTCGTACCTTCCTACAAACGACCCAAAGATACAACTGCCCGCCTTCTCAATGGGAGGGCGGGCTTTTTGTTTGAACCAAAACGGAGTTCGGTCCGGCACGCGCGACAGATTATCGGTGTTCGCCAGCCCTCCCGCCGCCTGAGTATCCTGCGCCATGTTCGTTGCGAGCATCATGATCCGGCTTGGAAGAGATGTGGCCCCGCCCGTCTCGCGCCTCATTCCCATGAAAGTGATTGAACGGTTCTGCACCACGTTCCGGCATCGGTCCTCTATATCCATGACGCGGGTCATAGCGGTTATCGACGTGGCCCGCAAACCCATGAGGGCCGTGAAACCACGGACCAGCCCCGATGAACACTCCATTGAGGAACCAATCGGGGCCATAGTAGCCATAAGGTGCACAGTTGTAGGGTGCGTAATCGTAGTATCCGTAAGGGCAAACCGGTGCCGGGCCAATGTTAACGTCAACGTTGACTTGGGCCAACGATCTCGAGCCCCTTCCGCCGAACAGGCACAGCAAACCGAGTAAGGCAACGAATTTGAGTAACCGCATTCTTTTCCTCCGGAAAGACAGCAGTCATTAAACAAAAACAGTGATCATTGTACGGGAAACGTCCTTAATCGAGAATCGGGCGATCCCGAGGCGTACAACAGAGCCGCACGCGATAGTCGCCAAGATTGCCAGAACCGGGATTTGCAGCAGAACATGCCACTTATGGAGCGCTCCTCTTGCGGGCGGTGTAGACATTCGAGTAACTCGAACACCGTCGCAAACAGCCGAGAGGCGTCGCACAATTAGCGACCGCCAATGATTCGTTCAGCTCGGCCCTGATTTTTTCGATACAACGAGCTCCCATTCCTCAACGGTGAAGTCAGGAACTGTGAGTGAGCAAAATTCGGAGGAACCCCGTCAAGCAGCACTGCGGTACGCGAGTGCGCGCGCCTTCTCGAGCAACCGTGAAACCGGACCAAACTTTGAGACAATTTCAGAAATTCCTATCATTTTTGCTTGCTTCTCGGAAAGGCTGTCCTCAAAGGCACTGTACATCATGAGGGGAACGGCAGGCAGCATACGTTTTAGAATACGAGCAGCATCGAGTCCATTCATCACCGGCATCGAAAGATCCAGCACAATTAAGTCAGGATGCAGCTGAGCTGCTACCTCAATCGCCTCGCGCCCGTTTTCTGCAACTCCGCATACGTCAAAGTCCGGCTGACGGTTGAATAGCTCACAGAGCGCATGACGGACAACCTCACTGTCATCGACGATCAACACCGTCTTCCGCACACATCACCTGCTCTGAGACTCATCGTGCGCTTCTTTCCAACTGGTTGCGATACTGTGGAAACGGGAGCAAGTAAAGTCCGTCCCGCCAGACGCTGTCTGAGAGGTAACGCGTGACTCCAGCCCGTAAGCACAACAAACAGGAAGCGAAGCGCCAGAGTACGCCATCAACACGAGCTTGGTGTCAGCCGACATGAGGTTAATCCTGTACTGCGACAGATTTATAGTGAATCAAGTGCCAACCCCCGCCATCCCATCCCGCCCGGCGACGTTTGGCCGAGACACAGAGTCAGGGTTCGGCAATGGGCGAAAAACTCTGCTACAAGTCACTGACGACCATAGGAGGACCTTCCGGAGACCGTTTACGTCGGCGGGTCGTTACAATGGCGCAGCCGCACAGTGAGGTGGCCGAATATATCATCGGGCCGCTCATGACGGCGCGGCTGCAGTTGGGTTTGGTTGCCTCGCGGCAGTCATCGATGAGATGCGGTGCGCTTAACCCACCTTTCGTTTAGGCATCTCCACGGCAGAGCCGGACGGTATCTTCCATGCGCTGACCTCCTGTTCGGCCCGTTCTTTTGTGATGCCGTATCTCTCCTGGATTTTTCCTACCAGACTATCTCTTTTGCCTGCGATCACAGTCAAATCGTCATCGGTCAGCTTGCCCCATCTTTCTTTCACACCACCCTTGACCTGATTCCATTTGCCTTCCACTTCGCTCCAGTTCATGAAAACCTCCTCCGACCGCACGTTTTTCGCCTCTGTACGAGGGTCCGTAAAAAGATGAATACGCCAAGACAACAAAAACAAACATCCAGCCGGCCAAGTAGGTGCGCGAAATAATAGCTGTAGATCTGTAAAACCTCTCAGGCAGCACCCCCGATGCTCGGAATTGTGCTGTGTCAGCTTCGCAGTCTTGAAATGTCGGCTCGTCAATGAGAACGAGCACATCAAAAGGTTCGATGTTCTCGGCTTGTGTGGCAAACAGCGTCTCGTGGAGATCACCGCCGAACCAAAGGTTCTTGCGAAGCGCGGCAAGGAAAAGGAGATGGCGACGAATATGTTCCGTCCGCCAGAAAACGGTCAGCACTCGATATCTGAACTGGACATTCTCACACGCGCGACGCTCCCATGACGTTCGGAGCGCAATGCCAGCAGGGGAATAGCGGCCCGGCTTGTTGAGTAACCATTCCGGCCCTGGCAGGAAATCTGGCAAGCCCCACCAGCGTTGGCGGGGGGAGAATTGTCCGATTGGGAATCTTGCGCCAACAGTAGCGGTGTAGTGAGAAGAAAGATGAAAACAATGGTGTTCAGTCGTTTGACCAAGTTGGCCTCCCGTATAGAGCCCCACCATGCCAACAGAGCGCGAGACTTGTGAAGGTAAAGAGTCTGTAAAGCAGAGTCAAGTCGTGCAGATATGGGAAAGCAAAGCATCGGCTCGTCTCCGTTGTGACGTGTGTTCAAGGACTTGGCGCGCTCTGAGTGCTTCCGATTCGACCGGACACACCCAGCAATCACCTTAACGGATATCCCAAGTGACGCCCAAGGGGGCAGCGCAAAATCAGGGAAAAAATCCCGGCAGACGGCGACGCGGCCTGGATTGCGAGCAACGAATCGCAGCTTTCGCGCATCCCTAAAGCGCTGCGCAACCTGGAAAACTAAGGAGGAAACAATGGCGGAGTCATGCCGTATTCACAAAGAACACTCGCATAAGCACGGTCCCAAATGCGGGCATACCGCTGTCAAGCATGAAGGACATACCGACTACCTTCACGACGGACATCTGCACCATGCTCATGAGAATCATGTTGATGAGCATGTAATCGCGATCGATGCGAAGCATCCGGCGTCAGTCGAGACCCACCACGATTGCGGAGGCCACACCAGCGACCACAAGCACGCCACGGGATGTGGGCATGAAGCGGTTCCGCATGGCGACCATACCGACTATCTGGTCAAGGGGCATCTTCACCACCAGGAAGGAGGAAAATGTCGCGACCATGGATCGATAGAGATTATAGAAGTTCGGGCCGCGTGATCCGGCGCACAGGCACTCAAAAAGAAGCGAATGCCCGACATTGTTAAGGCGGTACTAGTTTTCGTCAGCAGCAACAATGTTTCGAGCCAGGCTCGGGAAGCAGAACACGCCCCAGCGACTGACAAAAGCTTCGTCCCGAGGTGCATACCCACGCAGTTCCGCGCGCCAGAAGCAGAGCAGTGGCCACGTGCGGTACCCGCCACCCGTGACAATCTCCACCTGCCGGGGAACCGCTGCGGAACAAGCTGGAACCTGGCGCCGTTCCGAAAAGGAGCGGCACGCCGACGGGAAGAGAGGGCAGTGACTGATCGCCGACAGAGGCAGGTGCCCCTTCCGCAAAAAGGCCAAGCAACAGGTGATAATCTGGCGGCTTCCCCCTATTGGACTAACTCCTCGGTCAGTGTGGCGCCGCCCATGGAGGCGAGCACCGCACTGATCTTGACGACTTTGCGGCCGTCGGGAACCACCCAGAGTGTTTTCTTGTCGGAGCCTCCGTCGGCAGAAGAGATCTCGACGCGCAGCGCATTGAAAGTGCCTGCAGGAACCTGCACTTGTTCTTTGCCAGCGACGCTGAGTTGCAGCAACTTTACCTTCTGTGTCTGGACATCGAAGTTGCGGAAGGTGGTCGTGTAGCCTTCAGCCAGAGGCAGGCAGGCGATGACTTGATCCGAGCCGGCGGCATCGGCAAACAGGGGCCCGCCCAGGTCCACGTCGATCTGCTTGTCTTGTCCGTTCATGCTCATCTTGCCGGCGGCTTTATTGCCTGCGAAGTCCAGATCGATGGCCACCGGCCCTTGCTTGACGTTGCGCGTCAGCAGTATGAGGCTTCCTTTCTCGAGCTTCGCTACGTCGGTCGCCGAGCCTTGGGGAGTGTCCATCTGATCGGTTGCAGTCCACGAACCAGGGCCATCCTGGATCGAGGTCGACACTTTCAGGCTCATCTGCTGGCCGCCCATTTCAATCTTCACCTGATAGTTGTAGGTGCCAGCCTGGAGGTCCATGGCGGGCTTGGGCGAGCCAACGGTTGCGGCATCCACCTTTTTGGCGAGGATCACGGTTTTGGGGTCGACAGTAATTTCCTTCAGACGCGCGCTCTCCTCGGATGTGCCGCCCTCCTGATATCTACCGCCGAGATGGGTGGCGAAGAATCTCTCCGATGCCATGAAAAGCGCAAGATTGTTGATCGGTCGCGCGAAGCCATGGCCTTCATCGGGAGCGAGAATGTACTCGACCGGGAAGCCTCGGTCGCGAAGCGCAATGACGATCTGTTCTGCCTCGCGGCGATTCACGCGTGGATCGTTGGCTCCCTGCGCCACCAGCAGCGAAGTCTTGATCTTATCGGCGGAATTCAGGGGCGACTCTTCCATCAGCATTTTCTTGCCTTCCGGCGTGCTGGGGTCGCCCATGCGCTTGTAGAACATCGTGCGGATCGACTCCCAGTACGGAGGAATAGAATCGAGCAGGGTGATCAGGTTGGAAGGGCCGACGATGTCGACCGCTGCCGCATACAAGTCCGGAGTGAAGGCAACACCGGCGAGCGTCGCGTAGCCACCGTAGGAACCGCCGATAATGCCCACGCGTTTGGGGTCGGCGATGCCCTCGGCCACCAGATACTTCACGCCCCAGGTGATATCGTCCTGCATCTTGCGGCCCCACTCCAGGTTTCCGGCGTCAAGAAACTTCCTGCCATAACCAGCCGATCCACGGAAGTTGGGCTGCAGGACTGCGTAGCCCCGATTGGCGAAGAACTGAGCCAAAGTATTGTAGCCCCACTGATCCCGTCCCCAGGGCCCGCCGTGCGGAAGCATGAGCGTGGGAAGATTCTTGGGTTCGACTCCCTTGGGCAGCGTGAGATAAGCCGGAATCTCCAAACCGTCGGAAGACTTGTAGGTGATCGGCTTCATCCGCGCTAGATACTCGCGAGGCAGTTTCTCGCGTACCTTAAACTGCGGCGTCAAGGTATGCGTCTTGCGTTCGAAGAGAAGAGTCTCGCCGGGTTCGATATCGCTGACGGCATTGACAAGCCAGCGTTGCTCGTCACGCGTGCGAGAGACTACGAGGATTTCGTGATCCGGAAACTTGTGCTCGATCCAGTGAACATCGTCTCCAAATGCTTTGCTCTTGTAGTAAGTCTTGGCCCGGGCTGCGATGTACCAGGTTTCCACCAGTTCATCGTCTGCCTCGGAGAACAAAGCACCGCCGAAATCGACTTTGCCCAGAGGGTCGGACTCGACCATCTCCGCCTTGCCGGTCTGCGGATCCAGCAATTCCAGCGAGGTCAGATCCGTGCCCTTGTTGCTTTCGATGTAGAGGCGCTGATCTCCGGGTTGAAACTGGAGCGGGGAGCATTGCTCAAACACGGAGCAGGAATAGATTTTGGTGAAGCCGTCGGAATCGACACGCAGGAACTCCGTGTCGCCGTTTTCCGCGCTGCGTGTGGCCATCCGGAGTTGACCTTTAAGATCGAATACCCAGCCAGTAATGCGCTCGGTGTTTTTGCGCACAAGTTCCTTGGTGCCCGATGAGATCCTGAGCCGATAAAGATCGTGCCAGGCCTTATCTCGGTCGTTGAGTCCGATGTAGACAATGTCCGGATCGCTCTTTGGCACTTCGTATATCAGAACCCGCACGCCTTTCAATCCGGTGAGATCGCGAGAAGGTGGCGCGTCGGCGCCAGCGGCGGGCTTGGCCGCCGGATCGACGGCGTAGACATTGAAGTTTTCGTCTCCGTCTTTGTCCTTGGCGTAAAGGATGAACTTGCTGTCGCGTGTCCAGAAATATCCAGCGACCGGCCGCTTCGTCTCTGTCGTGAGCAGTCGTGCCGCGTCAAATGGCTCTTTCACGGCTTTTACGTAGACGTTGCGCGTGTCTTTCCACGGCTTCAGGAAAGCGATGTACTCGCCGTCCGGAGAGAGCTGCGCGTTGGCAATTTCGGGGTTGCCGAAAATCAGATCGCGGTCAATGATGGGCGGCGGGCCGCTCGCCTGGCCGGCGGCGATAGCAATCGAGGCGAACAGAAAAACGCAAAGGGGGAGGAGACGCGATTTCATGGGAGTTCCTTTCTGCTAAAAACTGGGAACACGAAACCTGCGGTCAATGAGGCACACGATATTCTCCCCCAGCGCCTGACTGGGTGCAAGCTGGCGCAGCCGGGAATGCGGCTGTGTATCTAGAGCTGTGTATCTAGAGATGATAGCCAGTGATGAGTGTCTCGGCGTTGAGTGTTGGGCGCGTGTCGCACTCGAGTGACAGCAAAGCGATTTGCGCGGCTCGAAACCACTGCCGGCAACGGCTGCGTGCTTGCCTGATTTCGCCACAGCCTCTTGGCTCCCTGTCCCCAGGTCGCCACTGGCCCTTTTGGCGGCACACCAGCTTTCCCCAAGGAGGCAACTCAGACGAGTCTTGACATGAACTATATCGGCACGGACGCGCACAAGGAAGCGTCTGATCGCTGTTCTGACTGACGGTGGCAAGCTACCGAGTTTTCATAACGCTGGCTGTCCATCAACCAGCATTTTTTTCAGAGCGAAGACCTGGAAGATCCGCTGTTCTCCGATTGTTCCGATCGTTGGGTGCACGAACTCCACGCTGATCTTGCTGTCCGGAGGAACTTCTTTCGGTCGGGGAAAGGTGAACTGGAAAGTTTCGTCCTTGCAGTTGTAACTCGTTAGACTCAACCTCTCGGTTCCGGTGTTGAGGAAGACCTTCATGCTCTGTTTCGACAGGCTCTGGCCCATCCAGTACGTGCGCAGCTGGCTCTGGTAGTTCTGGACGTTGGATTGAAACGTCACGGCAACAATGATGCGGTCCGGAAAGCTAGCGCTGAGGAACTTGGTGACATTGGCGTCAAAAGCCGCCTTTTGCTCTGCGCTCATTTTGTCATAGTGCGCGTTGATTTGGGACGAGCGGACCTGAGCCTGGCGAACCGGCTGGGCAGAGCGAAACTGTATCGTGTAGGTGACCTTCGGGTCGTCTTCCAACTCGCCGCCGGGAGTCGTTTTGGTTCCCGAAATGTTCTGAATGCCACCTAAAGTCAGTGTGGTGGCCCACGGAGACTCCTCAAGCATCTTCTGCGTCTCTTCAGCTGTCCAGCTCTGATACGGCTTCTTGACCCAGAAATCGCCTCCCTTTGCCGCCAGAAGTATGGCAAGGCAGACGAGTATGAGCAAAGCTTTCCTCAGTTTCGGCATACACGCTCTCCTCTCTCGAGTTTCCTCTCAAGTTAAAGATGCGGACATTGTACTAAGCAGAAAAAGCCGGACCCATTCCCAACGACGACGGGACTCACGCTGCCGACTAAAACATCCGCGCAGATTTCAAGCTGTTGCCCGAAAACTGACCATCGGCGGCAACCACCTGCTATTGAACTCAACAATCGAGCGTAGCCGAAGTTATGCCGGAGAAATCCCAAGCGGACTCCACCCCTGGCCGGCAATCGCGCTGGAACAAGCTGCGTATCCTGATCAGAACACACCGCGGGTACGGAGCGTTACCGGAACAGCCGTCCCGTTTCATTACAGCCAACCTGCCTTTCTATTCAGCGAAAGCGGGAAAATGGCGGCCACCCACGCGCGGCGCATCTTGGATAGATAGTTTCACCGTAAAATTAAAAACAGTGCTTCGCACAGGCATTGGAACAACGCCGTGCCCGCGAGGGGCTGATGACTGCGCATTTTACCACCACACTGTCCGGCGGCACGGCGCGGATTGGGAAGCAAACAGTATCAGTATCGGCTGGGTTTGCGACGACCTGAAAGCCGAGATGGCTGGTCTGGCAAGAAGGCTGTGAAGTTCTCCGAAGTCCCGATGGTGGTTCGACTACCAGGATCCAACTCCCCGGTCGGTCTGAACCAGTCAAAGCATCCCTTGGCTGATAAGCCTGACATGAAGCGTCCCTGTTCCAGATTGCCAAGCGCACCCTGGCCTGACTGACTCCAGAGTCGTCGGCAAACAAGAAACGATGCTTGTTGCGGCGGGCGAGTTTCCGTTCACGACCAGAGCGCACGGCGCAAATCTTCGCACGAATTCGCAGAAAGGGCACCAGTCAGACCTTTGCGAACGTGGTTCCGGACTCGAACCTTATTTAATTGCATATACCAGCGATTCCCGCGTAACCGGGCTGTCAGCCGAAATCTATCGTAAGCCGCGATCAGCAGACGCCTACAATGGCAAAATGACTCCGCAGGATTCCAGGCTGTCCCGCCAATTGGGACTGTTCGACGCGACCATGGTGGTGATGGGTGGGATCGTGGGCGCAGGCATCTTTATAAATCCCTATGTGGTTGCGCAGCAAGTGCACACACCCGCGCAAATTCTGGCGGCGTGGATTTTCGGCGGTGTCATCGCACTAGCGGGTGCGTTCATCTGGGCGGAACTGGCCGCGCGAATGCCCGAGGTGGGCGGGCAGTATGCGTATTTGCGCGAGGCGTACCATCCGGCAATTGCGTTTTTGTACGGATGGGTGCTGCTGCTGGTCATCCAGACCGGCGGCATGGCCGCGGTATCGATCACCTTCGCACGATATTTTCTGGAGCTGACCGGATGGCGGGTGTCGGACTGGGTGGCGGCGACGGTTGCACTGGGCCTTCTGACTTTGATCAATTGCCTGGGCGTGAAGACTGGCGCGCGCACGCAGAGTGCCCTGATGGTGATGAAGCTCGTTGCCATCGCGATGCTCGTGATCGGCGGTCTGGTGTGGGCAGGACACGCAACCGCAGCGCCGCGTCAGGAGAGGGCGTGGAACTGGGGATCGTTCGGGGCGGCTATGGTACCGGTGCTGTTTGCTTACGGAGGATGGCAGACCGCGAACTTTGTCGCCACGGAGGTGCGAGATCCGAAGAAAAATTTGCCGCGTGGGCTGGTGATGGGAGTGCTGGGCGTAGTCGTGCTCTATACGACGGTGAGTTGGATATGCGTGCGCGCGCTCGGACCGGCCGCGTTGGCAGACACGCGTACGCCGGCGACGGCCGTGATGCGGATGGCAGCCGGAGATCGGGGTGCAACCTTCATCGCGGCGGCGATTGCGATCTCGACGCTGGGATTTCTGAGCCAGTCGATCCTGACGGCGCCGAGAGTTTACTTTGCAATGGC
>Ga0123356_10005969_pt1 | contig 12361 bp, 7 predicted proteins | sample TergutEmb28metaG_2_FD_92546 | JGI IMG/M metagenome (GOLD analysis project Ga0123356, IMG submission 92546) | Embiratermes neotenicus P3 segment gut microbial communities from Petit-Saut dam, French Guiana - Emb289 P3 | ecosystem: Host-associated > Arthropoda: Insects > Digestive system > Gut ... | reverse complement strand
CTGCATGTCGGTAGCTGCGTGGAGATGGGAATTTTGGGACAGTGTACTTCACGAGTATGGTCACAAACTTCAACACCACTTTGGAATTTGGGGACTTTTTAACATCCCGCCTTTTGGAGAGCACCGCGCAGTTGAAGATCAGATAGCAAATCGCAGGAACAAAAGTGACGGTATACGTATGGCATGGTCGGAAGGCTGGCCGACGTTTTTCGCCGTTCTGGTTACCCAGTATTTCGCCAGCGATTTAACGGGTGTTCCGCGTGCAAACACCACTTTTTACAGAGATGATTTTGATTTGAAAGACACACATTTCATGGGCGAGGGCTGTGAATTGTCCGTAGCTCAGGCTTTGTATCACTTGTATGACAATGACAGAATCACACAACGCTGGGATACCATTGCATTGGGTCATTCCGTGATGTGGAAGGCTGCAATCAGTTCCAAAGCAAATACAATCTCGGAGTTTTTAAACTACATCAGGCCAAGATATCTTTACGGTGCGGATGACTATGCCAGCTTGGGTGAACTTTTGTCAAGGCTTGGTATGTCTTCCACCAGCTTAAGTTTGTCGGGGTCTAAACTTACTTGGAGTGCTGGCGGTACGTCAAGCAACACTTTCAATGCTTTTGAAGTGTCGTTTTATGGCTCGGGCGTTCAGATATACAGAACACTCAGGCAAACAAGTACAACTTATATAATTACGGCCGAGATTTGGGAGTGGTTATTAAATTCATCCGGTCAGACAACGTTTTATGTTCAGATTATGTCCTATCAAACCAACAGCCCGATGACAGGGGCGTACTTTTCGGCAATGTTAAGCTTTTCGATACCCAAAGAGCAACAGGAATCAATTACGTTCAGCAGCGGTACCCGCATAGTCGAAAAGGAAGTTGTCCTGCGCGCCGGCGGATATTTGGACCTGACTGTCACTTTCCCGGTTACCAGTTATAAAACTTTTCAAACTTTCGGGCTTTTGGACAGTTACCTGGAATTGTACGATTCGAAAGGTACACGAATTGCTACTGACGACGACAACGGATATAAACTTAACGCATACATCAATTATTATTGCCTTGCCAATGTCCAGTATCGTTTGCGCGTAAGGTTTTTTTCTGCGTCACGAAACGGTTTGACAAGGCTTATGGTGTCGCAAGGGTATGGTTATAACACGTTCAACACTTTGCCAAACTGCTACACCGGCAGTTACCTTACGGGGTTGAAACAAGATTCTGTAAGGCTTCTCAAGTTTACGCCCTCTTATACAACGTATTATCGCTTCGGAACACTGCCATATGGCGAGTCTATCGATACTTACCTGTATATCATCGATCCGGGCAGCGCAGAATTAACGGCTTATCGGAGAAACGGTAACACATATGATGATGACAGCGGAGGAAACTGGCAGGCTTTTATAAATACCTGGCTGCAGGCTGGCGTTCCGTACCTCATTGTGTTTTCAAGATATAATCCGTCAACTGTTACCGCGGCTAATCCGGGGAACGAGTTTGTTTATTTCATCAGCTGACTTAATTTATTGTGATTACTTTTTCGAAAAAAAGGGGGAATTATGAAAAAGTTTAAAAAAGTTGTTGTTTTCGCGCTTGTTGTCTTGTTTGCTGTCGGCAGTTTGGTTGTCGGTTTGCCACAGCCGCATTTGGCTTCGGCATCTTCACGGGAATCGTTTTCGCGGGAAAGAACTGAACGGTTTAATCAGCAAGAGCAAGAGCAAGAGCAGGACCAAGACTCGCAGCAGGAGCAGGACTCGCAGCAGGAGCAAGAGGAACTTGCAGAGACTTTTGATAAAACAAAGAGGGATTTCGATAATTATTACACAGAATCAATCGAAGCGGATATAACCGGTTCACCTTTTGATATTTCGTCAAGTTTTGTTGTAAATTTCCGCATTGACACATCGTACGAAGTCAAAGAAGTCACATATAACTCGTCCGGTTTTAAGGTTGCTTTGCTTAGGTCGAGGGACATCCTATCTGTCCCGGTGAGGTTGACTTATGCGGGCAAAGATGAAGATGAAAAGGACTGTTTCTTTCAACTTGTTGCCGTGCTTGACGCTGAAGAGGCGGTTTTGGTCACAATCGTGTATGGATACATGACCAAGGCGGGGCTTTTCTTGACTTATTCGCCAAACGACGATGCGCAGAGCCTGTATTACGATTATCTTTTGAACTTGGGCAAGATTGAAGAGTCCGAATATGATGAACTTGCGGAAGAACTTGTCTCGCGCAGGTCAGTTACGATTGACAGCAGCGTGCGCTATATGAAAAATTCGAATGCGCCAACCCGGATCAGTGACAGTATCCGCTGGCAGGACAGTAACGGCAGGTTGCAACCCTTGCGGTACTCGAAAGTAGTTCTTTACGTAAACGGAAAATCCAAAGCCATAGCATATACCAACGCCAACGGTAATTATACTTTTTTACATACCGAGCCGAATTCAAAGCCATATACAATCTACGCCACCTTTCTTTCGGAGGGTGAAAACACACAAGTTCAAAGCGGCGGCAAGAGTTATGCGCTGAAAACACCGACGTGGACTGTTACGAACGGGGCGAATCTTTCATATCACGGGTACATTCCCAATACCTGGACCGAGGGACAGGCTTTCAGTGTTTCCCAGGCGCTTATCATGGGGGCGAAGTATGTTGAAGCCATGGGCTCGACAGCCCCGCAGACGACATGCACCTTCCCGGCAAGCGGTAACTTTTACAGCAGCGGTCCAAAAATCATCTCGATAGCTGCGGATGCACACAGGTTTTGGGACATTATTCTGCACGAGTACGCCCACCGCGTCCAGCATTATTACGATATCCAGGACAATCCCGGCGGGTCGCATATTGTTGATAATGATCAGATTGCTGTGCGCGGAAAATCCGGCGGCATACGTATGGCTTGGGCAGAGGGTTGGGCGACATATTTCAGCACTGTTGTAACACTGTACTTTGGCGGTTTGCTGGGGGATATACCGCTGATAAACGATACGTTTTATGATTCGTATTCATTTACCAGCACCGGAGTTCTGTTTGAATGGTCAAGAAATCTGGACGGCGTGAATCCGAATGGTGAAGGTTGCGAGATGTCAGTCTCATGTGTTTTGTACCATTTATTTGACGGTTACAAAAGTTCGCAGCCTTGGGATACAATTACACTTGGTCACAGTGGGATTTGGAAGTCTACTTTGAATTCCAAGGCAAAAACTATGTCGGCGTTCCTTAATTATCTTAACATTTCGCACACTTCCGGTGCTTTGGGCGAAATTTTGTCGCGGAACGGAATGTCATCGCTGGGTTTAACTGCAGCAAGCGCCCTGTCGTTCGCGGCTGCACCGACATTCAAGTGGACGGCGGGCGGTACGCCGACCATGAATTTCAACAGATTCACCTTTTTTATTTACGACGGCAACTTTTCGGCTTTTTTTTCGATGACTGCAACAGGCACATCGTATACGGTACAACTCAATACGTGGCAGCAGATACTGATACACTCGTCCAGTACAAGCTTTCACATCATAATCGCGTCGTTTCAGACAAACACTCCGTCGACGGGACCGTACTATTCTGCAAGATTTACGTTTACAAAACCACAGGTTACTAATCAGCAGCAAAACTTTACTTTTTATAACACCACGCGAATAATTGAAAGGAAGGTTACGTTGGCAGCGGGTACTTATATTGACTATAATGTCACGTTTCAATCTGTAGGGTACAAAACCTTTCAGACATTCGGACCGCTGGATACCTATATGGAGTTGTACAACTCGACGGGCACTTTGATTGCCTCTAATGATGACGGGGGATACAATCGCAACGCTTTTATTACCCACTATTGCCAAGCCAACGTTGGGTATCGCCTGCGGGTAAGGTTTTACTATGCATCAGAGCGTGGCACTTCACGCGTTATGATGTCGCAGAGTTATTATTTTGATTCGTATGGTACGCTGCCGAAAGCGCTTGCCGGTACTTATCAATATGGGCTTGATTTGAATTATTCATGGCCTATGAAGTTTACGCCGGCAACAACAAAAAACTATACAATAAAGACGGACAGGGTCAACTCTGTTTGGGGTTACATGGATACTTACTTGTATCTCATTGATCCGCGCAGTGTGGAATTGACAACAGCAAAACTGGACGGCAACACGTATGATGACGACAGCGGCGGCAACAGGCAGGCAAAAATTACATCAAGGCTGACCGAAGGTGTTCCGTATCTTGTTGTGCTTTGCCTTTACAATCCGTCAACTGTCTATTCAAGTAATCCCGGTTACCAACTTAAGGTTTCCGTGTCCTGAATAAAACTTACGAGCGGCTTCTGCCGCTCTTTTAATTTCGACAAAACTCTTGTCATATTCAAAGTGCCGATTTCATTTACTTGGATATGGAACCAATCAATGAGGGGAGGAGTAAAATGAAAATGCAATTCACAAAACGCAAAAAAATTCTTATTTTGGTAGGTATGTTCGCGCTTCTAGCCGTGACCGGATACCTCAATTTCGCGCTTAATAAGGGTGGCTCGACACCGGCTGGCGGCGGCACCCAAAGTTCCGCGTCGTTCTTTACCACGTTCCACGCCCAGCGCGCGGATGAACGTACGGCAAGCATTGCAATCTTGACAAGCATGTCGGCGGAAGACAGCGGTTATTCCGAAACAATCCGCAACAATGCGGCGAATCAGCTTTTGACCCTGCTGGCAAACATTCAGTACGAAAACACGGTCGAGGGTTTAATCAAAGCCCAGAACTTCGAGGATGCCATAGTCATGAAAACCAACGACAACATCAACGTAGTTGTCAAAGCGGACGCCACCCGCGAGGAACAAGCCCAATTTGCGCCAAGTATCCTGCGCGTCATCCGCGACCAGTACAGCGCGGAAGCTTTCGGCGAGTTCGACATCGAGAAAGTATTTGTAAGCTTTATGGCGTAACCCCGTCAGACTTCGCTTGCACATCTCCAGCGCTTATAAGGGAAAAATGTCAGCCAACTGACATTTTTTTTAAGTGTCGTGGTGAAAATTTGATAGACAATCAAAAAAAAACATGCTAGGTTGAGTTAAATCGGTATTCTTTGGATACTTTTTGCGAAGAATACTGTTGTAATTTATTTTGGGGGGAAATATGAAAAGACTAAGGGCTTTTGCGGTTGCATTAATTTTTGTAACTTGCGGAATCGGGATGTCGGCGTGCAGTTTGTTCGGATCAAATCTTCGTGACCAGGAGGAACTTACCATTGGTGAAGTTGGGCACGTGCGTGTGTGGGAAACGTTCCAGTTGATGACATCGGGCGGCAGCGGTACTGGTGAAGTGACGTTTGAACTTGTGTCCGGTACGGCGGTTGTAACAAGTGAGGGCTTTGTCAGCGGCTTGACCGAAGTTGGCGAGGTCGTTGTGAATGCAACAAAGGCAAAGGATTCAAAATTCAAGGCAATAACCAGCGAAGAGTTTTCATTTACGGTAAACAAAGGTTTGCAAACGGTTTTTTCGATTACCGCTGTCACCGGCAAAAGGATGGAAGATACGTTCCAGTTGGCAACAACGGGCGGCAGAGGCACTGGTGAAGTGACGTTTGAGCTTGTTGACGATGAACTCGGTTCAACTGCCACGGTAAGTTCAACCGGCGAGGTCGAGGTTTTCAAGGCAGGCGAGATAACAGTAAAGGCAACCAAAGACGGCGATGTAAATTTTGAAAGCGGCACAGCGCTTCGCACGATGGCTTTCGGCAAAAAACTTCAAGAGGCGTTGGTGATTGACGCGGTTGGCACGATAACTTTCGGTGATGCGGACTTTCAGTTGACAACAGACGGCGGCAGCGGTACCGGCAGTATTACTTTTGAACTTGTGTCGGGTACAGCCGGAACAGTAAGCGAAACCGGTTGGGTTGAAATCTTGGGCGCGGGCAGCATATCAGTTAAGGCAATAAAAGCCGGCGATGAAACCTTCGATACAATGGAAAGCACCCCTTTGGTAATAACGATCGGTAAAGCGTCTCCGGCAACTCCTTTGGCTACGCCGGACGCGATTACCTATGATCCGAATAAAACTCTTGCGGATATTGAACTTCCTGCCGGTTGGACTTGGGCAGATGACGAAATCGTTCCGACACCTGCGGCAAGTGAATATCTTGCCAACTTCGCCGGCGACGACAATTACCAGCCTGTAACCAACGTTGCGGTTTCCTTGACAGTCAGCAAAGCAGAACAGGAAACACTTGCAGTTATGGACCCGGGCACAAAAACGTACGGCGGTGACCCTTTTCAACTTAACACAACCGGCGGATGCGGCACGGGAATTGTGACTTATGAACTTGTTTCCGGCACGGCGGCAAGCGTGGACGAAGGCGGATTGGTCGTTATCGCAGGGGTTGGCGACATTACGGTGAAGGCAACCAAGGCAGGTGACGCTTGTTACAACCAGGCGGAAAGCGCCGGGTTTACAATTACAATTCTGGCACAGCCGCTTTCGGAACCGTCAACCTCAATAACTATACAGCCGATGGGCGACACCGGAATAAGTTTTGAAGAACCCAAGATTTCCTGGACGGCGGTGGACAATGCCACAAGTTACAGCATTAAAATATTGGAGGAAGGTACGACGATTGTAGACAAAAACATTGGCAATGTATTTGAATATGAGTTTACGGATGCGGAACTCAGCCACAATACTGGTTATACAGTTTCTGTTATGGCTCACGGTAACGGTACGACATACGGTGTCTCCGACTGGTCAGCCGAAGAATCATATACGCATCGTCACAGATTGGCAACGCCAGAAAACGTGCAGATTGTGGTCAGCTATGAAACGGCGCCCACCAAGTCCGACGTCACATTGTCCTGGGATGCTGTTACAAACGCAAAAGGTTATTACATCTACATTAACGGAGTAAACAAACAAAGCATAGTCGGCATGATTTACGATTTCAGCGTAGGAACAGGTCCGATTCAAATGTATATAGAACCCGGAGATGAACTGGAAATTGTGGTTTGCCACCACGTTTCCCCGGGTTACAGAAATTCGCTGAAATCGACTGCAATCATTTGCCCCGCGGCTTAAAAACTTGTTGCCAGCAAGCATTAATTTGATTTATAATGCTTCATGAAAATCGAAAAGATCTACATCGGTGGATGGTTCCAGCGTACAATGTTGCACCTAAACGAAATTTATGAATTCTTGCAAGACGGTTCATCGCATCTTCCGCTTTCCGAAAGTCGCCTTGTTAAAAATCGCGAAGTTCTGGGAATAACCAAACTTGAACTGGTCGTTGAAGGGTTCGAGACAATCAAGTTTCAAACTCATAACGGAATCAGCGTGAAGATTTTGGAAGACGGGTTGATAACCCTTGGCAAAGCTGCAAACGCAAAAGATATCGAGGCGGACCTTGCCGAAATAACAACTTATTACGAAAAAATCTTTTCCCCGACATTAAGTTATCTGTTCAGTCTGGGCGCCCCTGTTCCCAAGGAACTTGCCAACATCAAGACAGTATACCCGTACTTTATTATCCTTAACAACGCCAAACAAGCGGAAATCGAAACATTGTTCACGCAAATGGACAAACAAAAGTACGCGACTTATAAAAATGACAACTTCGAGACCTACGGCGGCGGAAAATACTTCTTTATTAACATCAAAAAAGAAGGTGCCACAAAGGGTTTGGAACAATATATCGAGGAAACCATGTTCTTCCGCGAATTCAAAGGGCAATTGCACCGATATCTGAATCTGCACCGCACAATCTGGGAAGAAGTTGCGTCGCTGAAAGAAAAATCAAACATCAAACGCAACGAAATCACGGCAAATGCATCCCGGCTGAATGATATTTACAAAACCATCAACCTTGTTGAAACGCGCATCAATCAGATGGGCACGTATTTTAAAACGCGTGAAACAATTGCAAAAAATAACGCCGATTTTAAAAAATTTCTGGGTATCATGGAGTACAGGTACGAAACGGTCGGCGACACCTTGAACTATATCAAAGAAACTTGGACGATGACCAAAAACTATGTTGTCGCTTCGATAAAGCTGTTCGAAAGCCTAGAGAACCGCGTTACACAGAAAATCCTGAATAACATGAACATCATTTTCGGAGTCATGCTCAGTTCGACTTTGATTGGATTTCTTTGGTCAATCAAGGTTTTTCCGACGTTTTCGGTTTGGGGGCTGCTTTACAGCGCGATGATACTTGTCTGCGGCTTTTCGGCAATAAAACTTATCCAATTTATTTCCACACGAGGCAGACTGAAAATTTCCGACAAAGATTATGAAAAATTCAAGTAGCAAAAACCCGTGGAAATTAATATCAATCAGAAGGGGGAGGGAAATATGAACCTTAAAGGAAGTAAAACCGAAGAAAACCTGAAATATGCGTTTGCTGGCGAGTCGCAGGCGCGCAACAAGTACAATTTTTGGGCAGGCAAAGCAAGAAAAGACGGCTTGGAAGTCGTTGCACGGATTTTTGACGAAACCGCGGACAACGAAAAGGAACATGCGAAGTTGTGGTTCAAGCACCTTGACTTGATTCAGGATACTTATGAAAACTTGCTGATGGCTGCCGCTGGCGAACATGAAGAATGGACGGATATGTACAAACGTTTCAGCGAAACCGCGAAAAAAGAAGGCTTTGTCGACCTTTCCGCACAATTCGCCCTTATCGCAAGTATCGAAAAACACCACGAAGAACGCTATCGCGATGCGGCAGAAAAGTTAAAAGACGGCACCCTGTTCAAATGCATATGTTCGGGCAATCCGAACTGCGAGTGTACTTGGGAATGTTTAAACTGCGGATTTCATATCACGGGTAAAGACGCACCTAATGTTTGTCCAGCCTGTCACCACCCGCAGGGATACTTTAAACTGGATAACTGCGCAGATTGATGGCAAGCCGAACAAAAAACGCCGCGAGGGCGTTTTTTGGTTAATCTTAAGCCGAGTTCTGTATTTGGCGGTCATCTATCTTGATCTGTCGTTACCGGCAGACTCACGCGGTGTATGGGACGAATACGCAGGCGGCGTTTAGATTTCGTCCTCTTACCTTGCACCAAGTGGGGTTTGCATTTGCCACGAATGTCGCCATTCGCGCGGTGAGCTCTTACCTCGGGCGCAAGAATTTGCTGCCCGTAACGCTTTGAACGTTACGCCTTTTCAACCTTACCTTGCGGCGGTATGTTTCTGTTGCACTTTCCCTCGCGTTGCCACGGCAGGCCGTTAGCCTGCACCTTTGCCATGCGGTGCTCGGACTTTCCTCACTTTTACAAGTGCGACCGTCTGATTAACGAAAGCATTATACACCGCGGTGGCGAAAAAGTCAAGTTTTTCTATTGCTTTTCAGCGCACTTAATGATAGACTATCGTAATAAGAATAATTTGACGTAATCTGGTTTTGTACAAGGAGGAAATATGGGTAGAGAGCAACGCTTGACAAGAATCCGTGTCTATTGCGAATCCGTAAAATGCCCAAATCCTGCCGGACACGGCAAAGGACTTGAAAGTTCCGCCATAACGTACTTGAAATTAATGCAGAAGCTACGTGTACCCAGCGGAGAAGTAAGCGAAGCCGCAATGATGCGAGAGGCAAAAAAACAGCACGCAGACCCAAGCAGCCCGCACTATATCCAGCCGCACCTTCGGGTTGCAGAAGACAAAACAAACTTGTGATGTAAGAATCTTTTAATCTTGGCAATAATCCGAGTCATGCAGCTTGTTATATTTTCAAGTGCGTTTTTATCTTTGCTGGCGTATGTTATTATTTCGCGCCGTCCGCGGTTCGTCGGTTTTTCCTGCCTCAAGCCCGGCGGTACTGTGCGTGAACAGATTGTAAAGATCGAAAGACAACTGGCAAAAGGAAATGACAAGCTTCTTCGCGAAATCCGGATTTTTAATCATCTGCGACTTGTTATGCCGTGCAGGAACGGGGTGCCTGTCGTGTATGCACAGTACTTGGGGCGGCTGGTGTTGCAGCCTAGGTGGGTTTTGCGCGAAACAGACGGTTTTTTGCGCCTGCTGTACATCTGTGCGGCGGCGAATTTGTATGCGCGTACTTCGGATGCTTTGGTTCGGAGGCAGCTTTTAAAAAATTGCTTTTACGTGTTCGGGATGAAAGATGTTGTGAAAACAAAACTGCGGTGTTCGTTGCGGCAGAGAAGCCTTTCACCTTTCAGGCAAGCGGCTTTTAAATATTTGCAAGGGCGGTTTATTTTCAAGGAAAACCGCCTTGACAGACCATCGTACACCTTTTATCAGATGAACGGCGCGCGCGTCAAGCACTATGCCGACAAGGTTTTGCCGGTTGAGTGTTTTGAAACTTCAGCGGAGCGGTTTTCGTATTCTATCGGTGCGGACAAGTTGAGGTACACTCTCTCGCACACGGCGGACACGTTTTATGCCGTCGGAGATGGCAAAGCGGTTGGGCTTTACGTGCCTGACAAAGTCACTTTCGGAAGCAGCATCTGCGAAAAAGGCGACGAACTGAAGATTTACGTGTATGCAGGTCCATCAGCAAAGAAAATCTTCATCATTCACGGCAAAACCAAGGCGGACATTACCGCAACTGTCGCAAGGGTCAAGAAAATGCGCGGAAACCTGGACTACCTTTTAACTTCGGGGGAGGCGCGCGAAGTTTCGCAGCTTGAAAACCTTTTCCGGGCTGCGTGGGGAAGCCGTTTCGTGCGCGGAGATGGTCTTAAGGACAAATCCGCTGCAGCATGCAAACTTGTGCCTACGCTGTTTCTGCCGACGCTTGTTAAAACAGTTGAAAACTCGGACGATTTTTTTGCGGTTGTGGACTCTTTTAAACTGTTTCGCCGTATCGCCGAAACTGGCAACAGGTTGAACATTGTTTTTTTATATTCTTCAATGAACGACTTGTGCCAAGAAGTTATCAAAACCTTTGCCAGCGAAACCGAAGCGCGTGACATGATTGCAGCAGGGGTTTTCCTGTTCTTTGTTGATAGGGTGACCGCAGATGACAAAGCTGTTAATTATCTGTCACTTATGAGCGAGGCAAAACTCCCCCCTAGCAGGCGAAGCGGCGATGCCGAAAGCGACGGGGCGGTTGAACTTGTCGCACACATCTCGAATTCCTATCCGATTACGCACACGGTTTACGTGCGGAACACTGTTGCGAAGGCACGGTCGGCAAAGATAAGGATTCCGCTGGATGTAGGCAGCGATACGGAAGGACTTGCTTTTAAAACGCCGGCTGTGTGCAAGCAGGTTGGTGCGAACTGTTTGGCGACACCGCTGAAAACATCGGCGCGAGGTTTTGGTTACAAACTTCCTGCCGGCGCGGTTGTGCTTGACGAGCTTGGGCGCGAAATAGGCGAAAAGGAAACCGTTTGCGAGCGCGTTTGGGTGCAGTGCAAAGTCAGTCTTGCTGCGCTGGAAGAAAAAGTCCTTGGAATTATCAAAGGGGAGGGGAACTTCTCGCGCGCCGAACGCAAGCAGGAGTTCATCGGGAGTTTGGAAAATATTAAGGTTTCGGATGGAGTTTTGTCAAAGCTGTTTGCTATGAGAATTACCGAAGGTCAGGACGAAAAACTTCTTTGTGCCTTGAAGACGGCAGTTAAAGACTTTGACCGCGATGTGTTTTTCGCGTTGCTTTCAAAGCGCGAGGGAATCTCGTCGGATGTGTATGCTTTTCTTGTCGAGCGCGTGCTTGGAATCAAGCTTTTGCGCGGGAAGATCCAGTTGATGCCCGCTATTGCGATTACAGGCAGTTTTCAGCTTGGCTTTACATATAAAGGTGCACCGTTTAGCTTCTGCGTCACCCAACGCGGCGGCGGTTTTTCGGTAAATTACGGCGGAGCAGAATACAAAAACTTCTTGCAAATTGCGGCGAAATAGTGTAAGTTGGAAAAATAAAAATCAAGGAGGTGCAACATGGCAAAAGACACCAAACTATATTCGGAAAAGGACCTTCGCCTCCAAGCGCATTGTGCCGTTGTGGATGCCGGTTTTTCTCCGCGACGTGTGGATTTTTCTGAACTGCAGGATGCGTTTGCATACCTCAGAGACAAACTCAGCCATGCAGCGGCGGTAGCATTCATTGCATCGGCGAAGAACACTGATATTCGGGCAGAAGATGCACTCGAAGCCGCAGGTTTGTCTCCGAAAAATCGGGATTACCGTGACCTGCTGGCGGAGTTTGAGTTTTTCAGAGACAAATTCGGTCAGGAGGTAGAACTCATTACAACGCCAAAAGACCTTCGCCTCCAAGCGCATTGTGCCGTTGTGGATGCCGGCTTTTCTCCGCGACGTGAGGATTTTCGTGAACTGGTGGATGCGTTTGCATACCTCAGAGACGAACTCGGCCATCCAGCGGCGGTAGCAATCATTGCATCGGCGAAGAACACT
>Ga0123356_10005968_pt1 | contig 12361 bp, 8 predicted proteins | sample TergutEmb28metaG_2_FD_92546 | JGI IMG/M metagenome (GOLD analysis project Ga0123356, IMG submission 92546) | Embiratermes neotenicus P3 segment gut microbial communities from Petit-Saut dam, French Guiana - Emb289 P3 | ecosystem: Host-associated > Arthropoda: Insects > Digestive system > Gut ... | reverse complement strand
GCCAACATTCGCACTTGTCAGCCCGAGAAAATCAGTGCAGAGTCACGCCTCCGCGCTCCTCCTCGCTCCTGGAGTCATCACGGAGCGCGGCAAAATGCGATCAAGACGACAATCGCGACAATCGCGACAATTTCTATCGACCCGGGTCACGCCGGGTCGGTGCGTCGCGTGACAGAGTCGCCCGGAGCGGGTTTCCGGAGAATGCGTGTCATCCAGTGCGGTCGTACAAGAGGATTGATCTGCTATGAGGACCATAACTATCTCGATGCTGGTGATCACTGCTGCATTGCTCGCGGTCTTCGCAAGTGTCACCCTGGCGGAACAGGACCGGCACACACCGAAGGTTCCCTATGGGCTGGCGTTCACCGAGTTCAAGGACTATGACAGCTGGCAGGATGTCGCGGTCAGCGAGACAGCCACCACCGTCAAGGCGGTTCTCGGCAATCCGCTGATGATCAAGGCCTACAAGGAAGGGATCCCTGACAACGGCAAGTCCTTTCCCGAGGGGGCCAAGATGGTAAAAATCGAGTGGAGCAAGAAGAAGGACCCCGCCTCGCCTTACGCAGTTGAGGTGCCGGATACCCTGAAGTCGGTCTCCTTCATCGAGAAGGACTCCAAGAGGTTCCCGAGCACACACGGCTGGGCCTATGCCCAGTTCAGTTATGATGCGGCGGCGAAGGAGCTCAAGCCCTCCGTGACGGGCTCCGAATGCGGCTATGCGTGCCACATGTCCGTCGCCTCGAGAGATTACATCTTCACGGCGTATGCGTTCCGGTAGGCGGGTGAGCACAAGTTGCCCGTGCCGAGGTCGCCGGCGTGCTTGACGGCTGGGCGCTCGCGCGCCGGCGCCGTGCTCAGCCTGGCTTACACCCTCGTTCTGGCGCTCAATGTGTCGATACAGGTCAGCAGCGCGTCGTCATCGCCGAAGCCACCCGCCTTCGTGATCATCGGCAACGTGCCCATCGCGGCGCGCAGCTCGGCGAGCGGCACGCCGGGCATGACTTCGCGGCGCACACACAGCGACAGACACAGCCGGCAAGGCATCGACGATGCGACGCGCCGTTTCACCTCCGGTCACGACAAGCCCGTCGCACGCTCCGTCGCGAATGCCGGTCACTGCCTGCTCAACAAGATCGCGCAGCGCCGCATGCCGAGCCATTGATCCGGGCAGGCACTCGGCGCTGGTGGCAAGCCACTTGACGTGGGACTGCGAGCGGGCCGCCTCGAGCTGACGTCGCGAGACGGGATTGATGCTGCCGACCACGAGCCACGGGCGCCGCGCGAGCGGCGCAGCGCATCGAACACCCGCGCTCGCGCACGACATCGGCAAGGTGCGGGCCAGTGCCCGCAGCAGCCCCGTCGAGCCGGCCCACAGCAGGTCGTGTCTCGAGGCGAACAGTGCGGCGATCGCATCCAGGTCCGCCTCGGTGCGTGCATCGACGGCCACGGCATCATGGTGCTCCAGCAGCGAGCGTGCATCGCAAGCCTCGCGCGCGACCGCCACCGCAACGCCGTGTGCGGCAAACAGCGCCGGTATGTGGGATTCATGGACCGGCAGCGAGGGATCGCGCCCGAATGCGGTCTGCTCGACGGGCACACCGTGCACGAGCACGCGCCCCCCTTCGGTCGTGCGTCCCGCCAATGGAAATGCAGCCGCGATCAACAGCTTGCGCCTGCCCGATGCGGCACGCACTGCGAGGCAGTCGCGCGCGACGCGGCCGCGCAAGGTCGAATCGAACTGCAGCACCAGCACATCGGCGTCGCGCCACGCAAGCGCAGCTGCCGCCGCGATGTCGGTGCCGCGAGCATCGCCATGCTCGCGGGTGTCGGTGTCAAGGCTCACGACGGCGGCGCGAGCCAGGCTGTCCTGCCGTGTCAGGACCGCGGTATCCCAGCCGCGCTCGGCGAAGCAGGCCGTGCCATCCAGAGCGCTGGTGAAGTCATCGGTGATGATGCGCACGCGCATGAGGTTTTCGTGCTGCGCTGGGTTATGCCGCGTTCACGCAGAGCTTCCTGCGCTGCACCTCAACGCCCGATGCGCTCACCCAGGCGTGCACCGCGCAACCACGAACCGCGCCCGCGCGGCCCTAGTGTGCCGGGGGATAGGCTGGCAGCGGCGCTGGGGGCTTTGGATAGACGCTCGGATGCTTCTGCAGCTCCTCCAGCAGGTAGTGGACTGCCGCCTCGAGCTGCACGTCGTGCCCGGCAAGCCAGTCGGCCGGGGAATCATCGACGGGGATGTCCGGGTCGACGCCGTGATTCTCGATGACCCACTGCGAATCGAGGCCGTAGAGTGCGTCCTCCGGGACGGTGATGTAGCCGCCATCGAGCAGGCCCCAGTCGCCGCGGATGCCGCGCACGCCGCCCCAGGTGCGCGTGCCCAGCAGGGGCCCAAGACCGTACTTCTTGAAGTAGAAGGGAAAGATGTCGCCATCGGAGGCCGAGTAGTGATTGATCAGGCAGACCTTGGGCCCGGCGATGAGCTGCTGCGGCACCGGCTGCACCGCTTGCTCACGGTTGACATCCATCCCGATGAGCAGCCGCCGCAGCCGCTCGAGCATGATCTGATCGACGAACCCCCCGCCGTTCCAGCGCTCATCCACCAGCAGCGCCTGCTTGTCGAGCTGGCTGTAGAACTGCCGCATGAACTGCTCCATGCCCAGCGACTCCATGTCCGATAGATATACGTAAGCGATGCGGCCGCCGGAAGCTGAATCCACCAGCTGGCGGTTGTGATCGATCCAGGCCTGCTCGCGCAAGGCCAGCTCGTTGGCCACCGGCTGCACGGTGACATCGTGGCGCTTGCCCTCGGGACGGTCCGCGAGCGTCAACCGCACTGTGCCATCCTGCTTGCCGACCAGCAGGCTGTAGGGGTCAACGGGAGCCTTCAGCTCGCTGCCATCGATCGCGAGCACGTAGTCGCCCGCATGGGCATCGACGCCGGGGGCCGTGAGCGGGGCGCGATATCGCTCGCGGGTGTTGTCGCCGGGATAGATGGTCGCGAGCCGGTAGCGTCCGGATGCGCTATCGAGCGCGAAGTCGGCGCCCAGATAGGCGGTGGGGACTTGCTTCTCCGCAGGCAAGCCATCGCCTCCACCGACGTAGGTGTGCGAGTTGCCGAGCTCGCCCTGGACCTCGCCGATGAGGTAGTTCAGATCGCTGCGCGAGCCCACCAGCGGCAGCAGCTTGCCGTAGGCGGCACGCACCTGCGGCCAGTCCACGCCGTTCATCGGCTTGATGACAAAGAAATCGCGCTCGAGGCGCCAGGCGGAGGCGAACATCTCGGCCCACTCAGCGCTCGGCTCGACTCGCTCGCGCATGTGCCCCAGGTCGAGCCTCTTCTTGCTCTCCTCATCACCCTTGCTGCCGCCCGGCTTCACATCCGCAATGAAGTAGTCCTTCTCGAGCTTGTAAAGGACCTTCTTGCCGTCGGCCGACAGCGAGTAGCTGCTCAAGCCTTCCACCAAGCTTGCGTCCTTGCGCTCCTTCATGTCGAAGACGTGCAGCAGGGGCTTCTCTCCGGGCAAGGGGCCATCGATCATCTGCGGTGCGGTCGTGAGATAGAACACCTTGTCGCCGCGCACATCGAGCGCGGCGATCTCGCCAGCCGGGATCGGCAGTGGCACGACGCGGGTCATCAGCCCGTCGAGATCGATCTGCAGCGGCTTGCTCGCTGCGGGCCTGAACTCAAGGGCAAGGCTCGCGCCGGCCGCGCCGGACTCCCCCTTCTCCTTCTCCTTATTCTTGTTCTTCGCCTTCCCGTCCTGCTCGCTGCTGCCGGTGTCGAAGGCACCCTCGTCGGAGCGCGGTGCAAAAGGCGAGGGCGTGCTGCGCACCAAGGTGGCGACGTAGACGCCAGTGGTCTTCAGCGAGGCGATGTTGAGCTCGGAGCGGCTCAGTGTGGGGTTCTCGTGCCGGGTCGACAGGAAGTAAAGATAGCGTCCGGCCCAGTCGAAGGCCGGACTGAAGTCATTGGCGCCCGGATCGCTGATCAGCCGACCCTGGTGCGACTCGATGCTGTAGAGCCAGATCCCGCTCAGCTGGTTGGCGCGGGTGAGGCTGTAGGCGAGCCAGCGGCCATCCGGCGACCAGGTGTAGTCGTGAATCTCCGCGTACGGGTCCTGCGCCACCTGCTGCGGCGCCCCGCCCGCTGCGCTGACGATCCACAGGCGGTGCTCGTTGTCGGAGAAGGCCAGGCGCTCGCCGCCGGCAGACCAGCGCGGACCGTAGAAGTAGCCTGCATTGAAATGAGTGAGCAGCCGCTCGGGCCCGCCCTCGGCCGGACGCACGGCGAGCTGCTGCTCGCCGTTCACATCGGTCGTGTAGGCAATGCTCTTGCCATCCGGCGACCAGGCGGGATGATCCTCGTCAGCCGCGGAGCTCTGAGTGATGTTGCGTGTGTTGCCGTGCTCGGCCGGCAAGGTGAACAGGTCACCCCGGGCGGAGAAGACAGCCCGGTTGCCGTTTGGCGCGAGATCATAGTCGGTGTGCCCCGCAGTGTCCTGCTCGCGTATCGCGTTGCGGGCATCCACCCAGAGAGGACCGGTCCGGGTACCGTCATCCGGGACGCTCACCGTGAGCTCGTGCAGTTGCTCGGAGGGCAGGTCGAGCACATACAGCTTGCCGCCCTGCTGGAACACAATACCCGCCTCCCCTGCACCGCCCGCGCCCAGGCTCGGGAAGTCGATGTCGTAGTCGGTGAAGTGTGTGATCTGGCGGAACTGCCGGGTCTCGGTGTCGTAGGCCCACAGGTTCTCACGCTGCTGTGCATCGTGGTCGGCCATGAAGTAGATCGTGTGGCCGTACCACATGGGGAAGGTCTCCGTGCCGGGCCAGTCGGTCACGTGCGTCAGCTGATGGCTCACGAGATCATAGATATCGATGTCCTGCGCTCGCCCGCCCTGATAGCGCTTCCAGGTGCGGAAGTTTCGGAAGATGCGGTTGTAGGCGATCTGCTTGCCCTCGGGCGAGTAGCTGAGGAAGCCACCGCGATCCAGCGGCATCGCCTGCGGCAGACCGCCCGTCACCGGCACGGTGAACAGGCGGGCGATCTGGCTGTTCCAGGCATCCAGACGGGTCAAGAACACGATGCTCTTGGAGTCCGGCGTCCAGGTGACCACCATGTTGTTCGGTCCCCAGCGCAACGGCGGGTCCGGCATGACGTCGGAGGTGAAGGTCAGACGCTGCGCCGTGCCCCCGCCGGCGGGAATCACATAGACGTCCGTGTTCCCCTGGTACTCCCCGGTGAAGGCGATCCAGCGCCCATCCGGGGAGAAACGCGGCAGCAAGTCACGTCCGTCATCCGCGGTCAGCCGGGTAGCGGTGCCGCCCGTGCGGGGCACGGACCAGAGGTTGTCGTGCGCGACGAAGACGATGGTGTTCTGATGCAGTGTCGGGTAGCGCATCAGCGTGTGCTCGGAGGGTGCCGCGCGAGCTGTCCCCAGAAGACCCAGAAGCAGCAGCCCCGGTGCGAGGCAGCGGGCGGCCGGCAGAAGCGAGTCGGTCATGGAGCCCTCATTTAACCCATCGGAGCAGTCGTTACGCGTATCCTTCGAGTCTACTTAAGGGCGCACAGGTGTGAGTCGGGGCGGCTCGCGTTTTTGCCCCAAGAGCGAAAATGTCCTAGGCTGGTCACACTCATGAACTTCTGCAATCAGTGCGCCGGCCGGGTCACGCTGCGCTTACCTCCCGGGGACCATCTGCCGCGTTACGTCTGCGACGCCTGCGGCGCGATCCACTATGAGAACCCGCGGCTCGTGGTCGGATGCGTGCCCGAGCATAACGGGCAGATCCTGATCTGCCGCCGGGCGATCGAGCCACGGCTCGGCTTCTGGACGATCCCCGCCGGCTTCATGGAGAACGGGGAGACCTTGCAGCAGGCTGCCGCCCGCGAGTCGCGCGAGGAGGCACTCGTGCATGTGCAGATCGGCTCCCTCCTTTCGATCGTGCATGTGCTGCATGCGCACCAGGTGCACGTGTTCTTCCGTGCTCAGTTGCCTGAGCCCACCTTCGGACCTGGCCCCGAGAGTCTTGAGGTCAAGCTGGTGGACACCGGGGAGATTCCCTGGCGCGAGCTCGCCTTCCCCAGCACGGAGTTCACCTTGCGCCGCTACCTCGAGGACCGGGCCGCCGGCCGCGAGCTCCATCACTTCGCCGACATCGATCGCCGCATCAGCCGCGCAACGCCCCCGCCCGCGGTCTGATCGCCCGCGAAGGCTTCCGCCGTGGCAAAATGGCTCTTTGTCTCTGGCCACCTCAACTGCCGCCCGCTCGGGCGGATCACGAAGGCAGATGATGCTCGGCCGGGGCGGTCCGGGTGAAGGCGCCTGTGCTCAAGATGCCGGCAATCTTCACCTTGGGAGTCCAAAACAGCTGAAAGGGCGCGCGCCGCCCGCTTCAGCTCAAGTGATCAAGCGGAAAGCGAATGACGTTCGTCGTTACCGAAAACTGCATCAAGTGCAAGTACATGGACTGCGTGGAGGTCTGCCCGGTGGACTGCTTCCACGAGGGCCCGAATTTCCTCGCCATCGATCCGGACGAATGCATCGACTGCACGCTGTGCGAGCCTGAGTGTCCCGTGGAGGCGATCTTCTCCGAGGAGGAATTGCCGGCCGGCCAGGAGCAGTTCAAGCGCCTGAACGCCGAGCTTGCCAAGCAATGGCCGGTGATCACCGAGAAGAAGGAGGCGCCCGCCGATGCGAAGGAATGGGAAGGCAAGCCGGACAAGCTGAAGCTGCTTGAGAAGTAAGGCGAGCTCGAGCCGGGCACGGTGAGCGTGGCGCATGGCGCCCGGCTCACCGCAGCCGCCCGCGCGGGCTCACCTGTGGCTGCAGCTATCTCTGCTTGATCTCCTGCAGGTGCTGCACGAGGAGGTCGGGGGGCATGTACCCCGGTACGAGCTCGCCGTCAGCCATCACGATCGCAGGGGTGCCCTCGAGCTGGAAGTCCTTGCCGAGCGCGTAGTGCCGGGCGACGGGATTGTTCGCGCACGGCTTCGCCTTCAAGGCCTGACCCCGCTTGGCACGGGTGAGGGCATCGTTGCGATCCGCCGAGCACCACACCTCCTCGGCCTTGGTCCAGGACTCGGTGTTGGGACCGGTGCGCGGGAAGAAGAGATAGCGCACCCGCACGCCCAGCCGGTTGTATTCATCGATCTGGCTGTGCAGCTGACGGCAGTAGGCGCAATCGACATCGGTGAACACGGTCACGGTGTAGCGCGGATTCTTGGGACCGAAGATGACCATCTCGCTCTCGGGAACTGCCCCGATCAGCTTCACGCGTATCTGCTTGCGCTGCAGCTCGGTCAGGTTGTTGTTCTTGGGCAGATCGTAGAGATCCCCGATGAAGGCATATTTGCCATCGGGGGTGACATAGACCAGATCGGCCCCGCGCGTGAGCTCGTAGATACCTGGCACGGGCGAGGGCCGCAGATCCTCCGGCCGCGCTCCCGGTATCTTCGCTGCGATCTGCACCCGGGGATCAGCCGGGGCCTGACCCTGAACCTGAGGTTGAGCCGGGGCCGGGGCTTGAGGACTGGGGTGCTCGGCGGCAAGCACCACGGAGAGCATGGCGCTCACGAGCCCGAGCTGCAGGAGGCGGATTTTGAACACGGTAAGGATCCTCGGGATGAAAGCGAGGCCGGAATTCCCTGTTCGACCCTCCCCCGCCGCGGAGGTTTCGGGCGGGTCGCTGCCCGGGGGCAGTGTAGCAGCGCGGGCAGGGCAAGCGGGAGTGGGCCTGCCGCGGCGCTCCGCGAGGTGAGCCGATCAACCCCTGGAGTGGTGCTGCGGGTGCAGATCCTTCATCCGCTCGCGCGCGACGTGCGTGTAGATCTGGGTCGTGGACAGATCGCTGTGGCCGAGCAGCATCTGCACCACGCGCAGCTCTGCGCCGCGGCTCAGCAGGTGGGTCGCGAATGCGTGCCGCAAGGTGTGCGGGGAGAGCTCCTTGGGGATTCCGGCCTTGCGTGCATAGCGCTTGATGATGTGCCAGAAGGCTTGGCGGGTCATGCGGTCGCCTCGCCGCGTCGGGAACAAGTAGTCCGTCTGGCGCTCGAGCAGGATCTCCCCGCGCGAGCCCTGCGCGAAGTCCTTCAGCCAGCGCATGGCCTCATCGCCCAGCGGGATCAGGCGCTCGCGATTGCCCTTGCCAAGGATACGGATGACGCCCTCATGGACGTTCACCTGGGCATGGCGCAAGTTCACCAGCTCGGAGACCCTGAGCCCGGTTGCGTACAGGACCTCGAGCATCGTGCGATCACGGTTGCCCAGGGGGTCGCTCACCACGGGAGCATCCAGGAGCGACTCGACCTCCTCCTCGCTCAAGGACTTCGGCAACGAGCGGCCGATCTTCGGCATCGCGATCTGGGCGGTGGGATCGTCGCGGATCTGCCCTTCGCGCACGAGGTAGCGAAAAAAGCGCCGGAAGCTGGAGAGCTGACGAGCCGTCGAGCGCGGTCGCGCTCCGGCATGCACGCGCCAGGCGATGAAGTCCTGCAAATCTGCGCGGGTGGTGCGCATGATGGGCACCGCACGCTCGGTGAGCCAGCGCGCCAGCGCGGTGAGGTCGGCTCGATAGGCTGCCAGCGTGTTGGATGATAATCCCCGCTCCATCCAGACGGCATCCAAAAAGTGGGACACCACCGGATCGACAGCATCGGCGTTGGAGCTCATGACGACTGCGGCAGCCTGGTTCAATTTGTTTCGTCTCGCTGGAATTCCGGGCGCACCGCCCGGGGCTCCTTGAAGTCAAGGAACCTCGCTATCCCGACCACCATTCCCGTAAGGGGTCGCCCCCGCCGGAAGTGCCGTACCCTCCCTTTGGATATGGCCATTGCAGCGCGGACGAGTATGGTGAGGGGGGCCGAGCTATCGACGTGATGACCTTCACATCTGGAACTTGGCATTAACATAAAGAGAACCAGTTCACATGCTCAGACATCTCGAACAGCCCGCCTGGGCGTGGCTTGCCGTAGCTGGATTAGCAGCCTTAGCGGTATGCGTTAATTCCGGCTCCTTCTGATGCACAGCCTCACGACCACGATGCAGGCCCTCCTTCAGCTTCCCCGGCTCGCCTACGCGCTCACCTATGCGCTGTACGTTGCGCTGCTGTTCCTCGCGCTGGGCCTCACCGCCACGCTGATCGGGGTGGTGCTTCCCGGCGTGCAGCGGCGCCGCGCCGTGGCCCGGGCGATGGCCCGCGCCTTCCTGTTTCTCGCCGGGATGCATGTGAAGGTGATCGCCCCGGAACGTCTGCCTGCGGGGCAGTGCGTCGTCGTGTCCAATCACGCCAGCTACCTGGACGGGATCGTCTTCACGGCGGCCCTACCGGCGCGCTTCGGCTTTGTGATCAAGCGCGAGATGGCCACCGTGCCGCTGGCCGGCTTCATGCTGCGCCGCCTCGGATCACAGTTCGTGGAGCGCTTCGACCCGCGGCGCGGCGCCGCGGATGCCCGCCGAGTGCTACGCAAGGCGATCAGCGGTCACTCGCTCGTCTTCTTCCCGGAAGGCACTTTCACCAGGAGTCCCGGGTTGCTGCGCTTCCACACCGGCGCATTCGCAACCGCGGTACGCGCCCGCTGCCCGCTCGTTCCCGCCGTGATCCGCGGGTCAAGGGAGGCACTTTCGCCCAGCGGCGGCCTGCCGCATCCGCACCGGATTGAGGTGGAGTTCCTACCTGCGCTGCAACTTGGCTCGCGCACCGGCGCCGATCCCGCAGTGGAGCTGCGCGACCGCGCCCGCGCCGAGATCCTGCGCAACCTCGGCGAGCCAGACCTCACCTATTTCGGCGGGAATGCAGAGAATCCCACTCAACCTATTGATTCTGCAGCAAAAAGTCGCAACGCTGTCTAGACGCAAACATCACGATGGCCGGCGCGGCGGCGCTGCAAGTCTCGCCGCGTCGAGTTGTGGCCTTGGACACCGGTGAGGATTGAGCACCGTCGCGATCCACCTGGTAGCTGCCAGTGCAAAGCCGCAATGTGCGTCTGCCACTTGCACGGCTCGCAGCAGGTCACCAGCTTTGCTCACGCGGCCGCTGCCGCCTCGAGCCCTGGCGATGACATGCTCCCAATAAGGAACAACGTCCTGCGCACCGCAGTAGACGCACGTAGCCGGCACTGAGAAGTAATGAAGCCGAGCGCACGCGGGCGAGGGCGCGCGTCGGACTGGATTTAAGAGCGTTGATGCTGGATTTGCCGGACGGCCCCTGTGGACGGTACGCTGCGGCTGCAAACTCGGTCTTGCGCGCACTGCGCGACGCCGGGGGATTTCTTCCGGGGGGGACCTGATGCGTCGATTCATCTTCGGTGTGGTCGTCGCGGCCGCTGTGGCCGCGTATTCGCAATCCGGTGGGGGCGCTGCCGCTGCCAGCACAGGCGCCGCGGCTGCCAGGCACAACCCCAGCGACGTCGAGTGGACCCAGCACGGCGGCGACCCGAACGAGCAGCGCTACAGCAAGCTCAACCAAGTGACCGCCGACAACGTCGGGCAGCTGGGCCTTGCCTGGTATGCGGACATTTCCGAGCGCGGCGGCTATCAGAGCACTCCGCTGGTGATTGACGGGATGCTCTACATGACAGCCCCGTGGAGCAGCCTCTACGCCTTCGACGCGAAGTCCGGCAAGCAGCTGTGGAAGGTCGACCCGCAGGCGCCGCGCGAGATCGCCGCCACCTCGATCTGCTGCAACATCTCCAACCGCGGCGCAGCCTATGCGGACGGCAAGATCATCTGGGGCACCATCGACGGGCGCCTGATGGCGGTGAATGCGAGGACCGGCCACAAGGTCTGGGAAGCGCGCATCACCGACCCGAAGCTGCAGTACTCGATCACCGGGGCGCCACGCATCGGCGATGGCCTGGTGTTCATTGGCGTGGGCGGCGGGGAGTTCTACACCCGCGGCTACCTCGTCGCGCGCGACGTGAAGACGGGCAAGCCGGTTTGGAAGTTCTACACCGTGCCGGGCGATCCCTCGAAGGGCCCGGACGGCGAGGCGTCCGATGATGTGATGCCGATGGCCGCGAAGACCTGGAACGGCAAGTGGTGGGAGAAAGGCGGCGGCGGCAGCACGTGGGATGGCATCGTGTACGACCCGCAGTCGGATCTGGTGATCTTCGGGACCGGCAATGGCCTGCCGTGGCCGGCGCAACTGCGTTCGCCGGGCGGTGGCGACAACCTGTTCACCTCCTCCATCGTCGCGGTGCATGCGAAGACCGGCAAGTACAAGTGGCACTATCAGGCCACGCCGATGGACGGCTTCGACTTCGACAACACCGCGCCGCTGACGCTGGCGGACATCAGCGTCGATGGCCAGCCGAAGCGCGTGGTGATGCAGGCGCCCAAGAACGGCGTGTTCTATGTGATCGAGGCGGCCACCGGGCAGGTGGTGTCGGCGGACCCATATGTGCCGAAGATCAACTGGGCGCTGGGCTTCGACAAGGCGAACAACTGGAAGCCCATCCTCAATCCCGAAGCCAACTACGGCCAGACCGGCAAGGGTTTCTACATACTACCTTCGCAGGCGCATGTGTGGCATCCGCAATCGTTCAACCCACAGACGGGCCTGATATACATACCGGCGCGCCGCGGCATGGGTTCGTTCTACGCTGAGGAAGGTGGCCGCATCCTCGGTAACCAGATGGTGGATGTCAGCATGGGGCGCCCGCCGGAAGGCAAGCGTCCCGAGGTCGAGAACCCCGGCGCCTACCTGCTGGCCTGGGATCCGGTGGCCCGCAAGGTGGCCTGGGAGCAGCGCGAAGGCAGCGGCAACGCTGGCACGCTCACGACCGCCAGCAACCTGGTGTTCCAGGGCACGCCCGGGCGGAAGTTCGCGGCGTTCCGCGCCGACACAGGCGAGAAGGTATGGACGGTCGATACCCAGGGCAACGTGGTGCCGGGGCCGGTGACGTACTCGATCGACGGCGAGCAGTACATCGCGGTGATCTCCTCGGCCAGCACCGGCTTTGCCGCCGCCGCCGGCAAGAACCGTCTGCTTGTTTACAAGCTCAACGGCACCGTGCAGCTGCCACCGGCCCCGCCGCCGGTGCAACAGGTGCTCAACCCGCCAGAGGACTTCGGCGACGCAGCGATGCACGCGCGCGGCCAGGACCTCTACCAGCGCAACTGCACCGGCTGCCACGAGGGCGGGCGCTTGTTCAGTGGCTTCCCGGACCTCAACTACACGGTCGCGCTCAGCAGCGCCGACCTCTTCAAGCGCATCGTGGTCGATGGCGTGCTCGTCGAGAACGGCATGATTTCGTTCAAGAAGGTACTGAAGGCGGAGGATGCAGAGGCGATCCGCTCCTTCCTCACCGCGCGCGCGAACGAGCTCAAGCGTAACCCGCCCCCGATGTTCCGGCCGGGTG